>Ga0123334_1000350_pt1 | contig 61009 bp, 49 predicted proteins | sample BiotimSIPDNA_FD_89706 | JGI IMG/M metagenome (GOLD analysis project Ga0123334, IMG submission 89706) | Anaerobic biogas reactor microbial communites from Washington, USA - Biogas_R1 time_0 SIP DNA | ecosystem: Engineered > Bioreactor > Anaerobic > Unclassified | place: Washington, USA...
ACGCTTGGTCATTATTTCCCTCCACATGCTTGGTTAGAATTGTACACCATTTCCATTTAGCATGTGGTCTAGTTTTTGGGGGTAACTTCAACCCGTGTTGAATGAGCGCGAGAATGTAGTAGCACTACACCAAGAATTGACCGTGATTTTGGACTCAATCAACGCTGGAGAATATGAAATTATCTTTGTAGATGATGGTAGTCGTGATGGTACTTTTGAGGTGTTAGAGACTCTATATGCTCAGGACAAAAGAGTAAAAGTCATCCAGTTCCGGCGAAATTTTGGTAAGTCGGCGGCCCTTTCTGCCGGTTTTGCAGCAGCGCAAGGAGAGGTTGTCTTTACGCTTGACGGCGATCTACAAGATGATCCAAAAGAGATACCACATTTTCTTGCAAAGATGTATGATCCGTTGTCAAAAACGCTACCTTCTATAGTTTTTAACTTTGTTGTGCGTTTAGCCACTGGTGTAAAACTTCACGATTTCAATTGTGGCTTTAAGGCGTACAGTTGCGAAGTTATCAAAGAATTTCGTTTATATGGTGAGTTACATCGTTATACACCTGTTCTGGCGCACCAGAAGGGTTTTCACATTACTGAGATTAAGGTGACGCATCATCCGCGTAAATTTGGGCGCTCTAAGTATGGTTTTCGGCGTTTTGCCCGAGGTTTCTTTGATTTATTGACGGTGCTTTTCCTGGGAGCTTACTCTTGGCGTCCTTTGCATTTGTTTGGCTGGGCTGGAATGGGGGCCTTTAGTCTTGGAGTCTTGATCAATTTGTATCTCACATTACTGTGGCTTAAGGATCAAGGTCCAATTGGTAACCGACCATTGTTGATGTTGGGAGTATTGTAGTGGCCTTTCCCTGGACGTTGTTGTTGTGTCGTATAGACCATTAGAAAAACTAATAATCCGGTTACTGTAGAAAGAAGCGCTGTCGGAGAAAAGCTGGATGATGTTTCGTAAGATGTGGGAGCGAGGACGCCGTAATCACGACACATTATTGGGATTGATATTACTGCTGGCGCTGGTGCGTGGGCTAATATACGCCAGTTTCCTGCCGCCCTGGGGATTGATTGATGAACAGCAGCATGTTCATTATATTCAGTATTTAGCGGAGAACCGGTCTCTACCGGTTATAGGACAACTCTATCTATCGCCAGAAATTGTTGAAAGTGTATTTCTTACACGCCGTTGGGAAGTTTTTCATTGGCCTCCTCATCCCGTTGCCGATCCTACCCAAATGGGGCTTGAGGGACACAGTTATGAAGGGTATCAACCTCCGCTATTCTATCTCCTAATGACATTCTTTTTCGCCTTTCTCCCCGGTCATATTTTGTCTAAACTCTATCTATTGCGATGGATCATGGTGCTCTTATCGTTATCAACGGTGGCGATTGGCTATGTGTTGGTCCGCAAGCTTTTTCCGCAGTATGCTATGTTACCTTACGTTATCTGCCTGATTTTGGTCCTTGTCCCAGAGCGCACCCTGGCAGTGAGTCGGGTTAACAACGACGGGCTTCTTGAAGTGATTTCTGCCATTTTTGTATATCGTTGCACATTAGCAATGCTGAAGCCTCTATCTGTGAGTAAGAGCTGGGTATTGGGGCTTTTGCTAGGGCTTGGGGTGTTGACGAAAACTTCTATGGGAATCTTAGCTGCATTATTGCCTTTCGTTTTTCTGTGGCAAGTGGAGGTATCTGACCTGAAAAGACCAAAGACCAAACAACGTGATGTGTTTGGTTTTCTCTCCTATGGTATGCGGGAAATTGTGAGACTCAGTGTGAAGTGGCGATATCATATTCTCTGGATAGGTGGAGTCGCGGCTATGCTGATTGTTCCTTTTGTCGCACGCAATCTATATGTATATGGTGACTTTACAGGTTTTGCCGGTTTCACAAAAATCATGGAGGTGGTTGGCGGTTTTGAAGCACCTGCTCTCACGTTTTCCGTCCTTATAACCGAAGTTTTGGATCTGTTTCGCCATTTTTGGGTTGTCTGGTGGGGGGGGAGACTGGCACGGGATTATCTTATACCCAAGATATGTTTAGGAATATTGGCTATATTCAGTGGTTTTAGTTTGGTAGGACTGATTCGTTATTTTCGGGATTTGATTAAACAACACAACCGCCTGGCAAATGTTTGGATTTCATATATCGTAGTTGTGGGCATGTATGGTATTATGACCCTATTCGCGCGTTTTCGTGGGATTATGCCTGTGATCCAGGGACGTTTTCTGTTGCCGGTGGTTTTGCCGGTCGTCGTGTTGTTTGGAGCAGGCATGTGGCACAGTCCGGGACGGAAGTGGCTGATAGTGTCGGTGATCGCTGTTTTGTTGGTCCTGGATGCCGTTACTTTGGCGGGTTCACTGTATTTTCATTATTACCTTAGTGCTTTTGTCGAAGGTTCTGTCACCCATCCCATCACGACCTGGGTATCGCCTCAAATGTGGGCTACATTTTATCCTCGTTTCGTTGATGATAAGCCGATGTTTATCCGTTCATTCCTTTTCTGGCTCTTGCCGTTGTATATGCTGATTTTATCTCTTGTTGGTGTCGCCTTCAAATCTAAATATCGTCATGATGACCAAGAAGTATATTCGGTTGGTTAGATTTGGACATGTATTTCATTTCCCTCAAAAAACCATGGATGCTGATGTAGAGTCATTATGATGATGTTGACACCGTGGATAGTGGGTATAGCCCTATTTCTTTTTCCTGGATATGCTTTACTTGTTTTGTTAGCGCCGTGCAAAAACTGGGATTTTGTTGAACGATTGTGCGCCGCGAGTGGGCTTTCGATTATCGTGGCGCCGTTTTTGTTGTATGGTAGCACGTATATTGGCACAAAACTCACACCCTTAAGCCTGGTCATCATTTTACTGTTGATGGCGTGTGTCTGCATTTGGGACTGGTGGCGGCGCGTTATCGCGTGGCGGCGCGCTGAAAAAAAAGCAACTCCATTGGGGTCTTGGCTATTGCTTGGGATATTTGTCTTGACATTGGGGACTCGAATCTGGATAGTGCGCGACGTGACGTATCCTTTGTGGACAGACTCCTATCACCACACGATTATCACTGAATTGATAGCAGACCTTGGCAAGATTCCCTCGTCATACCGGCCTTATGTTCCGGTCGATTATTTCACTTACCATTTCGGATTTCATACCCTTTCGGCCTACTTTCACTGGTTAAGTGGTATCCCTGTACCCCGTTCTGTGGTTTTAGTGGGACAGATTCTTAATGCATTGGTCGTTCCCACGGGCTATGTTTTGATTCGACGCCTTTTCGAAAAGCGAAGCACGGGTGTGATCGCGGCTCTGGTGACGGGACTACTTTCACATATGCCAACTTTTTTTGTCAATTGGGGCCGCTACCCGCAATTGACAGGACAGATTCTATTGCCTGTGTTGATGGCATTCACACTGGATGTAGTTAACGGCGAAAAACCGTGCAAGCGTAAGTTGCTATTACTCGGCATTGGGATCGCGGGTTTATTCTTGGTCCATATCCGGGTTTTCTTGTTTTATTGCATGTTTGCTGCATTGGTATTTATCTTCCAGTGGGTGGCTCTATGGCGCAGCCACCAATCTGCTCGAATGCGCTCATTGTTCCTGAAACCTGTCTATCTCGGCGTAATCATGCTGATTGTGTTGCTGCCCTGGCTGTGGCGATTCTTGCAGGGGTATGGGGCGGCTGTGATTCAAGAAGTTCAACAAGGGTATCAACCGCAAAGAGATTATTTCTATTTTCGATGGCAGACACAGTACTTGACCGATCTGGGTATGCGACTAGACTTGTTGCTTCTGGCTGGGCTGGGCATCGTGTGGGGCTTTTTCAAGCATGAGAAGCGCGTCTATCTGATATTTGCCTGGGTCTGCATGTTGTTTTGTGCTGCCAACAGCTATCTGCTCAACATCACACCCTTGATTTCTAATGTGATCGTCATCATCGCTCTTTATTTGCCTTGTGCTGTGCTGATTGATTATGTTGTAACTGAGTTGGCGTATGTGATTAGGAATCTTGTGCAAACGCGCCTTGCCTTGCGCCGCTTTCTGCGCCATGCCACGGCAATAGCCTTCGTTGGCTTGTGCGTTTGGGGCATGATTTACCAGACGAAATTGCTTGCGCCGGAGAACAATTTTGTATACGCTGAAGATATGCAGGCCATGCACTGGATTCAGGCGAATATACCTGATGATGCCTTATTTTACGTGAGTGTGCATTTCTGGACGCCCATTGTTGCGCATGGGTTGGATGCTGGATATTGGCTATCGTACTTAACCGGGCGGGAAACAATCATGCCTTCGGAAGTATATAGCAGCGATGGAAATCCTGAGTACATTGCCTTCATCAATAACCGTGCACGTGACTTGCTTGAGGCTGAAACTCCCGAGGCGTTGTGGCAAATTATGGCGAAGTATGGTGTTACACATGTTTACATCGGATATCGTAAGACTTACCTGAATTCCGACTTCCTGCTTGGTGCGCCCGAGTATTTCGAACCCCTTTATGCTCTACATGGGGTTTGGATATTTGAACTGAAACACGCTGCACCCTAACTGGAGAATGGTAATATGCTGTTGGTGCAACAATGACATATCAGAAACCTGAAACCCGTTTACTGAGCGCCTTGGTCATCGTTATGTGTTTACTGGGGTTTTTTGTGCGCCTATATTTCTATGGCATAAACCGCTCGCTCTGGCTAGACGAGGCTATGTTGGCGCTTAACATCGTCAATCGTTCGTTCGCCGAGTTACTTCAACCGCTGAGTTATGACCAGGGGGCACCGATTGGTTTCTTGCTTCTGCAAAAAATTGTAATCGGTTTGTTGGGGAATTGGGACTATGTGCTTAGATTGATTCCGCTGATCGCCGGTTTGCTATCGATCCCATTGATGTATCAAGTCTCGAAAAAATACAGCGTCGGCATAGCGCCTTATGTTGCTTCCGGTCTGTTTGTACTATCTGCAAAACTCATTTACTATTCTTCGGAGTTGAAACAGTACTCAAGCGATGTGTTGGTGGCTTTGGTCATATTACTTACCGCGCAAAAATGTCTCGAAGTCAACGCAAACAAGCGCGCATTGGTTGTGTTTGGTGTTTCGAGCGTCTTAGCGATATGGTTTTCACATCCGATCCTGTTCGTCATCGCGGCCGTTTTTCTAGCGTTGGTTTTATCCTTGTTCGAACGACAAAATTCACACCAATTATTACATATCATCGGTACTGCTGGGGTATTCGGTATAAGCCTGCTGCTGTTGTATGTTGTTTCTTTACGAAATTTGGCTTCAAATGATGTTCTCCTAAACTATTGGAGCGGCAGTTTTGCCCCACTGCCACCCTGGAGCAATCCAGGTTGGTATTATGATACACTCTTGAATGTTTTAGTCGATCTGGCCGGATTGCCGGGGAATCTGATTTCTGTGGGGGTACTGATACTGGGCATTTTCTCGCTTGGGTCCAGAAGATGGCCGCTGATGTTGATACTGGTTGTTCCTTTTCCGCTGACGTTGATTGCTTCTGCCCTGGGTAAATATCCATTCAGTGGGAGACTGTTGCTGTTTCTCATCCCCTTTCTGCTCTTGTTGCTTGCCGAGGGAATAGAACGTGTCAGGAGTCTCCTGCTGCGGATGAACAAACAAATCGCCCTCTTAGCGATGGTCGCTTTGGTCGGATACTTATTCTATAATCCGGTTATGACGGTGCATAAGGACCTGCGATTTCCGCCTAAGCAGGAGGATATCAAGCCGGTTATGGAATATTTGCAACAGAACAAAACCAGCGCTGACCTCGTTTATGTATATTATGGGGCTGAATTTGCATTCAGGTATTATGCGCCTTTCTACGGACTGGATACCATTGATTACGTTCCTGGTATTCCGGCCAGGGATGATCCCGTTAAGTATTTCGACGATATCGACCGGGTTAGGGAAAATCGCCGTGTGTGGTTTGTTTTCTCACACAACTGCAGTTGGTGCGCTGTAAACGAACAACGCTTTATCGTAGAGCATCTTAACGAAGTAGGACTTAAGAAGAGTGAATCCATCGCTAGTGACGCGGCTGTGTATTTATATGAGTTACCATAGATTAGGCTCTGCGTTGGTACCATCATTTATTTCTATCTGCCATAATTGATGAGTATGAAAATCTTGTTTGTCACACGCAAGTATCCTCCCTCGATAGGAGGAATGCAATTACTGAGCTATTATGTAACGACGACTGTCGCAGAGCGCGTACCTGTCAAACTCATCAAGTGGAAAGGCGCTCCCCTATGGTTACTGCCATTGTTTTACCCTTATGCTTTTTTCCGGGCGCTTTTTGTTATCCTTTTTCAACCGGTCGATCTCATCCATATCGGTGACCCCGTGCTCGCTCCGTTAGGGGTGCTTTTACGTCTTATCGGGAGGGTTCCGGTTGCTATCAATGCGCATGGCCTGGATGTTGTGTATCCGAATCGTATTTACCAAAAAATCATCCCCGCTTGTCTGAGAAAGCTCGACCTGGTTATCTGCATCAGTGAATATACTCGCCAGCAATGTCTCGTGCGGGGAGTGCCAGCAGAACGTCTTTGTCTGATTCCCGTTGGTGTGGATCCACGGTCTTTTGTCGTTGCCTTACCCCAGGATGAAGCCGCAACCTGGGCGCATCGATGGGCGATGGATTTGTCTTCAGGACACGTGTTGCTCTCGGTCGGGCGGCTGGTCTCACGTAAAGGCGTCTATTTCTTTGTTTCGCAGATTTTGCCCGAATTGATCAAGCAACGCACGGATTGGATCTACTTGATTGTCGGCGATGGTCCGGATAGCGCGCGTATCGCGGCAGCGATTAAGGACCACAACCTGGCCGATCATGTCAGGATGTTGGGCGAGGTCACGGATGAGGAGCGCAAGGCAGTTTATGCGATGGCTGATGTATTCGTCATGCCCAATATTCCGGTCAAGGGCGACGTAGAAGGCTTTGGCATTGTCACGCTGGAGGCTCGGGCTGCTGGTTTGGCGCTGGTTGCTGCGTCGCTAGAGGGTGTAGGTGGGGATTCTTTGACGCAAGAGGAAGACATTCTTTTAGTGCCGCCCAAAGATGTCGCTGCATTTTTGAAAGCTATTGACGACGTGCTAAAGATGGATCTTTCACATGAAGCGCGTTTGCGTCGCCGTCAGCACGTTGTTGCGCGTTATGCCTGGACGCATATCGCAGAAGGATATCTCGCCGCGTTTCACAATCTTTGTGCAAAGTTTGGTAAAAACCAAGGGTGTATGAAAAGATGAAAATTTTGTTCGATGCTTTGGGGCTGCCGCCTTATGGTGGGGCTAAAACTTCGGCTTTAGGATGGATTCACGCCGTTGCTGAACAAGGAGATGCTCACCAATTCACTGTTATAATCAACAAATACGAGCCAGGATTGGCGCAATTAGAGAATCTCGACCAAATCGTCGTTAACCCGGCCAATCGTTTTGGCGTCCGGCTATGGGCGCAATACTATCTACCGCGCATTGTTCGAGAGCGCAACATCGACCTGGTGCATTTTACCAAGAATCTTGGGAGTTTTTTTATCCCTTGCCATACGGTGATCAATGTAAATGATCTGACACGCTTATATTATCCGACGATGTTCTCTCAGGTAGATGTGTTGTACTGGAAGTTTGTGCAGCGGGTACTGCTGCACCGTATGGATCGCATTATAGCGATTTCTGAAAGCACTAAGCGGGATTTGATAGGTTTTTACCATCTGCCGCCTGAAAAAATCCGCGTTATCTTTCCGGCTATTTCAACGCAATTCACGGGACAAGCAATCTTAGAAGAAGCGGGGCAATCCGTATTGGGAAAATACGATATTCAAGCTCCGTATATTTTGAGTGTAGGTGGGATGGCAGTACATAAAAATGTTTACACGGCATTGCGGGCTTTTTATACCTTACTTGACAAAGGACTTTTCTCTGATTACACGTTCGTTATCGTTGGGGATCAGTTTCATACACACAATGATAAGCGGTTATTCGAACTGGCGAATCAACGCAATTATAAGCAGGTCCGTTTTACAGGTTCAGTGGATGACAAAGAGCTTCCCTATATTTACCGAGGAGCCTCTTTGTTAGTTTATCCTTCTCTGTACGAGGGATTTGGTCTTGTGGCCCTGGAAGCGATGCGGTGTGGAGTGCCGGTTTTGGCCGCACGCCTGGGCAGTGTGCCTGAAGTTGTCGGGGATGCGGCCTGTTTTCTCGATGCGCCTTTGGACGTTACGAAGTTTGCAGAGACGCTTGCGGCATTGCTGACGGACCCGCGCCGTCTCGCCGATATGCGCACCCGTGGATTGAAGCGCAGTCTGGCCTTTACGTGGGAAGCAACGGCTGTTCAGACATTGGCTTTATACGACGAGGTGTGCCATGCATAAAAAGAAGATGAATCAGTCCAAACCGCACCCAGTAGACGCCTCTTTGTACGATGAGACGTACTACCTCGAGGCATGTGAAGGCTATGCGCAGTTCACGGCCACGAAAGGACGAGTATTGTCGGATAGACTTCGACTGGTTCTAGATTACCTGGATGTGCATCCGGGGATGCGTGTTCTCGATATAGGATGCGGGCGGGGAGAGTTGTTGATTTGGTTACAGCAGCAAGGCGCTGAAGTTTGGGGCATCGACTATGCGTATGCTGCGCTGCGCCTGGCGCAGCAGGCGCTTGAATTTGGTGACGATCCCGCTGTAAACGAACACAGTTTGATCGCCGCTAATGCTCGTGAACTACCATTTTTGAATAGAGCGTTTGATCTCGTGCTCATGCTTGACATTGTTGAGCACTTACATCCCTGGGAGTTCGTGGTGGTATGCGATGAAGTAGTGCGTGTACTCAAGCCGGACGGAAGGTTTATCATTCACACTGCGCCGAATCTTTGGTACTATCGTTTTGGTTATCCCGTCTTTCGTTTTATTGAGCGCCTACGTGGGGTGCGTTTGCCCAAAAATCCCAGACAACGTTTTGCCTATCACGAGCTTGTGCATGTGAATGAGCAAAGCCCTTTGAGCCTGAAACGCACTCTACGGCAGCATGGGTTTCAGGCTAAAGTCCACTTAATGGGACAGTCAGTGGAAACAAACACACATTTGATGGCATGGCTTGCGCGCTGCGTTCAGCAAATGCCTGTGCTTAAGTGGATATTCCGTAACCACATTGTGGCTGTTGCGCGTCATAATCATTGAGATGGTGAGATGAATCAAGCTGGAAGCAGAAAGACATTCTTTGTGGGGCATTGCATGGCAATTGGACAGGTTTTGCGCAAACATTCAAAAGCCCTATCCGTGATTTTTGTGATGGGGTGGCTTTGTCTGTTAGGGTGGCAATTGTCCCGTGATTGGGGAAGTTTGCCGGAGGGCTTTTTGTCGAATGTGCGCTATGGTTGGTTACTCATCTCCGTGGGGCTGTTATTGCTGGCATTATTGGCTACCAGTTTGCGCTGGTGGCTGACGCTGCGCGTGATGCACGTATCAATCCCCTGGTGGACGGCGGTGGAAATTTGGTTTTTATCCCAGCTCGGCCGTTATGTGCCGGGCGGAGTATGGAGCTATGTCGGGCGATTTTACCTGGGACGTACAGAGATGCGCCAGGATGTCGTGATTACCAGTATGGTCCTGGAGACAGGATTACGTGTGGTCAGTGAAATCCTTGTTTTTCTACTCACGTTGCCTTTCTGGCCCAATATAGGGTTCCTTACATCGTTCCCGGTAATTCCTTTGCTCGCTGGCGTGATAGGGGGTGTAACCATATTGCACCCCCGCATTTTACAGGCGGTAGGTCATTCTCCGTACTTGCAGCGGTTTGGCGCAAAGTTGGAATCCATCGACTTCTCCACCGTGCGTTATCGTATGGTATTATTGTTGCTGGCTTACTATATCTTGACAGTTATCGCGGTTGGTGTGGCGTTTTACATGTTGGTGGGTGCCTTTTACCCGGCGTCACCCGTTTTATTGCCGGCGCTAACTGGCAGCTTATCGGCTTCTGTTGTGCTAGGGTTTCTGGTGCCGTTCGCCCCTAATGGATTGGGGGTGCGGGAGGGGCTTTTGGTTTTTTTGCTCAGTCAGATGATCCCGGCTTCTGTTGCGGTTATTCTCTCAATTGCAACGCGAATTTGGCTGAGTGTAGCAGAAGGATTGTGGATCGTGGCTATCCTTGGATTACGAAAGGCGCTTAAACGCCACTAATCCAAAGGGAGTATTGACCTACGCCTTTGTTTTGTTATACTGGTGATTGTTAGGCAAAGGTAATTTAATGGGTAAGGAGGTGCAGTGCTGCTGGATATAGTAAAATCTTCCGTCATTTGGATATCTTGAACGTATTTCAGGTAATTAACTGTTAAACTTTTGAAGGAGAGGACACGATGAAGAAAACTACGTTAGGTCTATTTTTAGTCGTTGCTATGTTGCTTGTAGGCGCTATGCCTGCATCCATGCAGGGCGCTGGTTCGATGTCCACAGCGTTTGCTGTACAGAACTTGAGCGCCAGTGAAGTCGCTCACGTCATGGCTGCTTTCTATAATACCGAAGGCACGAGAACCGCTGAACTGAGCGAGGATGTTGCGGCCGGCGCGAACTTCAACTTTGACCAACGCTATGATACCGGCGATCCTGGGACGGAGCCTTTCCAGGGTTCAGCCATTGTGAGCGCGGATCAACCCATCGGCGCCGCAGCCAACATGATGCGCACCGGCGGCGCTGTCCCGGCTTATGAGAGCTACAATGCACTCAGCGCTGACGCTGTGGGGCAAGATCTCTTGCTGCCCCAGATTTTGAGGAACGTCTCGAGCGCCGGTTTGATATACAACACCACAATCGTGATTCAGAACACGGATACGCAGAATGCGGCAGCGGTCCAGGTTGTTTTCAACCCCGATCCTGTTGTCAATGCCCAGATCGGCGGCACGCTGACCACGCCCTTTACCTACACAGCGAACATCGCCGCTGGGGGATCGGTCTACATCGACCAGGCAAATACCCCAACCGCAGCCCAGATTGGCGAGAGGTTCTTTGGTTCCGCCCGCGTGTTGGTGACCAATGGTATTGATGTTGCTCCGGTGGTCTACAACGATGGCGGTGGACAGGTCCTGTTCGCGCTGCCCGCCTTCGCTGCAGGTACAACCGATTCCATCTACCTGCCCTCGGTTTACAAGGAAATTGCTTCGCTCGGCGATAGCTACAGCACGGCTTTCTTGATTGTTAACTTCGGTGATGCTGACGCAACCGTTGAGATCGAGTATCTGCCGATTGTCGGCACGGCCGCGGCGGTGAAAGATGTAGTCACGGTCCCGGCCAAGGCTGGGTTGAACGTTGACCAGCGCTATGTGGCTGGGATTACCAGCGCCACGTTCTTCGGCGCAGCCGTCATCAAGAGCACCAATGCTCAGCCCATCGCGGCGTTTGTTAACCTGCGCGGCGGTGCCCGCTATGGTATGACCTACGGCGGTCTGATGGCTGGCGCCACAACGGCGGCCTACCTGCCTATCGCCTACAAGGATGTCGCCTCGGGTGGCTATTCCTGGAGCTCGACGATTGTGGTTTCCAATATGGGCGACACAGATGCCAGAGTGAAGTTCACGTTCTACCCGTCTGGCGCAGCGGCGATCGCGGATGCGGCCGAATACACGATTACGGCGGCTGAGGGTGTCGAGCAATTCGATCTCCGCTATACCACCGCAATCGGTGCCGGCGGCGCGAGTGCGCAGGAGCGCTTCATCGGCGCGGTCAAGGTAGAGGTGGTTGCTGGCACGGCTGGCGTGATGGTCCAAACCCGTGGCGCTGGCGGCAGTGGTGACTCTCTGATGGCTTTCCAGGCTTTGACGCCATAACTACCTCGCTCTCTGTGTAACTGAAAGCACATCATAGGTTGACAACATGGGGGGACATCATAATGATGTCCCCCCATTTGGATTATTGATTAAGGAGTTGAAATATATGGTGCATTTGCTTGCCATGAATGGGGTGAAACGAGTCTTGGGTATTGGTCTTTGTGTTGTGTTCCTGGCAATAGGTTTGTCTGCTTGTGGGTCAGGGACGCCCGCGGCGCCATCCCAGACTTCGCCGCTTGCTACAATGCCTGTGTCGCCGGCCGCAACTGTACCGCTTGCATCGTCCGCTGCGCAGGTAGAGGAAAGACCAACTCCCAGTTTGCCGTCATCAGATCCGTATCGTTCATTTACTGCGGCGGATTCCTTTGCTCCGGCTTATACTGCTGCCAAAGCCTGGCGTGAGGATGCGCAGTGGTATGGCGTCGTACCATTCACCTCGGTTTCACGGTTTTTTGCTCTTCCGTTTGTAACAGATAGACCCAGTTGGTATTTCCGGTTTGGCGCTGCTGCCGGAGAAGAATATCTCGTCGAAGTGCTGGATGGTCAAGTGGTAGGCACGAATGAATTGGTGATCCCGGCTTACATCGAATCACCGTTGTCCCAACTCGATCCACTCGGCGATACCTGGGCCGTTTTAGACAGTGAGGCGGCTATAACGACCTACAGGGAGCACAAAGACAGTTGGTTGAAAACAGTCCCCAGTTTGCTGTTAGATTATCGCCTGGTAAACCCTTCTGATCGCGTTAATCCAGTGTGGATGTTATACAATGCCCAGAATGTTTTGGAACCGGTTTTTGTTATGGATGCGGTTACTGGCGAGGCGATACCACTGGAGTAATTCGAATACATTCTCCCTGCTCATCGCACATTCTTCCATACTGGTATTTGAGTCGCCCCAATTTCTGTAGTGGAAAGGCTATAAGGAGGAATGGCATGAAGAAGCTGCTTTTTTCGCTCATATGTCTGGTAATGGTTTTGCTTGTGCATGTTCCCGCACTAAGTGTCGGAGGCGCTGGGGAGTTTGACACTTCCTTCTCAGTGCAAAATCTCGCGGATGAGTCTGCGGAAATAGAAGTGCTATTTTATGATCCCGCTGGCAATCTAACAAATGTGTTGCTTCCTAATACCGTGGACAACAAAATAAAGGCTGGAGAGAATTTCACTTTTGACCAGCGTTATGCTACGGGAAATCCTGACCCCAATAACCTCAGTTTTTTGGGAACGGCGCTCGTTCAGGCGGATCAGGACATAGGTGCGGTGGCAAACATCTTGCGCGCAGGAGGGATAGCGCCTAGCTTCGAAAGTTATAATGCTTTTGATCACTTGCGAATTGGCCAAGAGGTGCTTTTGCCGCAAATCTTGAAGAATGTCCAAAGCCTGGGCGCTATTTATAATACGACTATCGTGATACAAAACACCGATGTCAACCCTGCTAACGTCATCATTGTCTTTAGACCAGACCCGATCATTAACGCACAGCAAGGGGGAACGCTAACCGAACTCTATACACACACCTTTATCATTCCGCCATTGGGGCAGGCGTCTCTGAATCAACTGAGTACGCCAGGCGCGGCGCAAATCGGAGCGGTGTTCTTTGGCTCCGCGCGTGTTATCGCAGATAGGGATGTGGCCTCAGTTGTCTATGCTGATGGCGGTGGACAGCAACTGTTTAGTTTCCCCAGTTATCCCGCCGGCACCTTGTCTCCGATTATTCTGCCTTCTGTCTACAAAGAAATACCATCTTTTGGGGACTATTACAGCACCGCCATGCTCATTGTGAACTTTGGCGATCAGGATGCCAAAGTTGAGATAGAGTATTTACCATCCCCCGATCCTCTCTGGACGTCCAACGTTGTGGGTACAGATATTGTTACCGTTACGGCTAAGGGCGCCTTGAATGTCGATCAACGCTATGCTTTGGGGGCTTCCAGCATTAAAAGTGCGATCTTCATGGGGGCGGCGAAAGTCCAGAGTTTGAATGGACAGCCGATTGCCATAATGACAAATCTGCGTGGCGGAACCCGTTATGGCACGACCTATGGGGGGGTAATGACTGGTGGGCGCTATGGTTATGTGCCCATTGCTTATAAAGAAATCTACTCAGGCGGCTATGTTTGGAGTTCGACGGTCATTGTGTATAATCTTGAAAGCCATTTGGGAGATGCTGTCGTTCGGTTTAAATTCTATCCTAGTGGACGAGAGCCTTTTGAGGACCCAAATGAATATACAGTCACTGATATTCGCCAATTTGATTTGCGTTATACGACTACCGTGGCAGGGCAAACATCTTTTATTGGTTCAGTGAAGGTGGAATCGGTGGATGGAACACCACGCTCCATTGGCGTTTTGGTACAGACGCGAGGTATTGGTGAAACTGGAGATGCGCTAATGTCATTTTTAGGTTTGATGGAACCCTAGACCCAAAATTTAGGGTCAGAATAGCTTTCCGAGACCATCATAATAACTGTTTGATGGTCTCGATTGCATCATGAAAACAATGATGTGATCGTGAGTACACCGATGATGCTTTGTGGATGTCGGTATTCAGATTTTAATGGTGGGATTGAATGTCAGAGAGTCGTTTATTGAGGATCGAGGATATTCTTGAGCAGGTCTTCAATGCTCAAGCAGATTTGGAGTCTCATAATCTTATCCGCCGTGCCTACAACTTCGCCTGTACCGCCCACGAAGGCCAAAACCGCAAATCCGGCGAACCCTACATCATCCATCCCCTCAACGTTGCCCATCTCTTAGCCGAAATGCACTTCGATCCAGCGGTGATTGCCGCTGGACTGTTGCATGATGTCCTCGAGGACTGCGATGTGCCGCGCCTGGAGCTGGAGGCGCAGTTTGGGCAGGAGGTCCTCACCCTGGTCGAGGGCGTGACCAAGCTGGATAGGGTCGAAGAGCGGGTCAAAGAAGATAGTTTGCGCTCCCGCGATCTTCAGGAGCTGGAAAGTCTGCGCAAGTTACTCCTGGCGATGGTGCAGGATGATGTGCGTGTCATCTTCATCAAACTCGCCGACCGCTTGCACAACATGCGGACGCTCGGTTCCTTATCTCCAGACAATCAGTTGCGCATGGCGCGCGAAACGCTCGAAATCTTCGCGCCGGTCGCCAACCGGCTCGGTATCCGAGTGTGGAAAGCGGAGTTGGAAGACCTTGCCTTCCGCTATCTCAACCCGCCGATGTTTAAAGAGCTGGATCGGCTGTTAGTCGCGCACCAAGAGGAGCGCAATGCTCGAGTCACGGAGCACATTGCCGTATTGCAGGCTGCATTGGTTAAAGAAAAAGTCCCCGCCAAGATCAAAGGCCGCCCCAAACACATTTACAGCATTTACAACAAGATGCGGCGCAAGAACCTGCCTTTTGCGCGCGTCTATGACGCTGTCGGAATGCGTGTGCTGGTCGAGACGATCACGCAGTGTTATCAAGTCCTGGGAATTGTGCATCAACTATGGACTCCGGTACCCGGTGAGTTCGATGATTACATTGCGCACCCCAAAACGAATGATTATCGGAGCCTGCATACCGCGGTGATCGGAAAAGATGGTTTGCCGTTGGAGATTCAGATTCGCACATACGAGATGGACGAAGTCGCTGAATTTGGCGTCGCTGCACACTGGCGCTATAAGGAGGGCGACGTCTTGTTCAGTCAAGACACACTCGATCAAATCTCCATCGTGCGTCAGAGCGTCCAGGACTATACGGATGAGGTCGATGATGTGCGCGCCTTTGTGGCCTCGGTACGTGCGGATGTCTTTCAGGACCGTGTCTACGTCTTTACGCCGCATGGCCGCCTGATCGATCTTCCGCTCGGCGCTACGCCACTGGACTTTGCCTACGCTGTGCATACCGAAATCGGCCACACATGTCGTGGTGCTAAGGTCGATGGCCGTTGGACACCTTTGCATTACCAACTTAAAACCGGCGAGCAGGTAGAAATCATCCGTGGACGCAAGGATGGGCCAAGCCGCGACTGGCTTAACGATGAATTGGGTTACACCAAGACGACCCGCGCCCGGCAGAAGATCAAACAGTGGTTCCGGCGGCAGGGAAAAGAGCAGAATATCGCGCAGGGCCGTCTGACCGTCGACAAACTCCTGCGACGCCTTGAGTTGGTTCTTTCGATGGACGAAGTGGCCGAATTGTTCCGCAAACGCTATCTCAATACCGAAGATTTTCTAGCCGCGGTCGGCATCGGCGATATCAGCAGTGCAGCGATTGCCCGGCGTCTGGAAGTCTATATCAGCCAGTTTGACGAAAAGCTGCCGGATGATGATACTGACGAGGATGAGAGCGACACGTATACCGGTACGCCTGCGGCGTTGCCTGAGGTTGTGACGGGCGCGATCAACATTCGCGGCACTGGCGGGATACTGACCCATTTGGGGAAGTGCTGCAATCCCATTCCTGGAGATGATGTCGTTGGCTATATCACCCGTGGCCGTGGTGTAACAGTACACCGGCAGGACTGTCCCAACATTGCACGCATGGGACCGCAGGACCTGGAGCGTATGATCGACGTGGATTGGGGGCCCGACAAACACACGTTCCCGATTCAGGTGATTGTGACGGCTTACGATCGTTCCGGGTTGTTGCGCGATATCACCGAAGTCGTCGCTGACAGTGATATCAATATGGCCTCACTGAGCACCGGCAAACGCAGTCGCTTCAATATTGTACCGGTCTACATTACGCTCGAAGTCCCGGATCTATCGACGTTGACGCGAGTCTTGGGAAAGATCGAGCAAATTCGCAATGTGCTGGATGCCAAGCGGATGGTCTAATGTGCGGGAGTATGATGCAAACGGCCCCCTTTGATACCAAAGGAGGCCGTCTTGTGTGCTATGTGCCCCTCGTTTATGGCGCAGTCAATACTGCCGTCTGCCAATCGAGATACTCCCACCGCTCCTGTTTTTGCGGCTCCAGCCAGGAGTTGTACTGGTCTTCACGCATTTGCTGCATCGTGGCTGCATCTACCGGACGTTCTTCGTGCCCGTTGATGTAGATGACGTAGTAGAACCCATCGCTACCCAGTGTCGGCTCCGCCGCTTTCCCAACCGGCGTATTGAAGATGACTTGTTCTATCTCCGCACCTAATTGCCCGCCCAGGTAGCCGGCCGGGACCCAACCCAATGCATAGCCGGCTGTCTGCTCGCTCTCGTCGTTGTTGACTTCTACGATCAGCCCGGTGGGATCTTCACCGTTCTCGATCCGTTCTCGCAGCCCCATGCCTGTCTCATCACTGTCCACCGCGAAAATAATGGGATCGACTTGATCCGAGGTCTGCGGGATGTCCGCACCAATAATGCCGACAAGTTGCTCGCGCAGCAGACTGGTTTCGACCATCGTGCGGAAATCCTGCTCGGAAAATCGGCTTGGTTTGAGGTAATTTTCCTTGAGATTCTCGTACCGTTCTTCAAAACTCTCAATCTTGGTTGTATCTGTGACCGTCTCAGCGGCGGCGCGGTCATAACCGACGACTTGCTCGATGGCCAGGGTCAGATCGTCTTGGCTTACGGTCAGATTGCGGGTCTGCGCTTCCTTCCGTACCACTTCCTCTTCGAGCATGTAATCCAGGACTTGTTTACCGAGCACAGAGGCTGAACTGGCCGAGAGCTGGTTTTGCAGATTGGTCGCCATACTCTGCACTTGCTGGAAAAAACTTTGCATTGTTTCGTCAGTAGTGTCGATTTGCGTGAGATAGTTTTGATAATCGTAAAGTTGTTGGCGCATCATCAGGCGCTGGTAGTACAGGCGCTGCTGAAACTGTTGCGTGGTAATGGCGACGCCGTCGACGCGGGCCACCGGTTTGCGGGCCTTGATGACTAGTTCTGTGATGACCCCATACCCGATGATCAGCAGAACAACCGCCACAACGCCAATCGCCGACCAGACCAAAATACGATTGAGCTTTTCTTCTTTGGCTCGCCGCGCAACCTGCCGGCGAGTCGGTGTCTTAAGGGTATTTTCATGTTTTGCCATGCTTGATTCTCCAACAAACGCCGGGCATAGGATGCCCTATGCCCGGCCTGCCAAAGTTATTGTCTCATTTTTGAATTTCGGCTACGAAGGGCAGTAAGGCCATATGCCGCGCGCGCTTGATCGCCACGGTCAAGCGTCGTTGGTGCTTGGCGCACACACCTGTCTGGCGGCGCGGGCGAATCTTGCCGCGATCGCTCACAAACCGGCGCAGCAGATCAACATCTTTGTAGTCGATGCCATCTGATTTTTCAGTGCAGAAGTAACAAACCTTTCGGCGTGGTGCAAAACGGCGTCCACGACGCTGTCTAAAGTCGCTCACAGTTTATCTCCTTGATCAAAATGGTGTTGGATTATCCATATCGTCGTCGACGAAGAGATCGGTTTCCTCTTCGGACGCGCTCTCGTATCCGTCCAGGAAGATCAGTTCCTGGGCGACCAGTTCAGTGCGGTAATGGCGTTCTCCATCGGGACCTTCCCAACAGCGGGTCTGTAAGCGGCCTTCGACATAAACCTGGGAACCCTTGTGGAGGCGTTTTTTGCATAACTCCGCTAGTCCTCCCCATGTCACAACATGAAACCATTCGGTTTCTTCCTGCCGCTCTCCCTCGTTGTTGGTCCACCCGCGTGTCGTAGCGACGCTGAAGGACGCAACCGGGCGACCACTGGCGGTGAACCGCATCTCTGGATCACGGCCCAAGTGCCCGATAATCATTACTTTATTAAGTCCGCGTGCCATCAGCTTACCTTTTGGATGTGCCCTTAATCTTCGTCTTCGTCGTCCAAACTATCGTCGTCGCTGGCGCTTTCTTCTTCTTCAAATTCAGGGATAATGTCCAGCTTAGAGCTGCGTTCCGGCTTCTCCGGCGGGAATTCTTCGTCGACGCGGATGACCATTTCGCGCAAAACACCTTCGGCGAGGGTGAGGCTGCGCCTGAACTCGGACACTTTCTCCGTTGTCATAGCACACTGTACCAGATAGTACTGCCCCTCTTTCTGACCCTTGAGGGTGTAGGCGAGACGTCTCAGTCCCCAGCTTTTGAAGCTGAAGATCTCGCCGTCTGCCTGTTCAAGGTATCCTTTCACCCGGGCGAGAAGGCTTTCTTTGTCCTCCTCACTGAGAGTAGGATTGATGACGAACAACAACTCATAATTCTGTTTCTTTTGTTTAGCCAAGACGGATTGACCTCCTTTCCATGGAATTACTCCTGGTCTCACGCCAGGAGCAGAAAGTCCGTCTCCAGACACCAAGCCATCTTACCACAAAACAGTGGTTTGGCAAATAAAAAAAGGCCCTGTTCAGAGCCTTTCGTAGCTGCGAGCTTGTGCCGGTCTATAAGCCGGATTCTGTCATCGGTAGTCATCTATCTGGGACCGGCGTCACCGCCGGCCTCTAGCGGCCTACCCGGAAGTTGCCCCGGTGGGGGAGGTAGCGGGTCGCTCCCCGGCCTTGCGGCCATCCTTCCTGCTTGGCCTTGCTCCCAACGAGGGTTGCCTGGCCGCGCCGGTTGCCCGGCGCGCCGGTGGTCTCTTACACCACCTTTTCACCCTTACCTGGTCTCACGACCTGCGGCGGTTTGTTTCTGTGGCCCTGTCCGCGAGTTGCCCCGCCCGGGTGTTACCCGGCGCTGTGCCCTGTGGAGTCCGGACTTTCCTCGCGTTCTCGTACAAATCATACGCAACGCGCGACTACCCGACCAACGCAAGCTCTGATCTAAAGATACTACGTTTTGGCTGTTCGTCAATAGTCAAGACTACAAAAGTCTCAGCACGTATTGGCTCGACCAGGTTCCTCGTAAGACTTTTGTAGTCTGCTACTGTTCCTTTGTGAAAGTCCACAGGATAATCTCCGGCGGTGCGAGAAAGCGCGCGCGCGGTGCGCCCAACCCCTCCATCCCCAACCCCCGGCTGACATAGAGTGTGGTATTCGCCTCGTGGTATAACCCCATCTCGTACTTCTTTCCCCAACGGGAACTGGTTGCCAGCGCGCCGTAGAACGGCAGGCGAAGCTGCCCGCCGTGCGTGTGGCCGCACAGATAGAGCTGCACGCCAAGCTGTACCGCTACGGGCATCAGGTCGGGTGTGTGGTAGAGCAGCAGGCTGACAGCGTCGTGGGGCACATATTGCATCAGGTGTTGCAGTGCACCCGCGTCGCGGGCCTCGTCGTAAGTGGTGCGGACACCGAGCAGGCTTATTGTGTACCCACCGTGTTGGATCAGGCTTGCCTCATCGTTCAGCCAATGGATGTCCAACCCGGCGAAGATTTCCGGGATGATATCGGCAACGTCCACGACCGGGCTGCCGGTGATGGCGTAGACGCCGAGCGGGGCGTGAAGTTGCGCCAGCACTTCTCGCGCGCCGGCCTGCGCTGCCGGATCGTACACGGAAGAAAGATTGAGATAATCACCGGTCAGCAGGATAAGATCGGGGGCGAGCGTCATAATCTGGGTCAGCAGCGCCTCTTCGCGCGGCGACGGTCCCTCAAAGTGCAAATCGGAGATGTGCAGGACGCGCAGGGGTGGGGTGCTTTCGTCCCACTGTGGTGGATGATAACTCTGCCGCGTAATCCACAGACGGAAAGGTTCGATCCAGGTGGCGTAGATCGCAACGGCGCTCAGGAGCGTGTGGAGGATGGTGATAAGCATCAGTCCGGTACCGTTGGGAACGACCAGTGCGCCAATCCAGGAGAGAAGTGTGTGTACCAGGGTCAGTCCGAGCAGCGGGGGGGTGACCGGCCCCCACGAGCGGCGTTTGACCGGTAACAGGCCGAGCATCGCCCAATCGACGACGATAAAAGCTGCGCTCAGGCCAATCGCCGGGAGGCGCAATGCTTGCCAGGGCCAACCGGCGATCGTTGCCAGTGCTGCCCACGCCGGAAGCAGCTTCAGCGGCGCGATTCGGCCCAGCGTGCCGGTGACGATCAGCGCGAGGTGGACGAGGGAACTGCGCCCGTCCGCGCGGTCGGGTGGGATGGGGGGATGTGAGAAGGCTGTCATCGTGTATCAAAGAAACGTGCGATTTCGTCGCGGGTGAATGTGGGCAGTGGACGTTCATGGCTGCCATCGCGCAGGAGGACGCCTGGCGTTTCGCGTATCATTCCGATCACAGTTGCCGGGATGCCTTCCTGTTCGAGCGCCTGGACGATGTCCGGCACACTGTCTGTGGCAACGGCAGCCAGCAGCGCGCCCGAGGCGATAAGGCCGAGCGGGTCCAGACCCAGCGCCTCGCAGAGCGAGCGTGTCTCCGGGTAGATCGGCAGGCTCTCGTGCTCCAGGATCGCGCCCACGCCTGCCGACTGCGTCAGTTCGTGGATGCCGGTAGCGACGCCGCCTTCGGTGGGATCGTGCATCGCGTGGACTTCCCCTGAGGCGGCGACAATGGTCGCGTCACGTACCACGCTGATGCCCGGATCGTGCAGGAAGTGCGTGGCGCGTTCCAACAGCGCTGCATCGATTTTACCACGTAACTGTCCGGCAGCTTCGCGTGCCAGGATTGCCGTCCCCTCTACGCAGATGCCCTTGGTGAGTATGAGCGCGTCGCCGGGCCGCGCGCCGTCGGAGCGCACTAATCGCTCCGGCGATACCTCGCCGAACATCGCACCGACGACGATGGGCCGTTCCAGGCCGTGGGTGATCTCGGTATGACCGCCCACGATCGCCACGCCAATGGCGTGACTGGCGCTGTGGAGCTGTTCGAAGATGCGATCCACGAGCGCGCGATCGGTCGTGCCTTCCGGCAGCAGTAACGTGGCGATCATCCAGCGGGGCTGTGCGCCCAGGCATGCCACATCGTTGGCATTGACATTGACCACGTACCAGCCGATTTCGTCGGTGGCAAAGGTGATCGGGTCTGTTTTGGCGACGAGGTAGCGGTCCCCAAAATCGATGACCGCCGCATCGCGCCCCAAACCGGGGCCGAAGACCACACGGGGATCGGGCTTGCCGAGGCTGCGGCTCAACAGCGCGACCAAATCGGGTTGTGGCAGTTTGCCGATGGGGTAAGGCGTTGAATGTTTCATTAGCATTTCCAGAAGGTGGCGCTATTCGGCCACCAGGATGGCGACCTCGTCTATGGCCGCGCCGTAGCCGTGCCCGGAGGCATAGATGTCTACTTGGCGGATCGCCACCGGATCGATGTCCTTCGCCTCCATCAGTGGAAGCAGATCGGGAGATTCGTAGTTGTGCCAGATGCCGGGGGCCACCTTGATGTGCACCGCTTGCCACTCGCAACTCTGGCAGACAGGCTGGTTGCTGTCGCCTTCCCTGACGTAAAACCCCTGTAGCCATTCGCGTAGTGCACCGGTCTGGTCGGTATATTTGATGCGGATCATCACCGGGCACTCGGTTCCCAAAGAACCGCATACGGTGAGGGTTTGGGTGTCTACCCGCAGGCGCGCTCGTACGCGCAGCGATTGGACGCCGCGAATGTCCTGGTTGATCTCCTGGGTAATGCCGGCTTCAGAGAATCCCTGTCCATAACGTTCTAGCAGAACAATGTGGCGATTGTCGGCCAGAGCCGTTTGTAGTACCGTTCCACTGTTTTGATCGGCGAAAGCCGTGCGGCTGAAAATGTCCCATGTTCCTTCCAGCGGTAGCTCGAAATTGCCGTTACGATTGCGGAGGATATCGCGTTCACCGGCGTAGATTTCCGCCAGTCCCTCGGCGGTGACTTCAGCCCGCTGTAATTCGGCCAGGATGAACTTTTCTCCGGTGGCTGGATTGGGGATGTGTGCCGTCCCACCGCTGACGGCGAACTCGGTCTGTTCCGCTTCGACCACCACCGTATACGTCCCTTTGTCCATTTCAGCAACACTGTGCGGCGTTTGGACGTACAGCACCGTCGGACGGTCGTTATCCTCTACGGCGATTTGGGTGTTTGCCCCACGTCGAATGTTGAGTGTGACCTGATTGGCGAGGCGACTGGCCGAAAATCGCGGTGTTTGTGTATTCTCGATGGTGATTTCGGTTTCGCCATAGATTTGCACGGTGATGATCGGCGAGGTGGGCGGATCGGCATCCGGGTCGTAACTGTCTGGATGATAAAAACGCAACCACGCCTCGGCATTTTCTGAAATCCGGAATGTCTTCTTGCCAATGATTTCGGTGTCGCTGTTGATCAGGGTGGAGAGGGCGCTGCCTGATTCCTGCTGGGCGACGATGCCAGCGCGCGGTTGGATGAAGACTTTCAAAGGCCGCGTGGTGTTCATCACCAGCCAGCGTGCGCTCCAGGGCACGCCGATGGCGATGAGCATACAGATGCAGAAAGACGTGAGCAGGATCAGCCAGGCGACGGTTTCGAATTTCTTGAACTTATTCATAGAGAAAGGTTTTCACCAGCGGATGTGGAAGCCGCTTAGAAAGTTCTTGGGCTGTTGCCAATCAACATTTAGATGGTTGACCAGCCCGTACCTTGGTCCTTTTTGTACCTGCTGCACCAGGCGTTCTCGCTTGCTGCGCGGCCCTTCGGCCCAAACTTCGACGGTTCCATCGGCGCAGTTGCGCACCCATCCGGCAATATCGAGGGGCAGCGCCTGCATCTGGACGAAACTGCGAAAGCCAACGCCTTGCACTTGTCCATGCACGATGATGTGGACTGCTGATTTGGAATGATTGACCTCCGTCATAATCGCCTCCTACGTCTCCTATTCTATCCGACTCATTCTGTCTGGCAAATGCTTTCTCTATTTTGTCATTCCTTCGAACCAGATTATAATGAAGTGGCCTATGAACACAGCCCACGAACGTTTGATCGCTTTCAATGCGCATTTACTTTCCGCCGGAGACTCATATCGCAGTGCCGGTATTGCCGTCTACATGGCGAATCTGCTGCGTGCTCTGGCTGCTGTGGAGAGTGGCTTGCGGTACGAGGTGCTGTTGGGCGATAAGCGCTTGTCGTCTACCGACTTTGCTGTGCCGGTGCGCTTTTCTCGCATATCGACGACACATCCGGCTAAGCGTATCTTGTGGGAGCAGTGCGTTCTGCCGGGGCTGTTGCGCCGTTTGGGTGCGGACCTGCTCCATGCGCCGGCCTTCGTTGGACCGTTGGTGTCTTCTTGCCCGCAGGTGATCACCGTCCACGATTTGAGTTTTCTGCGCCACCCGGAGTTCTTCCGCCGGGGCAACCGTTTGTACCTGGGGACGTTCACCGGTATTGCCTGCCGCCGTGCTGCTGCGGTGATCGCCGTGTCGCAGTTCACGGCGCAGGAGGTGCAGCAGCTTCTGCGTGTGCCGGCAGCGCGCGTCCACACGATTTACCACGGCATCGATCCACGCTTTCGCCCGCTGCCGTCCGCAGAAGTGGCTGCCTTCCGCCAAAAGATGCAGTTGCCGGACCGGTTTGTGCTTTATCTAGGGACGCTGGAACCGCGTAAGAATCTAACACAACTCGTGCGCGCCTTTGCCCGGCTGCGTGATCCCGAGGTACATCTGGTCCTAGCCGGAGGACGAGGCTGGCTATATGAAGAAGTCTTCGTGGAAGTCGAACGCCTGGGCCTTGGCGCGCGCGTTCACTTTCCGGGTTTTGTGCCGGTCGAAACTCAGGCGCTATGGTATAATGCGGCTGAGGCGTTTGCCTATATTTCGCATTACGAAGGTTTTGGCTTCCCGGTGGCGGAAGCGCTGGCCTGCGGCGTTCCAACGCTGGCGGCAGCGACGACTTCGCTGCCTGAGGCCGGCGGCGACGGCGTGTTGTTGGTCGATCCCAATGGCGAGCCGGCAACGGTTGAGGCGGCGATTGCCGAGGGGGTGCACCGTCTATTGACGGACGCGCCGTTGCGCGCGGAACTGCGCCAGCGCGGATTAGCGCACGTGGCGCGTTTCTCGTGGGCAGAGACGGCGCGACAGACCGAATTGCTCTACCACCGGGTTCTGGAGATGGAAAAAGGACGGTCATGAACGGAAGACAACGCAACGCAGCACCATTGTGGGTTGTGGCGATGGACATCGTTATGATCAATGTGGCGATGGGACTGGCCTATCTCTTTCGCTATCGGTTTCAATGGTTCGTAGACGTCGTATTCGATGCCCCCTTTTCCGCCTATCTACTTTTCTGCGCCTTGTTTTCCGTTGTTGTTCCTCTGGTGCTGTGGTTTGAGAAAGCCTATACGCACTGGCGTGGACGAATATGGATCGATCAGGTCTTCCAGATTATAACAGCAGTAGCCACGACGCTGGTTTTGGCCCTCGCGTATGCGTTTGCGTTTCGCCCTCTGGTTTACTCGCGGCTTTTGCTTCTGGAAGCTGGCTTTTTCATGGTGGCCCTGATTTCCCTGGGGCGGGCTTTTGTCTTGATGGTGCAGGCGCACCAATGTCGCAAGGGTATTGGTGTGCGGCGTATCGTTATTGTGGGGGCCGGCGAAGTGGGCCGCCGGGTGATGCGTACCCTGGTCGCACGTCCGGACCTGGGCTATCATATCGTTGGCTACGTCGATGATAACCCCGATAAAGGGGAAGGCGGACTGGGACGCATCAAAGGTCTTGGCGATCTGGACAAGCTCCCCGAGATCATCGTCATCGAAAATGTGGACGAGGTCATCATCACCTTGCCCTGGACGTATCAACGCCGCATCTTGAGCATCCTGCGCGAGTGTGAGCGGCGGCATGTCGCTGCCCGGCTGGTACCCGATTTGTTTCAGATGAGTCTCAGCCGTGTAGAGGTGAGCGATCTGGGGGGGGTGCCGCTCATCGAAGTGCGGGAAATCGCCTTCAGCCAGACGGCGTTAATCATCAAACGCGCGATGGACATCGTGGGAGCGAGTCTGGCGCTGCTGTTTGGCTGGCCGCTCTTCGCGCTCATTGCCTTGGCGATCAAACTCGATTCACCTGGGCCGGTATTGTTCACTCAGGAGCGTGTGGGTAAAGACTACAAACGTTTTACGATCTACAAATTCCGCTCGATGCGTGTCGGCGCTGAGGAAGAGCTGGAGAGCCTGAAGGAAGCTGTCGAGCATAACGATGTCACGTTCAAACTGCGCGATGATCCGCGCATGACGCGGGTGGGGCGCTTCCTGCGCCGTTTCAGTCTGGATGAGATGCCGCAGTTCATCAACGCTCTCAAGGGTGAAATGAGCCTAGTTGGCCCGCGTCCGCCGATCCCCGCCGAGGTGGCACAGTACCAGCCCTGGCATCTCAAACGCTTGACCGTACCACCCGGCTTGACCGGTATGTGGCAGGTCAGTGGTCGTAGTGAGTTGACCTTCGATGAGATGGTGCTGCTCGACTTGTATTACATCGAACACTGGTCTCCGTGGTTGGATTTTGCCATTATTTTGCGTACCATTCCTACCGCGCTGTTGGGCGATGGGGCATTTTAGCACAGCGACCTGATACGTCGCCCGTTTGTTCAGTCAACGTACATAACGAGGAAGAAAAGACATGCAATTATGGGAACTTTCCGCCGAAGAGCGGCAGGCTTTACTTGATTTTACCCGCGCGTTGGTGCGCACTACCAGTTTCCCGGGCGACGAAGGTGCAGTGGCGGCATTGATCATGGATGAAATGCGCCGTCTTGACTTCGATGCCGTGTGGATGGATGACGCGGGAAACGTTATAGGCCGCATCGGGCCGCACACCGGTCCCACGCTGATGTTCAATAGCCATATGGATACGGTTGAAGTGGCCGACCCGGCAGCTTGGCGCGTCGATCCGTTCGGCGCGGATGTCCAGGATGGCCGTCTCTACGGGCTGGGCGCGTGCGATATGAAGAGCGGGCTGGCGGCGACCATCCATGCCGCCGCGCTCCTGAAAAAGCGTGGCGTCTCGCTGGAAGGCCCATTGCTGGTGGCGTGCGTTGGCTTGGAAGAACCTGCTGAGGGCACGTGCACGCGAGTATTGTTCGAAGAGGACCATCTCTATCCGGACTGGGTGGTGATTGCAGAGCCGTCGAACCTTCAGGTTGTGCGTGGGCAGCGCGGGCATGTGGAGATGACATTGAACATCAGAGGGCGCTCGGCACATTCCTCGGCCCCGGAATTGGGAAGCAATGCGATTTATACCGCCGCTCACCTGATCTTCAACCTGGAGATCCTCGCCGGCCAGCTGGTGGACGACACATTCCTGGGGCCGGGCATTTTGGCCGTCACCGAGATTCACTCGCATGGCGTGAGCCGCAATGCCATCCCCAACTCCTGCGAGATGACGCTAGATCGCCGCCTGACCGTTGGCGAGACGGAGGCGATGGCCTTGCTCGAAGTGCAGCGGATCATCACCCGCGAGGGGGCCAACGCGGAAGTCAAAGTGATCGAAGAAGAAGTGACGACGCACACCGGCAAGACCTACCGCGTGCGCCGCACGTCGCTGCCGTGGGCCTTGGAGGAACGCCACCCGTTGGTGCGGGCGATGCTCCAGGCCGCGCGAACGACGGGCTTGCGTCCGGGGACGACGCGCTGGCACTTTGCGACGGAAGGGGCGTACACCGCCGCCGTGGCGCAGGTGCCTACCGTGGGCTTCGGCCCCGGCAATCCTGCGCTGCCGCACACAATCAACGAGCACGTCGAAATCGCGCAAATCTACGCTGCCGCGCAGACCTACGCGACACTGGCCCTGCAACTGCTTAGTAAGAAGTAAGGCGCGGAGTGAGAATTTAGGGTGAGGGTTTGGAGGGTGTACTGCCCCCAAACCCTCACTTCTTCCTTAGTTTTGGGATCGGAGGATAGGTGTGGTCAGTTTTAACATTGCTTCAGAGATTCAGCAGGCGATTGATACCGGACGGCCGGTGGTGGCGCTGGAATCCGCGTTGATCACGCACGGGTTCGCCTATCCCGCCAACGTCGATATTACCCGGCGGATGGCAGAGGCGATCCGCGTGGAAGGCGCTGTGCCCGCCGTCATCGGAATATGGCGCGGCGCGGCGTGCGTGGGCTTGAGTGACGCGCAAGTGGAAACGTTGGCGACGGACGCAACCGCGTTCAAGGTGAGCGTGCGCGATCTGCCACTGATTGGCGTGCGTGGTGTCCACGGTGGGACGACGGTGGCGACGACGACGCTGCTGGCGCACCGCGCCGGCATTCGCGTCTTTGCGACGGGCGGTATTGGTGGCGTGCATCGCGGACACCCGGAGGACATCTCCTCGGACTTGCCCGTGCTGGCCTCCACGCCGTTGATCGTCGTATGCGCGGGCGCGAAGTCCATCCTCGATGTGCCGCGTACGCTGGAATACCTCGAAACGTGGGGCGTGCCGGTGCTCGGCTGGCAAACCGCCGAATTCCCGGCATTCTACAGCCGCACTTCCGGCCTACCGGTGGATCAGCGCGTCGATAGTGCGGATCAGGTGGTGGACGTCTTCCAGGCGCAGCGGGCGCTGCATTTGGCGCAAGGGGTGCTAGTCACAGCACCTATCGCCGCCGAGGACGAAGTCCCCGCCGCCGAAATCGAGCCGCTTATTGCCCAGGCCGTCGCCGAGGCCGATGCGCAGGGCGTCACCGGCAAGGCCATCACCCCGTTCATTCTCGCGCGTATGGTGGCGCTCAGCGACGCGCGGACGAAGCGGGCCAACGAGAGCCTGTTGCTCAACAATGCCCGTGTCGCCGCGCAGATTGCGGCTGCGGCTGCGCGGCGTTCTGCGCGTTGAGTGAAACAGGCGAAAAACGATGTGCGGGCCACCAAGACGTTCGTCAACCAGGTCGTCGCCTTCCTGCATCTGGCGCTGCAGATGGGCAATTACAGCACGGAGTTGTTGCACAACCTGCCCGGCCTCATCGAGGCGACGGTGGCGCAGACGGAGAACGCCCTGAATGGCATCGAAGCGCGCATCAAAGACGCGGATGACTTGTATTGCTTGGGCTACGGCGCGACCTATCCCATCGCGCTCGAGGGCGTGCTCAAACTCAAGGAAGTGACCTATGCGCATTGCGAGGGCATGCTTTCGACGGAGTTCAAACACGGCCCGTTGTCCGCCGTCAACGATGGCTACCCGGTCATTTTCGTCTGCAGGCCGGGCGATGTGCCGGTGATGATCAGTGGCCTCAACGAGACGACGGTGCGCGACGGTTATACGGTCGTTGTCGCCGAAAAGGACGCGCGACTGCGTGCCAATGCGCATGAGTTGATTGCGCTGCCGAACGCCGGGCCGTTGTTGTCGCCGCTGCTGGCCGTGTTGCCGCTGCAAATGCTGGCGTATCGCGTCAGTGTGGCGCGGGGCTACGATCCGGATTTCCCCCGGAATTTGAGCAAGACCTTGACGGTGGACTGAGAGCGGCGAGGCTAGTTGTGAGATTAACAAGCCCCTGGACATTGCCCAGGGGCTTGTGCTATTTCTCTGCACGCTCAGACGTCGTTACGGCAAGGTGCAGGCATCCAGCGCCTTGCCCGCGCCGAGTACATCGTGAACGACGAGCATCCACTCGCTGATTGGGATGGATTGCGGGCACTTTTCCTCACACACGCGGCATTGGATGCAGGCGCTGGCTTTTTCTGCGTCGGACAAGCGCGCGTAGTGCTCGCGGGCCTCGTCGAATTTGTTGTACATCGTGGCCCGGTTCAGAATGTCGAATAGCTCGGGGATTTTAAGATCGACGGTGCAGGGCAGGCAGTATTCGCACTTGGTGCAGGGGATGGGGCAAAGTTCCTTGTACTTGGCGCGGACGCGATCCACAAGGGCCAATTCCTCGGGACTCAACGTGGCCACACCGGAGTTAGCCGCACTCTCGACGTTCTCGGTCACGTGCTGCATCGTGCTCATCCCGCTGAGGACGACCGACACTTCCGGCTGGTTCCACAGCCATTGCAGCGCCCAGTCGGCGGGCTTGCGATGGACGGGAGCGTTGTCCCAGATGGCCTGCACGGGTTCGGGTGGCTCTACCAGCCGCCCGCCGAGAATGGGTTCCATGATCACCACCGCCAGTCCCTTAGAGGCGGCGTAGCGCAGCCCCTTTGTCCCAGCCTGGTTTTCGATGTCCATGAAATTGTACTGAATTTGGCAGAATTCCCACAGATCACTGGCATCGACGATCATCTTGAAAGCGTCGTAGTTATCGTGGAACGAAAATCCCAGATGGCGGATGCGGCCATCGACCAGTGCCTTCTCCGCCCAGGCCAGCAGGTCGAACTGTTCCACGGTCTCCCAACGCATCCTGCTCAGTGCGTGGAACAGGTAGAAGTCGATGTGGTCGGTTTGCAGCTTTTCGAGCTGCTCGTTGAGGATGCGGTCGGGTGCATCCGCGGCATCGACCGCCCATACTGGTAATTTCGTCGCCAGGTGTACTTTCTCGCGGTAGCCATCTTGGAGCACGCGCCCGACAAAACGCTCACTTTCCCCATTGTGATAAGGATACGCCGTGTCGATGTAGTTCACACCGTGGTCGATGGCGTAGCGCACCATCTGCGTTGCCAGGTCTTCGTCGATGGTGGTACGATCTTGCGGATCGGTGGTGGGCAGGCGCATACAGCCAAATCCCAACGCCGAGGATTTCCAGTCCAACTTTCCAAATGTTCGGTATTGCATCACTAGACTCCTTGTAACTTGCTTTACGCTTGTTGTGATTAGATTGTACCAACCGAAGCTGATTTTGGCAAATCGGACTTGTATGCTTTGTGCGCATGGTTGCCTTCTGTGTTAGAGCGGAGTTACAGACATGGGTTGACTGTCTATAACAAGTTCAACCAGTGGCGGACGCAACTCTTTGTGTAAACGCGTTATGGCTTTCTCGACAAAATTCCACACTTGACTATCATTAAGGGTATAAATTGTGTCGGTTTTTTGACGTGGTACTCTCTCATCACCGGGGCGCATACTATCAGGAGGCGCATTACGACCGATGAGGACAGGACTCGTGAGTCATTGCTCGCCGAAGTATACGCGTTGCGTCAACGCGTCGCCGACCTGGAAGCGGCGCGGATGACTGCAGCGCAGCATCTTGAGGGCCGGCTTTATGATTTGCTGGAACATGTACCGGTGGGCATTCATCTTTATGCTCTCCATCCTGATGGTAATCTGGTGTTCGCTGGTGCTAACCGCGTTGCCGACCGCATCCTTGGTGTAGATAACATGCAGTTCGTCGGAAAGCCCATCGAAGAAGCCTTTCCCGCATTGGGCGAAACTGAGGTGCCGGATCGTTATCGTCAGGTCGCCGCCCAGGGGATTTCCTGGAACACGGATCAGTTGCTCTATGGGGATGAGAAAAATGCCATGACTTTCCAGGTGTACGCTTTTCAGACCGGATTGGACAGCATGGCGGCCATGTTTGTGGATGTGACCGCGCACGTACGGGCGGAGCAGGCACTCCGTGAGAATCTTGCGCAACTCACCGCATTGATCGAGGGTCTTCAGCAAGGGGTATTGTTCGAAGATGAGGCGCACCGCGTCCTGTACTCCAATCAGGCTTTCTGCGATTTATTCGATTTTCCCTCCCCGGATGCGATTGCCGGTGTAGATTGCGCTTCTGGCATTGATATGTTCAAATCTGTGTTCAAGGACCCTGATGGCTTTGTGCAGGGTATCCTGGCGTGTCTGGCGGCACAAAAGGCGGTACGCAACGAGATTCTGATTCTGGCCGATGGGCGTGTATGGGAACGCGATTACGTGCCGGTGACGGTAGGTGCGGAGCATCATGGCCATTTGTGGATGTATCGCGATGTGACCGGGAAAACGCGGGCGCAGGAAGCGTTGCGGCTTAATACAGAACGGATGGAAACCCTTCTGCGTCTGAACCAGATGCGCGAGGCGTCACTTGAGGCCATTATGGATTTTGCGCTGGAAGCGGCGGTACGCTTGACCCGCAGTGAAATCGGCTACCTGTCGTTTACGAACGAGGATGAAACCGTTCTCACCATGCAGGCCTGGTCGAAGACGGTGATGGAGGAATGCGCGCTGACCAATAGACCGCAGGTCTGTCCATTGGAAACGACGGGTTTGTGGGGTGAAGCTGTGCGCCAGCGCCGCCCCATTATCATCAATGACTACGCCGCCCCCAATCCTTGGAAGAAGGGCTATCCTGCAGGGCACATCGCGCTGCGCCGCCATGTCAATGTCCCGATTTTCTCCGGTGAGCACATTGTGATTGTGATCGGCGTGGCGAATAAGCCGCATGACTATGATGACACAGATGTGCGACAACTAACCCTATTGATGGAGGGCGTGTGGCAGTTGATTGCGTGGCGGCGCACCGAGGCTGCGCTGCGCGTCAGCCTGGAAAAATACCGTGTGCTTTTTGAGTCTTTCCCGCTTGGCATTACAATCACCGATGATTACGGGTATATCCTGGAAGTCAATCGCGCCTCTGAGCGATTGCTCGGCCTGCCGGTATCCAGGCATAGTGAGCGAACTATCGATGGCCCGGAATGGCGCGTCATCCGGCTTGATGGCTCGCCTATGCCGGGTGATGAGTTTGCCAGCGTGCGGGCTCTGCGCGAAAATCGCCCGGTCGAGAACGTGAAAATGGGTGTCGTCAAAGAGAATGACGAGGTTACCTGGATCAATGTAACCGCTGCTCCCATCCCGTTGGAAGGGTATGGCGTCGCCGTCGCCTATGGTGATATCACAGCACAGATACAGTCCGAAAACGCTCTCCGCCAGGAGCGTGATTTGTCACAGGCGTTGGCCGAGGCCGCGGCTGTGCTCAGCCGTTCATTGGATCCCGATGAGGTGTTGGATCGCTTACTGGAACAAGTCGGTCGTGTGATTCCTGGTGATGCAGTTAACGTGATGCTCATTGATGAACAGCAGTGTGCACATATCGTTCGGTCGCGCGGATACGAGCGTTTTGGTATGCAGGCATATATTGCCACTGCCGTCTTTGACTTGCGTGAGGCCGCTAACCTGCGGCAAATGGCCGAAACCGGCGAACCGCTGGTGATTCCCAACATTGACCTGTACCCAGGCTGGATTTACACACCGGAATCTGCCTGGCTGCAATCGTATGTGGGAGCGCCGATCATCGTGCGCGATACGGTCGTTGGCTTTTTGAATATCGACAGTGTAACCCTGGGTTTCTTCACGCCGGCGCACGCTCCCACACTGCGGATGTTTACCTACCATGCCGCCATTGCGTTGGAAAATGCCCGTTTGTATCACCAGCTTCAGCAGGAACTGGCGACCCGTAAGCAGGCCGAGGCCGCATTGCGGGAAAGCGAGGCCTATTTCCGCGCGTTATTCGATCAGGCCAGCGACGCTATCTTCATTCAGGCTTTGGACGACACGATTATCGACGCCAACGCGCGCGCGTGTGTTCTGCTTGGGTACACCCGCGAGGCACTACTACAATTGACCATCCCGGATTTGCAAGCGCCCGAACGTAGGGGGGTTTTTGGTCAGGTGATCAGAAATGAACTTGCCCAATACGGTGGCCAACCCTTCGAAACGATTGACATTCGTCAGGATGGCGTGCGCGTGCCGGTTGAGGTCACGACCTCTCCGTTGAGCGTGGGGGAGCGCGACTTGGTGCTTTCTATCGTGCGCGACATTACCGAACGCAAGGGGATGGAAGAACGCTTGCGGCGTCAGGAACGCCTGGCGGCCATTGGCCAACTGGCTGCCGGCATCGCGCACGATTTCCGCAACCTACTGACGACCATCATCCTCTATGCTCAGTTGGGGTTACGCAATCCGGCCGTGCCCTCCGCGCTCGTGTCGAATTTACAGGTTGTCATTGGGGAAGCGCGCAAGGCCACCGATCTGGTGCAACAAATCCTCGATTTTAGCAGCCGCTCATTGATCGAACGCCAGTCGTTGGATCTCGCAGCCTTTGTCGAAGACGTATTCGCCATCCTCCGGCGCACCATCCCTGAAAATATACACATTGCGTTGGAGGTGGGATCGGGGAAATTCATCATCGAGGCCGATCCTGGACGTGTGCAGCAAGTGTTGACCAATCTGGCACTCAACGCGCGTGACGCCATGCCGGCCGGCGGCACGCTGCGCATCAGTCTGGAGCGTCTTCATCTGCGCCCTGGTTCGCCGCCGCCACTGCCAGAGATGGCTGGCGTTGTCGAGAATCTTCAGAGTGGCCTGGCGCATCCCGCCTGGATTCGCCTGAGCATCGCGGATACCGGCATTGGAATGACCGATACCGTTCACGCGCATTTGTTCGAGCCATTCTTCACGACCAAAGATGTGGGGAAGGGAACTGGCCTCGGGCTGGCGCAGGTTTACGGCATTGTGCGTTTGCATGAAGGCTACGTCGGGGCGGAGACGGTGATAGGGAAGGGGACAACGTTCCATATCTATCTGCCGGCATCCACGATGGAGATCGAAGAGGGTGTGGAGGAACCCGTGGGCGTGCCGTTGGGCCGTGGTGAGACGATTCTATTGGTGGAGGATAATGATCACCTGCGGGCAGCGGGACAGAGTATCCTGGACGAGCTGGGCTATTGCGTACTGACAGCGTCGAATGGGTGCGAGGCATTGGCAATATTCCGTGCGGCCCCCGACATTGCATTGGTGATTACGGATTTGATTATGCCGGAGATGGGTGGCGAGACTTTGTTGCACGAACTCAAGCGACTGGCCCCTACTTGTAAGATTATGGCGATTACGGGGTATACGATGCAAGTTGGTGTGCGGACGTTGAAAGACGCCGGTTTCCTCGATGTGGTTCACAAGCCCTTTGATGCCGATACACTGGCTCAAGTCATCCACCGCGCTTTGACGGAAGAGTAGACACATAGTGCTTCGAACACACAAGGCAACGGAGCTGAATTCGATCGACACGTGGGGAGAAAGCGGGTGAGGGGATTCGAACCCCTGACATCAGGCTTGGGAAGCATGCGTTCTACCACTGAACTACACCCGCGCTTACGCATGAGATTATAGCATAAGGCATCATCTTGGCAAGTTACAGGGGCGCGTAAAGTTGTTTTCCTGCGTTGTGTGTGTTACAATGAAAATGAATAAACAAGGAAGCCACTATGCCTATGAAGAAAACTAAAGAAAGATCCGAGGCGGCCAACGATGCATCGCCCGCCATTGATTGGAACAACCCGAGCCTTTACTTCAACCGCGAGTTGAGCTTTCTGCTGCTGAATCTGCGGGTGCTGGAAGAGGCGCTGGATGAACGTCATCCGTTGTTGGAGCGTGTGAAGTTTCTCTCGATTTATTCCAACAACCTCGATGAATTCTTCATGATCCGCGTCTCCGGGTTGTACAGGCAATTGCGGGCCGGCGTGCTGGAGACACCGCCCGATGGGATGACGCCTGCTGCGCAATTGGACGCCATCCGCCGCCAAATCCTCCCGCCTCTGACCACTCAGATGAACTGCTGGCAGACGGACCTGTTGCCTAAACTTGACGCCGAGGGCATTCATGTCTTGAGCTACGACGACCTCAAGGGCAAACAGCGCAAGTTGATGCGTCGTTACTTCGAACAAGAAATTTTCCCGGTTTTGACGCCGCTGGCATTCGATCCGGGACATCCTTTCCCACACATCTCCAATCTCAGTATGAACCTGGCCGTCGTCGTGCGCGATCCCGTGCACGGCGAACGGTTCGCCCGTGTGAAAATTCCCCAGGTGTTACCGCGCCTGCTGCGCATTCCAACGGAGGAAAAGGCCGACAAGTACGATCCACTCGGTTTGAAATCGGTTCAGGACACTAACTTTGTGTGGATCGAGGAAGTCGTCATCGCCAATCTGGACTTGCTTTTCGTGGGCGTGGAAATCGTAGCGGCTTACCCGTTCCGCGTGACGCGTGACGCGGACCTGGAGATTGAGGAAGACGAAGCCGCTGACCTGCTGGAAACCATCGAGGAAAGCGTGGAGCGGCGGCAATTCGGATTGGTGGTGCGGCTGGAAGTCGACAAGCACATGCCCAAAAACATCCGCAACATCCTTTCAAAAAACCTCGAAATTCCCCCATACCTGGTCTACACAGCCGACGGCCCGATCGGCCTGGCGAACGTTATGGAACTGACGGCTGTGGATCGCCCGGATTTGAAAGATACGCCGTTTGTCCCGAACATACCACGCGCCTTTGCTGGCGATGAAACCATCTTTGCCGCTATCCGCCGCTACGGGAATATTCTACTTTATCACCCCTACGATAGCTTTGCCCCGGTGGTTGATTTTTTGCAGCAGGCTGCGCGCGACCCACAGGTGTTGGCGATCAAGCAGACGCTGTACCGGGTGGGGACGAATGCGCCGGTCGTCGATGCGCTGCTGAAGGCACGCGAGTATGGCAAACAGGTGGCGGTGCTGGTCGAGTTGAAGGCGCGCTTCGATGAGGAGAACAACATCACCTGGGCCCGTGCACTGGAGCGCGCGGGCGTCCACGTGATCTATGGTCTTATGGGATTGAAGACGCATGCCAAGTTGTGCATGGTCGTGCGCCGCGAGCCGGACGGGATGCGGTTCTACGTCCATTTGGGAACGGGCAACTACAATGCCGTGACGGCACGCCTCTACACAGACCTTGGCTACTTCACGGCCGATCCCGAGATCGCTGCCGACGTTGCCGATTTGTTCAACACGCTGACGGGTTATTCGCGCCAGGACGGGTATCGCAAGTTGCTCGTCGCACCGCGGGTGCTGCGGCAGAGTATCCTGGAGCGCATCGAACGCGAGATCAAAATCCACGAAAAGAAGGGCAACGGTCGCCTGGTGTTCAAGATGAATCAACTCGTGGACAAAGCATGCATCGTGGCCTTGTACAAGGCTTCGCAGGCCGGTGTGCAGATCGATTTGCAAGTGCGCAGCATCTGCTGCCTGCGACCGGGTGTGCCGGGGATCAGTGAAAACATCCGCGTGACCTCCATTGTGGGACGCTTCCTCGAACACCCGCGTATCTTCTACTTCCATAACGATGGCGATGAGGAGATCCTGTTGGGCAGCGCCGACTTGATGCCGCGTAACCTTGATCGCCGTGTGGAAACGCTCTTTCCTGTCGAAGATCCGCAGATACGTGCTGCTCTGCGCGACAATATCCTTGGGGTTCATCTACGTGACAACATGCAGGCGCGTGTGCTGATGCCGGAAGGGGACTACAAACGGCTCACCCCCAAGAAGGATGCGGAAGAGATTAATTCGCAGTTATGGATGATTGCCCATCGCGGCATTTGGAACGCCGGAGATTGACGTTTCCGCACTGAGAACTTCGGCGGGGACCTGCAGGCTTTTTAAGAGATCTGCGGGCTGGTAATTGAGTTCTCTGGTTAGCAGTTGCACCAGCGTTTGCACGGCTTTGACGCGCGCGTAATACTTGTCGTCGCTCTCAATAATCGCCCACGGCGCGGGTACGGTGCTGGTGCGCAGTAGCATATCTTCAACCGCCTCTTCGTATTGTTCCCATTGCGTGCGTTGCCCTCTGGTCTGCCGAACGGGTTCCCAAACTTTACCGGTTGATCCGGCGCGGCTCTCGGCGCGGCGCGCTTGCTCTTCTGGACTGATGTGTAGCCAGAACTTGGCGACAATAATACCGAAATCCACCAGATGGCGCTCGAATTCGTTGATTTCACGGTAAGCACGCCGCCACACACTTCTAGAGTGGATGCCTTGCACGCGTTCACCCAGGACCCGTCCGTACCAACTGCGATTGAAGATCAGGATTTGTTTCTTATCGGGTGGAATCAGGCAGCGCCAAAATCGCCACAGATAATGATGAGCGCGCTCGTCGTCCCCAGGTGGGTGGATCGTGTACACTTCGTAGCCGCGCGGATCCAGTTGTTGGACCACACGCTTCACAACACCGCTTTTGCCGGCGCAGTCCAGCCCCTCGTAGACGACCACCATCGAACGTCTGCTCAGATAGAGCTGGTAGGCCAACTGGCGCAATTGCAACTGCGCGCGTAACAATTCCTTCTTGTAGACTTTGCGGGGTAAGCTATGGTTCAAATCGATGGCTTGTAACATGGCTATTCCCCTTCCTCGCCTGCGTGAAGCAGAGCGCCCGGTGTATCTTCCGGGGCGGGTTCGCCGTCGGTATTCTCTGCCGGCAGGGCGACGCCACGCGATTCGAGCGCGCTTTCGATTCGCGCAATGACCGTCTCCAGGGTCGTCACGCACGCCCACCGGAAATTTGTGGCCGCAATAACCGTCCAGGGCGCGCAGGAGGCATCGGTGCGTTTGAGCATTTCCCTGATGGCGGTCAGATACTGCCCGTAGCGTTGGTGGCGTTCCCAGTGTTCTGGCCGGACGCGCCAGTTGGACAGCGGATCGCTTTCCATTTCGTTGAGGCGGCGCGCTTGTTCCTCCTGGCTCAAGTGGAAGAAAAGTTTGATGATGACGCACCCATCATCCGCCAGCGCGCGCTCGAAATTTGTGATATCGCGGTACGCCTTTGATAAGTCCTGTCTGGAGAGGCTGCTTTCGACTCGTTCCCGCAGGATGTGCTCGTACCAACTGTGGTAGAAAATCGCCATCTCGCCATAGCGTGGAATCTTCAGCCAGAAACGCCAGAGCCATGGCATCAGGGTTTCGTAGGTGCGCGGGGGTTGGATGTCGTGGATGACGAGACTCTGGGGAGTGAGTTGTTGCGTTAGTGCTTTTTGTACCAGGGCCTTGTCCGCCGCATCCCACCCCTCGAAAATAATGATCGCGGGCAGGCCAGAATCCATACAGGTCTGTTGCAGCGCGCAGAGGCGGCGTTGCAGGTTTGGGCGCTGCGCTTTGTAGATGCTTTTTCGTAGCTTCTGCTCCAGGTCTACGTTTTCCAGCATGGCTTCTCCTTCACAATGAGCGGAGAATTTTGCAGGAAGATTTTGGGCTGCCGAAGAGGGCAGCCCAAAATCCGTCTTTCATTTACAAATTGCTGACGGCAGCTTTGAGCGCCTCAGTCACGGCATCAATGTCCTGATGGCCGTCAATATCGATCAGCATACCGCTTTTCTGATAGTAGCCGATGAGAGGGCTGGTCTGATCCCAGTAGACCTTGAGGCGATTCTGCACAGTCGTCTCGTTATCATCGTCGCGCTGGTACAGCTCGCCACCATCGATGTCACAGACCCCCGCCACTTTTGGCGGATTGAACTTAATGTGATAGGGTTCGCCGCAGGTACGGCACAACCGCCGCCCGGTCACACGCTCCACCAGCACCTCGTCGGGTACGATGATATTGAGCACGCCGTTGATGGCGACATCTTTCTCCGCCAGAGCCTTATCCAGCGCTGCGGCCTGCGCCAGAGTGCGGGGGAAGCCATCGAGCAGCGCGCCTGCTGCGCAATCGGGGCGGCCTATGCGGTCCAGCACCATCGCGATGGTGATGTCGTCGGGGACGAGCGCCCCGCGATCCATGTAGGTTTTGGCTTGGCGGCCTAACTCCGTCTCATTCTTAAGGTTGTAGCGAAACAGATCGCCGCTGGCAACGTGGGGCAGGTTCAGGTGTTCGCTCAAACGCGTGGCTTGTGTGCCCTTCCCCGCAGCGGGTGGCCCAAGCAGAATGACGAATTTTGGTTTCTGGGTCATAAGTGTCTCCTTGTCGGTATAAATCTATGCCTATGATAGCGCAGTAATGGCGTTGGCGATCAACGCGGTAAAATGCGTACGCTGTTGTTGTGCGGTGTTATCGGTCGTATTCTCGTACCGTGCCCAAACTTCGGGGAATGTCCGCACCAGGCGGCGGCTGTCGGCCTGGCGGAATTCCAGATATGCCATCACATCGGGTGCGGTGATGGGAGTGGGCGTCCAGCGCAGATGTTCCTCTGTCGGGTGTTGCCATGTCCCCCAGGTGATGACATTTTTTAAGTACGTGTTGGCGACGACGGCGTCCTGCAGCGCCCCTAGATGGTTTTGTAGCACCTTCAGCTCTTCGACAGCCTGCGCCACTTCCGGCCCCAGCACTTCGCGGAAGTATTCTAGCGTATAGCGCAGATATTTGGTGACGATGCGCATTTGGTGGTAATCGCTTAGATCGGCGTCGGGTTGGTCGAGTTTGGTTTTGCAGGTGTAGAATTCGACCAGCCGTGTAGCGATCAGATCGGGAAGAGCAATGGCGATGGGCTGTGCAGCATTGCTGCCAGGTGGGGGCGACGCTGGCGTTTCCAGAAAGGTGCTAAAGGTGAGTTTGAACTGTGTGTAACGTTCGCTATCGAGGTACTTGAGTAACTTCGACCGTGCGCATGTGTATTCAGTATCCCAGGCACACATCAGCGGGATCAGGTCTGGCGGTATGCTCTTGGCAAACGCGCCCAGATACGCCTCTGTGTTCTCCCGGAAAACGTCCAGGTCGCGGACATGGCCTAGCACTCGCCCGGTGCGTTTGAGTTCCTTGAGGTATGGTGTAGTTGCGTCGGCGTCGATGGCATCCGCGAAGACATAAAATGCGGTGCGCATCCGCCGGGTCGCCACACGCATATCGTGCAACGCCTCGATATTGACGCCCGCGCGTGTCCCGGTTTCGTTCGCAATCACGCGCCGCATATGAAACCGCAATGTCTTGCGCGCTGCTTCGGCCATAGAATCGCCGGGGACAATGCCGGGTGTGTCATCCTCTGGAGATTGATCTGTGAGTGCTGATCCGGGGTACGTGGGCTTGCGTGCCAAGCGATATGCCTTTTCCTGCGCTTCTAGCGCTACCAGCGCCCGTTCGAATTTGGAGCGTGGCTCTGGCTGCAGGCCGGGCATCTGTGCCAGTTTCTCAAGGATGGCGGCGAGGTCAAATTCTGTTCCTGAACCTTTGAGTTCGACCTCTAGTTCATGGTACACTTGACCGTAATGCTTCACGGTGTCAAGGCTGAGTTCGGCAACGAGGCGTTGGGCGTAGAGGACCTCACGCACCAGACGGTGCTGTTCCAGGTACAGGAGCGGTTGCAGCCGCATAAGGGGGTCGATCAACGCGAGAACGCGTTGGCGTGCGACGCTGTCGGGCCAATGCTCCGGCGGTATTTCGATCCGTGCCAGAGGGGCTTCCACTTCTTCCCGGCGGTGGATATTGCCTTCAGCGCCGTGCAGCGATTTCAAGGAGATCACGGCGCACCCATCTTGATCTCTTTGGCGGCAAGCGTAGCCGGACCGCAATAGACTGCGATCTGGGGTATCAAGATACGTGTCGCACATGTCTTCCACGCGTGGGATTGAGATTGAGAAAACCCCCAGCCGTTCTATCATTTGCAAGTCATGATAGGTTTGTGTATCTTGTATGATAAATTTAGCTTCAACTTCCATGGGCGTTCCTGACCCGAATAAACCGGAACAAAATAAGACCCTCTATGCTTGTTCTTGCCCGTGTGTTATATCATCGAGTGTGCAAGAATCTTGCGGATAAGCCCTAACCTGGAAGATAAGGTCACGAGGCTACATCTTCATTATACGGGTTTCTGTCAGAGTCACAAGTTTGATGCTCGTTGCTTGTTACTGGATGTTGGAAGCTCACTGGTCTGCGGGGGATTCGGAGAATGGAAAATCGGGTATACTGTGTGCTTATGCACGAGATACTTGTTAAGCTCGCCGCAGGCATTGTGTTAACTGGCGACACGGCGCAAGATGTGGTCGCGTTCCTGAAATACCACGATTGCCCGCGGACGGCGTTTCACAGTGCGGAGGTTGCGGCGGAGGCGAGCCGGATTGCTGCAACGGTGGGAGTGGAGCCAGCATGCGCGGCGCAGGCGGGATGGCTGCACGATGTCAGTGCCGTCATTCCGGCGGAAGCGCGTGTAGCTGTGGCAGAGGCGTTGGATATTCCCATATTGCCCGAAGAGCGTGCACTGCCGATGATTCTGCATCAGAAGCTTTCGGTCATCCTGGCCCGCGACCTTTTTGATGTGACCGACACCGCTGTACTAAGTGCCATCGGCTGCCATACTACGCTCAAAGCTGGCGCTTCGGCGTTGGATAAGGTGGTCTTTGTGGCGGACAAACTGGCGTGGGATCAGCCGGGCGAACCACCATACCGTGCGGCTCTGGAAGCGGCGCTGGCGCAATCGTTGGATGCGGCAGTGTGCGTCTATCTGTGCTACCTGTGGGAACGCCGCGCCTCGTTGGCAGTCGTCCATCCGTGGCTGGCGGCGGCGCACGCGCACTTCTGTGGCGCACAAGGTTTGTCAACGGATTCAGATGGAATGTAGACCGGTTACACTAACGATCAGAAAAATGCTTGCGCCGAATCACAATCCGCCGATCCCGCGACGCCGGATTGTGATCCGCCTTAAGCGTTGAAATAGGACTAATTTTGGAGGAGATGTTCAATGACAGAAACAGGTATTCGCGTAGTCGTCGTGATTTCGGCGGGACAGGAGTGGGACATTGTGCGTGAACGGTTTTGCCATAACCGGCTATCCCTTTCGCCCTATGGCGAATGGTGTATCGCGCAGATCGATGTCGCCGGACGCGCGGAGCCGGTGGTCTTTTTTCACGAGGGGTGGGGCAAGATCGCGGCGGCGGCGGGAACGCAGTACGTGATCGACCGCTGGCAGCCGGAACTCATCGTCAACCTGGGGACGTGTGGCGGCTTCGAGGGAGCGATCGCGCGCGAGGCGGTTGTGCTGGCCGAACGCACGCTTGTCTACGACATTATCGAGCAGATGGGCGATCCGGAAGCGGCGCTAAGACATTATGCGACGGATCTGGATTTGTCGTGGCTGGCAGAACCGTACCCGATGCCGGTGCAGTGCGGTCTTTTGCTCTCCGGTGACCGTGATTTGGTCGCTGAGGAAGTTCCCGTGTTGCGCGCGCGTTTCGGCGCGGCCGCGGGCGATTGGGAATCCGGCGCGATTGCCTACGTCGCGGCACGGAACGGCGTGCGCTGCTTGATTCTGCGCGGCGTCACCGATTTGGTCGGCGCTGACGGTGGGGAAGCCTACGATGGCACAGTCGACTTCTTCCGCGCGCAAGCCAGGATCGTGATGACGCACCTGCTAGACGCGCTCCCCGACTGGCTGGCGTGCGTGCGTTGGTAAAGGAGGCAAGATGCAGGATGCAAGAGGCAAGACTTCCGTTCCTGCTTCTTGCCTCTTGTTTCTTTGATCAGGGCTTTTGCAGGACGAAACTTTTGTAGATGTAGGCTCCGGATTGGAACCCTTTGTAGATGCCCGCGCCTTTGGTGCCGGCGAATTCTTGCATCAATTTGCCCAATAATTTTGGCGCGCCCCGGCGGATGTGCGCGATGCGACGCTCGTGGTCGGCATCCAGCGCCTCGATTACGTTGGGGGTGATGTTTTTCTGTTTGATTTGTTGCATTTCCGAGCGCTCGATCTGCTCGTCCATCTCATCGATCTGCTCGCGCGGACGGAAATCCGTGAAGAGGAAGTGTCCGCCAGGTTTGAGAACGCGCTTGACCTGTGTGAGGAAGGCGTCCATCGAGCCGTAACAGTGCGAAGACTCCACGTTCACCACCGCATCGAAGCTATTGTCGTCGAATGGCAAATGTTCGGCATCGCCCGGCACAAAACTCAATCCATCAACACAGTAATACTGTTTGCACAGATTGACGGCGCGGTTGGAAAAGTCCACGCCGATCATCTGTGCCGGACCAAGATACCGCTTGATGTAGTCCGCGCCACCGCCGCGCCCGCTGCCCACTTCCAACACCTTCAGCTTGCGCAAATCGACTGCGTTGGCGACGTGATGGTAGAGCTGGATGCAGTAGCGGTTGATTTCGTCTTCACTCTGCAACGTTGGGACTTCGGCGGCATCCTCAGGCGCGTAGCCGTAATTCATAAAGGACCAATCGCGCTTTTGATAGTACTTAGCCATAAGCTGGTACATCTGCTTGCGTGTGGTTTTTCTAAACTTAGGATAGACGTGACACATATCGGTATATAGTTTGGCTAACACAATTCTCCCTCATTTCCCTCGGTAATGATTGAAACCATTCTGTACATTATACCAGATTCAGCCGTCTTAAGTGGTAAAGAAAAACTCACCGGTTTTACAGCAGCCGGTGAGTGGTCATTGAGAAGGGGGCGGGATTAACTGCTTCCCAACATTGCGATAAATAGACATGAGAACAGGACGTTCAGGAGCAGCCCCAGGACAGCGATAACGCCAGCGCCGATCCCTAGCCACGCCCATAGCTTGGTGCGTTCCTCATCGATGGCGTCGCGCGCGGCGACAATCCCTATGAGACCGAGCAGCATGGGGATGAAGGGCAGGCAGTAGGAACCAAGACCGCACGTGACGCACGTGAAGAGCACCAGTACGCCACTGGCAAGCGCGCCCAACGCGGATATGTCGTAGCTGTTACCCCTGAAAATTGAGCTGCGGCGGCTTGTAAAGTTCTGTTCGGGGCTGAAATCTTCCCCGTGTTCAGCACGCATCTGTTCGACAAAAGCGTTCTGGGTCATAGTAAGCCTCCTTATTTACAGGATAGCAGTTTTTACCCCAAAATCAAGCGTGTGCGCGTGCAGCGCCGGGGTGAATCGGTCAGATCGAGCGCCTTCAGCACTTCATCGGGGCGGCCGGTTGCGCCGGGACGGGCGCGGACGCGCATCCACAGGCCGGTCCAGGGGGCGGGCGCGTCTTCGAGGCGCAATTCCTGGACCAGTGGGCGCAGGTCGTAAGTTTTGCCCCGATATTTACGCCCGCGCTTTGCCAGCGCGAGCGTGTCGCTGTCCAGAAACGCTACAATGACGGATTCCACCACCACTTCTGGCACATCGCGCAACCACACGCGATACTCGGCGGAGACGAGCTGTTCCGAGAGCGCGGCCTCGTCTTCTGGCACAGTGTGTACGTTGATGACCGAAAGGTCGGGCGGGACCGCGTCTGCCAGGGCTGCCAGCATCGTTTCCGGGGCCACCGGTACTTCGAGCCACACATCTAGCAGATCCGCATCGCTGCCGCAGCCTACCGGCAACGGCGCGGCGAAATGCAGCTTGGGGCGCGGGTTGTAACCCTGACTGTACTTGAGTGGCATTCCCGCCCGGCGCAGACTCCGCTCCCAAACCTTGCCTAATTCCAGCACGGAGACGTACGCCAGCGTCCGCTGCGTCGCAAACGTGATGCGATACCGAAGGGATTGGGGATTGGTAACTGGGGATTGGGAATCCGTAATTCGCAATTCGCAATTCATACTCCCTACTCCCTACTCCCTACTTCCTGCTCTGGACATTCCCACTCCGCCGTCCACATCCCTGGATAATTGACGAGGATACCGCAGGCGTGACATTGGTCGCGGCAGTCGTCCAGCAACTCGCCGGCCTGGCTGCGGCGGTAATCTCGCAAAAAGAAGCGCTTTTCGATGCCGCTGTGCAGGTGATCCCAGGGAAGCGGTTCGTCCTCAGCGCGGGGACGGTAGAGGGCGGCGTCCACGTCGAAGCCGGTCTCGGCGAAGGCGCGCTCCCACGCTTCCAGGCTGCGCCATTCGTCCCAGGCGTCGAAGCGCGCGCCGTTGCGCCACGCGGCCTCGACGACGGCGTTCAACCGCCGGTCGCCGCGCGCCAGCAACGCTTCCAGGCGCGTGCTGTCGTACTGGTTCCAGGAGAGGCGCAGGCCGCGCCCGCGCAGCCGTTCGCGCAGCAAGCTTTGCCGCCGTTCGACCGTTTCGCGGTCGGCCAGGGCTGCCCACTGGAAAGTGGTGTGCGGTTTGGGGACGAAGGTGCTCACGCTGACGTGAATCTCCGTCTTGCGCCCGCCGATGTCCAGCCCCAAGCGCCGGACGCGGTGCGCTAGATCGATGATGGCTTCGATGTCCTCGTCGGTCTCGCCGGGCAGGCCGAGCATAAAGTAGAGCTTGAGCGTGCGCCAGCCGCGCGTGAAGACCTCGGTGGCCACCGCGAGCAAATCTTCGGTGGCGATGTCTTTGTTGATGCGGCGGCGCAGCGCGTCACTGCCCGCTTCCGGCGCAAACGTGAAGCCGGAGCGCCGGCCTTGCGAAAGCATGTCCGCCAGATCCACCGAGAACGACTCGATGCGCAGGCTCGGCAGCGAGATGGAGACGTGGCGACCCTGAAAGCGGTCCAGCAACGCCTCCAGTAACGGCTTGATTTCGGAATGATCGGCGGAAGAGAGCGAGAGCAGGGCGACTTCTTCGTAGCCGGTGGCGTCCAGGATGGCGGCGATGCTCTCGACGATTTCGGCGGCGGGCCGCTCGCGCACGGGGCGCGTGATCGCTCCGGCCTGGCAGAAGCGGCAGCCGCGCGTGCAGCCGCGTTGGATTTCGACCACGGCGCGGTTGTGCGTCACTTCTACGTTGGGGATGAGTTGGCGGATGGGGGTGGGGGGCAGCGTGGGCAGCATGCGCTTGAGGATGCGAGCGGGTGCGGCGAGGTCGGTGGGTATTAGTGCTCCGGATTCCTTGCTGGCCTCGTAGAAGCACGGGACATACAGCCCCGGCACGTCGAGCAGCGCGCGTAATTGGGCCTCACGCGGGAGATGCCGGTGCGCGCGCCACGTATCAATCAGTTCGGGCAAAACCGCTTCCGCTTCGCCGATGACGAACACGTCGAAGAAGTCCGCGACCGGCTCTGGGTTGAACGTCCCGTGCCCCCCGCCGACGATGAGCGGGTGTGTCGCATCGCGGTCGGCGGCGCGCAGGGGAATACCGGAGAGGTCGAGCAGTTCCAGGCTATTGGTGTACAGTTGCTCGTAAGCCGTGCTGATTGCCAAAATGTCGAAGGCGGCGACCGGGCGGTAGCTTTCCAGCGTGTAGAGCGGTATTGCTGCGTTTCGCATCTGTGCGATCATGTCCGGCGCGGGCAGGTAGGCGCGCTCTGCCAGCACGTCGGGCCGGGCGTTGAGCAGTTCGTAGAAGATGGCGAGCGCGAAATTGGACATTCCCAGGTCGTAGACGTCAGGGAAGGCGAGGCAGATGTGGATGTCGGTGGTTCCCCACGATTTACGGATCGCATTAACTTCGCCGCCGACGTAGCGCCCCGGCTTTTGCACGCGGTGGAGCAGCACCTCGATGGCTTCCCAGGTGATGGGGGAATGTGTGTTGGTCACGATAGTTCGTCAGCCGCTGGCGGCATCGCCCACGACTCTGATCCAGACTGTGCGCCGTCGCGGGCCGTCGAATTCGGCGAGGAAGACGCCCTGCCATTGCCCCATGGACAGCCGGCGCTCTTGCACAAAAATGAAGTGATCGCTGCCGAGCAGCACGGATTTGATGTGCGCCGTGGAGTTGCCCTCGCTGTGGCGGTAGGGTAGCGCCTCCGGCGCGATGCGCTCCAGCAGCATGGCGATGTCGTTTTCGACATCCGGGTCCCAGTTCTCGTTGAGCACGATGCCCGCCGTGGTGTGCGGGCAGTAGATGAAGCACATCCCCTCGTCAACCTCGGCTTCGTGGACGACCCGCTGTATTTCGGCGGTGATGTCGATGAAGTCGACCTTCGCACGTGTCGGAATTTCTATTTTCCTAAACATAGCACCTCTTACGTCAAAAAGTCACGCAGTTTGCGGCTGCGGCCCGGATGGCGGAGTTTGCGCAGGGCTTTCGATTCGATCTGCCGGATGCGCTCGCGGGTGACGTTGAACGCCTGCCCGACTTCTTCGAGCGTGTGCGGGCGGCCGTCCTTGAGGCCGAAGCGCATTTCGAGCACTTCGCGCTCGCGGCGGCCCAGCTCGCCCAGGATGTGTTGGAGTTGCTCGCGCAGCATCTGCATCGAGGTGGCATCCATGGGCCCGGGGAGGTTGTCGTCTTCGATGAAGTCGGAAAGCTCGCTGTTGTCTTCCGTGCCCACAGGGCTTTCCAGCGACATCGGCTCCTGGGAGATGCTGATGATGCGGCGGACTTTGGACATCGCCCGGCGCAGTTTGCGATCCAGGACAGGTGAGAGGGGGAGGTTGTCGGCGCGCGCTTGGGTGATGGCGGCGATGTCTTCCGGTTCCAGAACGTCCATTTCCAGCGCCAGTTCGTCGAGGTTGGGATCGCGCCCCAGCTCTTGCATCATGCGCCGCTGGATGCGCATCAATCGGTTGATGGTCTCCACCATGTGGACGGGGATGCGGATGGTGCGCGCCTGGTCGGCGATGGCGCGGCTGATGGCCTGGCGAATCCACCACGTCGCATACGTCGAGAATTTGTAGCCGCGCATGTAGTCGAATTTTTCAACGGCGCGCAGCAGCCCGATATTGCCTTCCTGAATCAGATCGAGGAAGGAAACGCCGCGTCCTACGTAGCGTTTGGCGATGTTCACCACCAGCCGTAAGTTGGCACGGACTAGCATCTGCTGCGCCTCGGCGGCCAGCACTTCGACGTGCTCCCACCAGGCGAAGACCGTATCTGGGTAGACGTGCTGGCGTATCTGGGACGTCGTCGGCCAACGGCGGACGTTGCTAGCAGCGGTATTGACACTCATTTTCCCGCGGATGAATTCAACCAGTTCGGGGGGCAGCAGGTATAGGAACATCGCCACACGCAGCAGTTCCAGGATGACGGGCCGCCAATGCGGATCGTCGCCCCACTGGTTCGGCCCCATGTAGGTGTAGAGATTCGAGGCTTTCTCGGCGATGAGCACTTGCTGCTGTTGCAGGATTTCGCCCAGGAACTCTGTGATTTCCGGTGTGTCGAGTTCGTTGTTTTTGGCGGCGCGCTGACTTTCGCTCCACGCGGTGCGAGCCTGTTTGTAGAGGTCCAGAACACTGGCTTCCATCACCTCGGGGTCGGCTGCCGTAGCGACCGTCTGGCAAATGAGGTTCAACTGGGCGACGGCTTCACGGATGATGCAGAGCCAGACCTCCTGGTATGGTTCGAGGAGATCGACGCGCCCGATTTCACGCAGGTACATGCGCACCGGGTCATCGACCAGATCCTCTACAATGATGGGCTTGGATAGCTCCTCCTCGATCTCCTCAAGTTCATCGGAGGAGGGTTCATCTTCCCATGTCTCATGATCCTCATCGGCTGCACCATTGCGCTCGAAGTCTACGCCATCGACACTGACTTCGACTTCGATGTCTTCTTCTTCCCAGTTATCATCCTGGAACTGATGTGCCTCCTCTGGATCATGCAGGGCCATATCGTCCGAATCTTGATGGACGCGATTGACTGTTCGTTGCCTAACTGTCATTCCTCCTCCTTGCCCAAACAATATGGATTACCGACTCAACGCCTGTTGAACCCGGCAGAGTGTCTCAGAGAGACTTTGCAGCGTGGCCAAATAACGCTCGGCCTTCAGGTCGCCTTCTCCTTGTGCTTCTGCGACCAGACTTTGGGTGTGTCTGGAGATGTCGCGCAGTCGCTTTTCACGCAGGCGTAACACGGTGCGGACGGCATCACGTGCCCATTGATCCAACGGCATATCGGGCAGCGGTGACGTGATCCACGTATGAACTTGTCCTAATAAATCCACGGGTAGTACATCCCCCATCTCCAGTTCGGGGTGCTCACTCATCTCCAACCAGGCCAGCCATATCAACCGGCTTGTGCCGGAAAAATCATCGTCATTGATCGTGTCTAGTTGCGCCGCATCGAGTTGGGCGTCGGCGAGCGTCAGTACTTCTGGATAGCGCATGAGCAACGTGAGCATGTAGGCTTCCAAGTCGCCGACTGGCGTTGTCCGCCCTGGCACTCCAGTCGCCCTGACAGCGGACTGCCGGCGCACAGCCTGCGCGCGCTCGCGCACGCGTAGCCGGTCGAAAAGGCCACGCGCATCCAACCCCAGTCGCAGCGCGATGTCCTGGACGTAAGCCTCGCGCTCCACGCTGTCGCCGATATCGTTGAGGAGCGGTAGCATCGCGTCGACGATCCGCGCTTTGCCCTTCGGCTCGCGCGGGTCTTCCTGTTTCAGCAATTGCTCGAAAACAAAGCGCACGATGGGCTGCGAATCGGCGACGAGCTTTTCCCACTGCGCGGGATCTTCCAGGATCAACTCGTCGGGATCGCGTCCTTCTGGCAGGGTCACAACGCGGATATCGGCCTTGAGCCGCCCTTCCACGCCCACCAGCCCGCGCGGGTCGAAGACGGCATCCCACTCGCGGTCGAGCGTTTGTCGCGCGGTTTCCAATCCCTGCAACGTGCCGTGGATGCCCGCCGCGTCGGGGTCCAGCGCCAGGATGAAGCGCTTGGTAAGGCGTTGCAGTTGTTGCAGGTGTCCTTCGGTGAGCGCCGTGCCCATCGGCGCGACGACGTTTTTGTAGCCGGCCTGATGTGGGATCATCACGTCCATGTAGCCTTCGACGATGATAGCGGCATCGGCCTCGCGGATGGCCTGGTTGGCGAGGTGATAGCCGAAAAGGATATTACTCTTGTCGAAGAGCGTGGTCTGCGGCGAGTTCATGTACTTGGGTTGATCGTCGGGGTTGAGCACGCGCCCGCCGAACGCGATCACCCGTCCGCGCCGGTCGCAGATGGGGATCATCAGCCGGTTACGGAAGCGGTCGAACGTTCCACCGCCCTCGCGCTCCACGAGCATCCCCGCCTTGATTTGTTCTTCGGGACTGAAGCCTTTGCCGGACAGATAAGTGCGCGTCGCGTCCCAGTCGCTGAGGCTGTACCCAACCTGGAAGGTGGAGAGGGTTTCACGGGTAAAGCCACGCTTTTCCACGTAGGCGCGGGCGTGCGCGGCCTGCGGCGCGGTGAGCAACAGCGTGTGATAGTAAGCGGCGGTGGTTTCCAGTAGGGATCGCAGACGCTCGGATTCGCTTTCGGCCTCCACCTGTTCGGGCGTGCGCGGTTGCAGTTCCACCCCGGCCCGGCGCGCGAGTTCCTCTAGGGCCGTGCGGAAGTCCAGCCCCTCGAAATCCATCACGAAGTTGAAAAGGTCGCCCCCTTTGTTGCAGCCAAAACAATGCCATCCCTGGGTATCCGGGAAGACGTAGAACGAAGGGGTCTTTTCGGTATGGAAGGGGCAGAGTCCTTTGAAATAGCGCCCGGACTTCTGAAGGTGAACGTGCCGCCCGATGACCTCGACGATATCCAATCTATCCTTGACTTCATCCACAACGCTCATAGGTCAATATTGTACTCAGGTGGTGAGGAAAGGCAAGGGGAGTCGGAAAAGCATAGGCGATTACCGGAAACCGGTGTACAATCTATGATAGGTCGTGATGACTGTGTTGCCTGACTACAAGACTAACGACTACATGACCATTTCTGGAGGAGATGCGCGCCATGACCAAACGACTTTATCCTGCGACACCCATGGTTGGACAAGTGGATGACTACCACGGGACGCTGGTTCCCGATCCCTACCGCTGGCTGGAAGACCTTAACGCGCCGGAGACGCAGACGTGGATCGAAGCGCAGAACGCGCTGACGTTTGCCTACCTGGAACAGATTCCGGGCCGCGAGGCGATTCGCGCCCGGCTGACGGAACTGTGGGACTTCCCCAAGTTTGGCGCGCCGTTCAAGCGCGGCGGGCGCACCTTTCAGTTCCGCAACAGCGGTTTGCAAAACCAGGACGTGCTCTATGTGATGGATGCTCCCACGGACGAGGGGCGTGTGCTGCTCGACCCCAACACGCTGTCCGACGATGGCACGGTCGCGCTGACCGGCGTCGATGTAAGTTGGGACGGGCGCTGGCTGGCCTACGCCGTCAGTGCCAGCGGCTCGGATTGGAAAACATGGCGCGTGCGCGATATCGAAACCGGCGAGGATTTGCCGGACACTGTCGAATGGAGCAAGTTTTGCACGGCCTCGTGGTTACCAGATAGCAGCGGCTTCTTCTACGGGCGCTACGCCGCGCCCGAAGCGGGGATGGAGTACGCCGGAACGAACTACCACAAGAAGGTCTATCTACACCGCCTCAACACACCCCAGGCGGAGGACGTGCTGGTCTACGAGCGCCCCGATCACAGGGAATGGGGGTTCTACACCGAAGTCACCGACGATGGGCAGTATCTGATGCTGCTCGTGTCGCAGGGCACTGACCGGCGCAACTGTGTCTTCTACAAATCGCTGCCCGACGGCGAGTTCGTGGAGCTGATCCCCACGTTCGAGGCCCGTTTTAACTTTATCGGCAACATCGGCTCCGAATTCTACTTCCTCACCGATTGGCGCGCCCCGCGCGGACAGGTGCTCGTCATCGATGTGGAGCATCCGGCGCGGGAGCACTGGCGGACGCTGCTCCCCGAAGCCGCCGACACGCTCGAAGACGTGACGCTGGCGCACGGCGAGTTCGTGGCGCGCTATTTGCATGACGCGCATCACCAACTGCTGCGCTTTGGGTTGGACGGCGCGCCACGGGGCGAAATCGTATTGCCGGCGTTGGGATCGCTCCTCGAAGTCCACGGGCGACGCGAGGATGCAGCGTTGTTCTACACCTTCCACTCGTTCCTCTACCCGCCGTCGGTCTACCGCTACGATTTCGACCGCGCCGTGAGTGAGGTGCTGGCCGCGCCGGACCTCGACTTCGACGCGACGGCTTACGAGACGGAACAGGTGTTCGTCACCAGCAAAGACGGGACGCAAGTGCCAATGTTCCTGATCCATCGCCGTGACTGGCGCAAGGATGGCCAAAACCCCACACTGCTCTACGGCTACGGCGGCTTCAACCTGGCGCAGCCGCCGGTCTTTATGGTATGGCGGCTGGTGTGGCTGGAGATGGGGGGTGTGCTGGTGGTCGGCAACATCCGGGGCGGCGCCGAGTACGGTGAGGCGTGGCACGAAGCGGGAACGGTCCACAAGAAACAGAACGTCTTCGATGACTTCATTGCCTGTGCGGAACATCTGATTGCGGAGGAGATTACCTCTCCGTCCAAACTCGTCATCGAAGGGCGCTCCAACGGTGGCCTGCTGGTGGGCGCGTGCCTTACGCAGCGCCCTGACCTCTTCGGCGCGGCGTTGCCCACGGTGGGCGTGATGGACATGCTGCGCTTCCATAAGTTCACCATCGGCTGGGCATGGGTGAGCGACTACGGTTGCGCGGACGATCCAGAACAATTCAAGACGCTCTACACTTACTCGCCCTTGCACAACGCCAAACCGGCCTCCTATCCGGCTACGCTTATCCTCACCGGTGACCACGATGACCGGGTGATGCCCGCGCACTCCTACAAGTTCGCGGCGGCGCTCCAGGCGGCGCAGCATGGCGATGCGCCGGTACTCATCCGCATTCAGACGCAGGCCGGGCACGGGCCGGGAAAGCCCACTGCCGTCCTCATCGCCGAGCGCGCCGACATGTGGGCGTTCGTGGCGCAAGCCCTGAAAATGACATCACAATGAAAAAACGGGTTTACATCGTTTACACAGGCGGGACCATCGGAATGCAGCCGACGGTGGAGGGGTACGCGCCTGCGCCAGGCTATCTCGCGGCACAATTGGCGGCGACGCCGGAACTGCGCGACGCCGCTATGCCCGATTACACTATCCATGAGTACGACCCGCTGCTGGATTCATCCAACATGATGCCCGCCGACTGGCTCAAGATCGCGCAGGACATCGCAGCGCACTACGACGATTACGACGGTTTCATCGTCCTGCACGGGACGGATACGATGGCCTACACTGCGTCGGCGCTGCCCTTTATGCTGCAAGGGTTGGCGAAGCCGGTGATCCTCACCGGATCGCAACTGCCGCTGTGGGAGGTGCGCAACGACGCGCGCGAGAACCTCATCACCGTGATGCAGATCGCCGCCGCTTACACCATCCCCGAAGTGTGCCTCTATTTTGGCGATAAGCTTCTGCGCGGCTGTCGCGCCGTCAAGGTCAACGCGGTGGGCTTCGACGCCTTCGACTCGCCCAACTACCCGCCGTTGGGGACGGTGGGCATCCACATCGACGTGCATTGGGAGAACATTTTGTCGCCCCCCGCGCCTGGCCCACTTACCATCCAGCCGTTCGGGGCGGCTCACGTGGGGACATTGCGGCTCTTTCCGGGGATGGATTTCGACGTTGTCGCCAATGTGTTGCGACCGCCGCTGCAAGGACTGATCCTGGAGACTTACGGGGTGGGGAACGGCCCGGTCAACAACCGCGCGTTTATGACGGCGTTGGAAGATGCGATTGCGTGCGGCGTTGTGATCGTGGATTGTACGCAATGTCTCAAGGGGACGGTGGACCTGGAAGGCTACGCGACCGGCTCGGCACTGGCGAGGATCGGCGTGGTGAGCGGCTTCGATATGACCGTGGAAGCGGCGCTGGCGAAGCTGTTCTACCTGTTCAGCCTTGAAGCTGCCGTAGGCAGCGACTTTGTCAAACAACAAATGCAGATGAATCTGCACGGCGAATTGACGCGGTGAGTCAGCATCACGCCTTACCTAGATTTCGCGCTTGCGTCGGATCACAATCCGGCGCTCCCCAGGACGTGGATTGTGATCCGCGCAAAGCTCATTTTGGCTCTCTGCCTGTCATCATCCTGTTGCTCGCCGCGTTTGCGCTGCGCGTGTGGAACCTCGACGGGCCGAGCTTGTGGTACGATGAGGCGTATTTGTGGTGGGTGACACGCTTGCCGTTGGGCGAGATGCTGTCGTTGAGCATGCGCGAGCTGATCCCGCCGCTGTCCTATCTGCTGCTGCGTGTGTGGCAGCCGCTCGCCGGGACGACTGAGTTTGCCCTGCGTTTCCCCACCGTCCTTTTTGGGTTGCTCGCCCTTGCCGCGCTGGCCCGCATCGCCCGCCGGCTGACCCGGCAGCGCGCCGCCGCGATCTGGGCGCTATTATTTGGGGCGCTTGCCACCCCCATGCTCTGGGCGGCGCGGGAGACGCGCATGTATGGCGTGTTCATCGCCTGGACGCTGCTCGCTGGCATGGCGTTGATCGAGACATTGTACGCCCGCATGTCGTCTGTTCGCCGTCGCTGGGCCTGGCTGTGGGGCGGCGCGCTGTTCGGCGCGCTCGCCACATTGACGCTCTCCGCTTTCTGGCTCGCCGGGCAGGGACTCTTCGCGCTCGTCGTGCTGCTGCGCCGTCCGTGGCCCGCCGTGCGCGCATGGATGCGAGATATGCTCTGGCCCACGCTCGCCGCCGGTGCGCTGTTTCTGCCGTGGGGCATCGGCGCGCTGCGCTTTCTGGGAGACAACACCACGTATTGGGCCGGGCATTTGCCTGTCGCTGAGTTCCTGCGCATCACCATCACCGGGATGACGGTTTCCGATTATTGGCCTGCTGTATCGCACGTGGCTGTGGGTAGCCTCCTCCTGCTGGCAACGTTCCCGGCGTTGCTGCTGGCTCGCCGCCGTCCTTATGCGGGATTGTATCCTTTGCTGTCTGTGCTTCCCATAGGCGCGATGGCGCTGATCTTCCGCAATTTGCCGAAATGGGGCAGCCGCCATGCTGCGTTCCTGGCCCCGCTGCCGGTGTTAGCGCTGGCGGTAGGATGGGGGATGGCGCGCAGGCTTCACCATCGAAAGACGCGCACCTTCGCACACGCCTGGCTCAGCGTGTGCAGCCTGCTCTTTGTCACCGTTGCCATTCGCGCCGATCTGAACCTGCTGGCCGATCCGGCCTACGCGCGCGAGGATTGGCGCGGCGTTGCCCACTACGTCGAAGCGCACCGCGAACCGGACGACATCGTTATCGTTGAGACCGGCTCCGTCTTCCCGGCTTGGGCCTACTATGCGGGCGATGATGGCTTGCTGCCCTTGCCCGACGACGAACTGCTGGATGTCAATCACGTGCTGCATTACGAGAACACCACCCCCGCCCTCAACGCCGCTCTGCAAGAGACGTCCGGCGTGTGGCTCGTCACGTGGCTGGAGCACGTCACCGACCCGACGGGCATTGTTCCCGCGCTGCTGAGCACGCTCGGCCCGGAGACGCCGCAGCCGCAGTTCCACGGCCTGGGGCTGCGCCATTTCACCCTCAACCGGCGCGCCGATTTTTCCATCTCGCCGCCGTTTACCGGATGGCCGGTGCAATCCATGCTGCCCGGTTTGACGTTGTGGAGTTACAGCCTGCCGGAGACGCCGCAGCCCGCCGGAGCACCGTTGGATGTGTGGACTTACTGGATGACCGTGGGACTGGATGATCCTGCGGATCGCTTCTACCAGGTCGTGCTGCGCCTGCTGGACGCGCGCGGCGACGAATGGGGCCGCTTCAACGGCACACCGGCCAGCGGTGATTACCGCCCTTCGCGTTGGCCTGCCGAAACGCTTGTCCTGGGCCGTTACGTACTGACGCCTGATCCGTGGACGCCGCCGGGTGTCTACACGCCTGTGCTCACCGTCTACCTTGCTGGTGAAGCTGAGACGACAGTAACGCTGCAGCCGGTCACACTTTTAGCAGCGCCGCAATCCCCGTCTCTGCCGGAAAGGGCCGTAACCGTCGAATTGCTGGGTGACACGGTTGCAGACCAGCCACATCCGGAAGCGCCGTTGCGCTTGTTGGGGCTTTGGATTGGACGCGATACGGTCCGGCCCTGCAATCAGGTTGAGGGATGGGCCTACTGGGAGAACATTGCCGATGTGGTCGAGCACGATCTGCATATGGTGGTGGAACTCGAAGAACACCGGCTGGAATTTTCCGTCGCTTCTGAATCGGCGAATCAGGTCTGGCCTGCCGGAATGCGCTTTGCTACACAGTTCCGTCTGCCCATCACTTGTAGAGCTTTGGACGCGCAGGCTCCGCTGGAAGTGCAACTCACTGATACATCAGGAACGTTTCTAACAGCCTGGCGCGGGCCGACGGTTTCCATTGTTTCTGATCGTACATACGCGCCCCCTGCGGGTCTTCTTAACGCATCAGGGGACTTTGGACCGGGCTTTGCCGAATTGGTCGGGTATACGTTGGAGCCAGCACCGCGCGCCGGGACACCGTTCACCGTCACGTTATACTGGCGCGCCGAAGAGACTGGCGATGCCCCTTACAATGTCTTTGTCCATGTCACGCCGCCGGATGCGCCTGCGTCCATCGTTGCCCAACACGATGGCTGGCCCGCGCTTGGCGCGAAGCCTACCTTCGCCTGGCTGCGCGGCGAAATCGTCGCTGATGTTCATCCGTTGCCCGGCGTCCCGGCGGGTACGTATCGACTGCGGGTGGGATTCTATGATGCTGAGGGGCGGTTGCCGTTCTATGCCGCGGCCACTGCGTCAGAAGACGCCACGACGGGGGATGCTGTCATCATTCCTCTTACCGTGACTCCATAGGTACACGGATGAACACGGAAAACACGGATTCTTTCAGGAAAAAAATCCAAAGAATCCATGAAATCCGTGTACAATTTTCCTATGCCGACGTTTCGAGTGCCAGTGTGCGATAGCGCGCGGGCAGCAGGTCTTGTTCTGCCAACAATGCCTCACGCATGCGGGCGCGGGCGCGGAACAGCCGCGATTTCACCGTCCCTATGTGCATGTTCAACACCTGCGCGACTTCTTCGTAGGCGTAACCGAGCCGGTCTACTAATACAAGTACTATGCGTTGCTCCTGCGGTAGGCCGGCGAGCGCGCGATCCAACAGTGCGCCAAGCTCGCCACGCTGCAAGCGCTCCTCCGGTGATTCTCTGCGATCCACCAGATGGGGATTTGTGTCCTCGTCCATGTCCTCGAAGTCGTCCCACGAGACGATGGGACGGCGCTTCTGCAGACGTAACTGGTCATAGCAAGCGTTAGTGACGATGCGCATCAGCCACGCGCGAAAGGAGCCGCCACGAAAGTCGCCCAACGCGCGATAAGCGGCGATAAATGCTTCCTGCGTGGCGTCATCGGCAGAAGCTTCGTCGCGCAGGATGTAGCGCGCCAGGTTGTAGACCTGGCTTTGATAGGCCAACACCAGCGCGTTGAAGGCGTCCAGGCTGCCCTTTTGCGCTGCAGTGATCAAATCTGTTGTATTCAAAGCTTCTGTTACCATAATGCTCAATCACTTTCTCTGCCTTGCAGATGGTGTCTTCTGATTGCACGTAGGACATCCATAAACTATGTCGTCGTTGGACGAAAAAGGTAACAGGGGAAATGGGAGAAATTGGCTATTCAATTTCCCATTTTCTCACAACAGGCTAAAATCTGATAGCGACGGTGGTTCGATGAGCGACTGCCCGATGAATCTCAGGAGGTGTGCAATGCAAACCGTTTTGCCCCGTTGGCGGGGCTTCAATTTATTGGAGATGTTCACCGTTAAAAGTGACGGCGATTTCTGCGAGGACGATTTCCGCTGGATGCGCGATTGGGGCTTCGACTTCGCCCGCATCCCGGCGTGTTACACGCTCTGGATCGAGGACGGCGATCCCTATAAACTGCACGAGCCGATGTTGGAAAAGGTAGACCGCCTGGTGCGCCTAGGGCAGCAGTACGGCATCCACATCTCTCTCAACTTCCATCGCGCGCCGGGCTACTCGGTGAACCGCGAGCGCGACGAGCCGTTCAACCTGTGGAAGGACCAGGACGCGCTGGACGCCTTCTGCTTTCACTGGCAGACCTTCGCCCAACGCTATCACGGCATCACGTCGGCGGATTTGAGCTTCGATCTGGTCAACGAGCCGCCGAATCCGGGCGAGGGCCGTCCGCCGCACTACCCGATGACGCGCGAAGATCACGAGCGCGTCGTGCGCGCGTCGGTCGCCGCCATCCGCGCGGTCGATCCTGAACGACTGGTCATCGCCGATGGGATGGACTATGGGCGCATCCCCGCTCCAGAGCTGAATGACACCGGCATCGCGCAGAGCTGCCGCGCTTACGAGCCGATGGGCATCAGTCACTACAAGGCGAGTTGGGTCAATGGGATGGACTGGCCTACGCCACAATGGCCTGGTGCATGGCATTACGGTGAGACGTGGGGCCGCGCCGAGTTGGAGCAGGCATACCAACCGTGGATCGATCTGGCGGTGCAGGGCATCGGCGTCCACTGCGGCGAAGCGGGGGCGTTCAGCTACACGCCGTACGCTGTCGTGCTGGCCTGGTTCCGCGACGTACTGGACATCCTCACGGCGCACAACATCGGCTACGCGCTGTGGAACTTCCGCGGTTCGTTTGGCATCATCGATTCGGGTCGTGCCGATGTGGCTTACGAGGACTGGCACGGTCACAAATTGGATCGCGCGTTCCTGGAACTATTGCAGGGATTTTGAAATTTGGGGGTTTGGGGACGGGTACGCCCGTCCCCAAACCCCCACTTTTTCCCTTATTGATGATATATGGAGGTTGCGATGATACCAGAACTAATTGCCGATTACAACTGCCGCACGGGAGAAAATCCACTGTGGCATCCCGATGAACAGCGCTTGTACTGGGTCGATATCCCCAACGGGCGGCTCTTCCGTTACGACCCGGCGACAGGCCATCACGAGATGTGCTACGAGGGCCGGCCCATCGGCGGGTTCACCATCCAGGCCGACGGCGCGCTGCTGCTCTTCCAGGACAAAGGCACGGTGACGCTATGGCGCGACGGCGTGACGGAGACGGTCATCGAAGCAATCCCCGCTGAGGTCAACACGCGCTTCAACGACGTGATCGCCGATCCCGCCGGGCGCGTCTTCTGCGGGACGATGCCCACTCAAGAACGTTCCGGGCGGCTCTACCGCCTCGATCCCGACTTGACGCTTACCGAGGTCGTGGACGGCGTCGGCGTGTCCAACGGCCTGGGTTTCACGCCCGACCGCAAGGGGATGTACTACACCGACACGACCAAGCACGTCATCTACCTCTTCGACTACGACGAGGCTACCGGCGCAATCACCAACCGCCGCGATTTCGTCCGCGTGCCGCAGGTACCGGATGAAGGCCATCCCGACGGGATGACGGTGGATGCTGAAGGCTACGTCTGGGTTGCGCGTTGGGACGGCAGTTGTCTTGTCCGCTACGCGCCTGACGGGACGGAGGTGCAGCGCATCCCCTTCCCGGCGAAGAAAGTCTCCTGTCCCACGTTCGGCGGCCCGGACTACACCGACATCTACGTCACCACAGCGAGCATCCAGGGCAAGGAGATCGAAGGACCCGGCGCAGGTGCGCTCTTCCGCCTGAACTTGGGGATCAAGGGTGTGCCGGAATTTCGCTCACGAATCATGATTCTCTCACTCAGGAGCAGAGACTAATGAAAATAACAACGCAAGATAACGGGCGCGAGCATAAGCGTGAATTGTGGATTGAGGGCGAGGAGAAGTCTGTCTGCCATTTGCTGGTCCTTGATTACACTATGCGTATTGGTACGGCTGAAGTATGCATGGCGGGTATCGGCGATGTGTACACGAACCGCGAGCACCGCAAGAAGGGATACATGCGCCACCTGTACGAGGATACCATCCATTATATGATCGCCGAAGGCTACGATATTTCGATGCTCTTTGGGATTGAGAACTTCTACACCAAGTTCGGTTATGCGCCGGGCCTGGCGGGCTTCGAGTGCAAGGTCAAGACGCGCGATGCGGAGGTCGCGGCGGCGAACGCGCCTGCCGGAGCGACCATCACCCGGCCCATCGGCGAGGCGGATATGCCCGCCGTACTCGATCTCCACAACGCCAACAACGCGACGCGCATGTGCAGCGTGGTGCGCACGATCGAAGATTTCCCCAAATTTCACAAGGGAACGTGGTACGGCGCGCCGCCGGATACGCACCTGTGGGAAGACGCCAACGGCAAACTGTTGGCCTACGCCGTCTGGGATCGAAATGATAAGGCTGTGAAGGTTGCCGAAATCGAGGCTTGCACGGATACGTTCTTCCCAACGCTCCTCAGCGCCTTCGCCGCGCAGGCGGTGGACAAGCGTTGTGAGGAGGTGCAGCTTTTCATCCCGCCCGACCATCCCTTCGCCGAGTACGTGCAGCGCTTCGGCGCGGAATGGACGGTGACGTATCCGCGTTACGGCAGTGGGATGCTGCGCTTGCTCAATCAGCAGCCGTTCTTCGAGAAGATCGTGCCGGAACTGGAACGGCGGTTGGCGCTCTCGCGTTCCGCCGGCTATACCGGCGCACTCACGTTCCAGACGGACCTGGGGACGCTCGCACTCGTCATCAACCGGGGGAGCATCACCTTAGCGGGCAAGGCAAGCGACGGCCTGCGCCTGGAACTCCCGCAGGACAAGCTGACGCAGCTGGTCATCGGCTACCGTTCCGCCCGCGACGTGCTGAACGATCCGCAGGTCACCGCGCATGGGGATGTGCTGCCACTGCTGGATATCCTGTTCCCGAAGGGGACGCCGTATATCTGGGTGGCGGATCATTTTTAGCGGTTTTATCGAACAGGATAAAAGCCGTTGTCCCCTGACCTGAAAGGTCAGGGGACAACGGCGTTCAAAATGGGTTTTGTTATAGGGGGCGCTAATATAACCGTTTGACAAGCGGCAAGTAGACACGACTACCGACGCGCGCGATGATAAAGGCCTGATTGTTTTGTGTGTCGAACTCAGGCGTAGAGGAAAGGATGTTCAGTTCGCCGATTGCGGGTTGGTACAGTGTCGAACTGAACGCGACTGTAGTCGTAATTACCATGTCAAAGATGGCTCCTGCGGGCAATGTGCCCAAATTCCAATGCCAGTTGTGTGAAGTTACCCCCAAAAACTAGACCACATGCTAAATGGAAATGGTGTACAATTCTAACCAAGCATGTGGAGGGAAATAATGACCAAGCGTCGCACATTTACTGCCGAGTATAAATTCA
>Ga0123334_1000354_pt1 | contig 60719 bp, 54 predicted proteins | sample BiotimSIPDNA_FD_89706 | JGI IMG/M metagenome (GOLD analysis project Ga0123334, IMG submission 89706) | Anaerobic biogas reactor microbial communites from Washington, USA - Biogas_R1 time_0 SIP DNA | ecosystem: Engineered > Bioreactor > Anaerobic > Unclassified | place: Washington, USA...
AAAAAATGCCGTTCCCTCGTGCGCCGACAGGCCTGCAGGATTCCTGTGTGACCCCTGCCTCCGTCACCCCTGCGCAAGCAGGGGTCCAGAAGCTACTGGATTCCTGCTTGCGTGGAAAGACGTTGGAAAACGCTGTTTCCTTAGGGCTTCTGCATTTTCTTCTGGCGAATCCGCTGACTTGCGGCAAATAGAGAACAGTGGTTCTTCCGGCGAACTGACGGTTTCCATCTGGTTTTTAGTGCGATTGACCTGCGGTTTTCCTTGATGCATCCCGACCGCTGCGGTATCATGAATCATTACGGGTCATTCGCAGGTTTTATACGATAGAAATTGAGGCGCCATGGGGTCTTCAGGGAACGGCAGCGTCAGGCGCAATGCCTGGGGCTTTTTCAAGCAATTTGTCGCGCATCCCAAGGAAGTGGGCGCGTTTGCGGCGAGTTCCAGATATCTGGCGGGCGCCGTGACGGAAGCGGCGGGCGTGCCGGACGCGGACGTGGTCGTGGAGTTTGGCGCGGGCACGGGCACGATTACCCAGGTGCTCTGCACGCGACTCCAGGACGGTGCAACGTTCTTCTCCCTCGAAATTAACCCGGATTTTGTTGACGTGTGCCGTAAATGCCTGCCCGGGGTCGAGATCATCCAGGGGTCGGCGGAAGATACGCCGAGGTTTTTGAAGGAGCACGGGAAGGACTTCTGCGACAGCATCGTATCGGGGCTGCCGTGGGCGGCGTTTGATGAAGAGTTGCAGGACCGGTTGCTCGACGCGACGCTGAGCGCGTTGCGTCCCGGGGGGAAGTTTGCCACCTACATGTATCTGAGCAGCATGGTGCTGCCGGCCGGGCGCCGCTTCAGACACAAGCTGGCCGGCCGTTTCTCGAAGGTGGGGAAATCACGGATCTGCTGGAAGAACCTGCCGCCCGCGATCGTGCTCTGGGGCGAGAAATAGCGCAGAGCGGGGGGACGGTCCAGGGCAGCGCGAGCAAGGGGTGCGGACCGGGGTTTTTCCGTATCGGCCCGAGGGCCAGGAGGACGCCGTGAGCAGAACCGCGTTGATGGTTTGGGGCGGCTGGGAGGGCCACGAGCCGCGGCAATGCGTCGAGAAGGTCGCCCCGGTGCTCGAGACGGCCGGATTCGACGTCCGGATATCCGATACCCTGGACGTGTACGCGGACGCGGAGGCAATGGCTGCCTTGAGCCTGCTCGTGCCCTGCTGGACGATGGGGGACATGCTGCCGGAGCAGGAAAAGGGCCTGCTGGAAGCGATCCAGGGCGGCGTGGGCATCGCCGGGTGGCACGGGGGCCTGTGCGACTCGTTTCGCAACCATCCGGCATATCAGTTCATGACGGGCGGGCAATGGGTCGAGCATCCCGGCGGCATTGTGGACTACACCGTCAACATCATCCGGCCCGAGGATCCTGTCACCGCGGGCATCGGCGATTTTGCCATGCGCTCGGAATGCTATTACCTGCACGTCGATCCGTCCAATGAGGTACTGGCCACGACGACGTTTACCGGCGACGTGTATCCATGGATCGCGGGCTGCGTGATGCCGGTGGTGTGGAAACGGCGCTATGGCGCGGGCCGGGTGTTTTACAGTGCACTGGGGCACGTGGCGGCGGATTTCGATGTGCCGGAAGTGATGGAAATCATGAAACGCGGCTGTCTGTGGGCGGCGCGCTGAGGGGACGGGGCATGGAGCCGGTCAGAGTGGGCCTGGTCGGGTGCGGGAACATCTCGGCCATCTATTTCCGCAACGGGGCGTTGTTCAACAGCATCGACATCGTTGCCTGCGCCGATTTGGCGCCGGAGCTCGCGGTCGCCAGCGCGGAACAGTACTCGATCCCGAAGGCCTGCCCGGTCGAGGCATTGCTCGCGGACCCCGGCATCGAACTCGTGTTGAATCTGACCATTCCAAAAGCGCATGCGCCGGTGGGTATCGCGGCCCTGGAAGCGGGCAAGAGCGTCTACACGGAAAAACCGCTCGCGGTCACACGGGACGAGGGCAAACGCATGGTGGCCTTGGCCCGGGAGAAGGGCGTGTTGCTGGGCGCGGCGCCCGACACGTTCCTGGGCGCGGGACTCCAGACGTGCCGGAAACTGATCGACGACGGCTGGATTGGCGAACCCGTGTCGGCCACGGCGTTCATGCAGTGCCATGGTCATGAGCACTGGCACCCGGATCCGGATTTCTACTACCAGCCCGGGGGCGGACCGATGTTCGACATGGGGCCCTATTATCTCACGGCGCTGGTATCGCTGATGGGCCCGGTGACGCGCGTGGCCGGTTTGACGCGGGCGACGTTCCCGGAACGGTTGATCACGAGTGAAGCGCGGTTCGGCGAGATCATTGAGGTCAACACGGCAACGCACATTGCGGGCATTCTGGAGTTTTCCGGCGGGGCCATCGCCACCATGGTGATGAGCTTCGATGTCTGGGGGCATACCATGCCGTGCATCGAAATTCACGGCACGGAAGGTTCGTTGAGCGTGCCGGACCCCAACGGATTCGGCGGAGTGGTGCAGGTTTGCCGTCCGCGTACCCGCCAATGGGAGACGGTGCCCCTGACGCACCGGTATGCCGAGAATGCGCGGGGGCTTGGCGTGGCGGACATGGCCTGCGCGCTACGGACAGGACGCAGACACCGCGCAAACGAAGCGCTCGCGTATCATGTGCTTGACGTGATGCACGCGTTTACGGACTCGAACAACAGCGGCGCGTATGCCCGTGTCGAAAGCACATGCGAGCGGCCGGCGCCGCTGCCGATGAATCCCCGACCGGGCGACATCGACGCGTAGCGCGCCGGAGCAACGAGACGCCTGCGCCCTCCGCGGAGCACGAGGCTCGAGCTCCTGGCGGAAAATGGTTTGGTTTGGCGTGAATGCGCCGGGCCTGCTGGAATGCGCCGCGCGGCTACCACGGCGGGCCGTTCAGGTCGACGGGGGGCCCGGGCCACAGGCGGTCCGAAAAGGGAAGCACCATGGCTTCCTCCTGCCAGGTCACGTCGGAGTCGTCCTGGGCGAAGCTGACCGGCCCGTCGATGCGCTCCCAGCCCAGCCTTTGGTAGTAGGGCACCAGGCGCGCCGAACAGAGCAGAAACCCGAATTCGAGGTTCAGGGTCTCGCGGATGAAGTCGTGGGCGCGCAGCATGGCGGCTTTGGCGTGGCCCTTGCCCTGAAATTCCGCGGGCGCCATGACGCCGCCGATCCCGCCGACGCGGGCGGGTTCGCCGTTGGCGCTTACGGTGCGTTGATTGATGGCCGCGTGGGCGACGAGCTGGCCGTCGGCGCGGACCAGGACGCGCCAGTCGGGCGTGGCCCACTCGTACATGTCTTCGGCGCTTCCAAAGAGTGTCCGGGTCCACTGCCCGAGTATGGCGCGGTCTTCCGGGCGCAGGTCGCGTTCGGCGACGACTTCGGACTGACGGTTCATGATTTTCCCCCGGTGCATGCCTTTCTCGACACGCGAAGCGTACCTGCGCGCGGCTTGAGGATCAAGGCGCGTGGCGACGCGTCGACGCAGGGAACTGCCCCGCTGCCGCTGTCCGGGTTGCCTTTTACGTCGGGCTATTGCCCGGTCGCGATCAGGGTCATGCGCTGGGCAAGGTCGGTCAGATACGCTTCGTCGCCGCCATCGACCTCGGCCGTGCAGAACCCGGTGTAGTCGACCTCCGCGAGGGCTTTGCGGACCTCGGGCCAATCGATCTCGCCTTCCCGCAACGGCTTAAACGCGTTCTCCTTGCGCGAATAGTCCTTGAGATGGATCTTGTCGATGCGCGGGCCGAGGGTGCGGATCCAGTCCTGGGGGTATCCGAATTTCACCACGTTGCCGCAGTCGAAATAGGCCTTGAGGCAGGGACTCTCGAACTCGTCGACATACCGGGCGAATTCGAGCGGGCTCAGCAAGAAATCGTTCCAGACGTTCTCGACCGCGATCACCACGCCCAGTTCCTCGGCGAGCGGCAGGATCTTGCGGATGTTGTTCTGGGACCGCTCGTAGGCTTCAACATAGCGCACCTGAGGAGAGACCCTCGCCGGTACGAGCAGCACGCTACCAACGTCCATGGCCTTGGCGCAGCGCAGGGCGTTTTCGAATTCCTTCAGCCCCTTGGCCACGACCGCCTCATCCGGGTCCGAGAACAGGGCGCTCCAGCCGCCGTACAGCAGGCTATGGATCACGATGCCGGCTTCCCGCGCGGCCTCAGCCTGGGCTCTGGCGGCGGCGTGGTCTTCCATCGGATGTGACTCGATGCCGTCGATGCCGCACCGCTTGGCGAGTTCAAATTTCTCTTTATCGGAGAGTTCCTTGGGCAGCATGCCGATGATGACGGCGACGGGCAGTTTGGGGAGTTCCTGGGCGGCGCCGGACCGGGCCGTTGCCAGCGCGCCGATAGCGCCCGCGGCGAGAGCCGTGTGCTTTACGAAATCCCTCCGGGAGATAGGCAGGTTCTGCATGAGTCGAGCGCTCCTTTCGCGTCATTGACGGGGAAGACACCCCGTGAATCCGTCTGATCGCTGCCCTCCTCATCCGTGTGAGGCATGCGGGGGGCTGTTCCCTGTCTAAGCGTATCCATGGAACCGCGCGGGATCAAGTTTCGCGAATGGATGCTCGACCGAATGGAGAAGACTGACAGGAGCGGCCGTTTGAATTCGATCAGGGCCACCAAACGGTTCTAATCGGGCGTTGCGTTTTAGGCCTTGGCCAGTTGACGGTGGGGACGGATGAACACTTTTTCCGGGGTGAGCGTCATGGGCACCGGCTGCTCGAAATAGCGCGTCCCGGGTCCCGTGATGCGGAAGCGGACCGCAGAACGGGGCAAGGCGCCGGTCAAGGCGTGCGCCGCATCGAACTGGCTGAGGGGCGGCCGGTTCACGATGATGCCGTTGGCGGTGCTCTCGGGCAGGATCCGCTGGCGTTTTATTTCGCCGTCTGCGTATTCAAACTCGATGAACAGAGGAGGGATGCGCAGCATCGTTTTCATGGCATGGCCTTCGGGCGTGAGCCGGAATTGCATCGCGGCAAGCAGCATGCCCTCTGTGGACGGCACATCCACCCATTCCCCGAACGTGAGGGTCCGTTCCTGCGAGGGCAGATGCTTCACGGACAGCGGGACTTCGCGGCGGAGCAGCAACAACAGCCCGCGCCCGGGTTCCCCGGCGACGAGGCGGTAGTTCCTTACCAGCACCAGCCAGGTCCGGGGAACGTCGAAGGGCAGGCTTCGCTCGTCAAGGGACTCCCACCGGAGGAGGAGGAACGGCGGGGCGGCGGCCGAATCAAAATGCCGGGCCATGCGGATATCGAGGTGGGCCGTGTGCGCCAGACACGCCTGTACGGACGGGCTGGGGCGCCAGGGAATGCCGTTCGCCGGACAGTACGCGATTTCGCCGGGCAGGACGTCCATCATGCCGCCGGTTTCACGAATGAGCTGGAGCCAGGTGCTGGGCAGCATGAGTTCCGCGGCATTCTCCTTGGATTGTTCCGCGAGCGTGCGCCGGGTTTCCGGGAGGCGGGTCGCCGCTCTCAGATTGGCAAGCCCCTGTTTACCCGAGAGCAGATCAAGGGCGCTTGCGTAATCGAACGCGTTTCGGGCGCGGAAAACGGGGATCGCAACCAGCGCGGCGCCAAGAAACAGCACGCAGGTGAGGGCCAGTTCGCGGGGATGCTTGCTCATGAGGATAAGCACCGCGGCCAGGGCGGCACAGGCCGTGAAGAAAAACACCACATGACCGTCCTGGCGTTCGAATCCGCGCTTGAACAGCGTAAACAGGCTTGGGAAGAGGACGATGGCCGTGACCGACACGTCGGACCGCATCGCCATCAGTATCATGCTTGCCGTGATAAAGGCCGCCACACACAGGACGCCGGCGATCAGTTCGCTTCGGGGGCCTTCGAGGGACATCGCGATGGCGTGGTAGCGGACGTATTCCAGCGTCGTCAGGAGCCAGGCCTCGAATGGCTGCCAGGCGCCGAAAAAAAAGCGCCAGCACATCGAGCAGACGACAACGAACGGCAGGATCCACAGGAGCGACAGGCCCAGGACCGTATAGACGCGGGTTGGTCCCTGCATTATCCGGGCCAGTACGGCCAGACCGAGCATCGACATCAGGCAGGCTGACAGGGTGGGCTTGATGAAAAGGCACAGGGCAGCCAGCGCGCTCAGGAACAGCAGTGCATGCCTGCCAGCCCGGCGATGGCGCGCCGCCATCGCGGCCCAGAGCGCGCCCATGATCATCACGTGCGACTCGTACGGAAGCCCGAACAGCGTCACGCAGACGTAGGCCGCCATGAACAGCAGGGCGGGGAGCAGCCCCGTCACCCGCCAGCCCATGTACAGGATCGACAGTCCGAAAAGAAGATGCATGATCAGGCGGAACCGTGCAGCCATCTCCACATTCCCTCCAATATCCATCGGATACAGGAGAAAACAGAGCGGGCCGCACGGGAAACTGATATCGGTGCCATAGTCCAGGCTGCAGTTGGGCAGGAAGTTCACCGCGTAGCGCCAGGACGCGTCGAGCCCGGACTGCAGGGGCTGGTACCCGCCGGGAAACGTGACACACAGAAACAGTGCCACCGCCGGGAGGAGCAGAAGAAGCCGCCAGCGGCGTCTTTTCTCCTGCGGCGGGAACGCTGTTTCCTGAATATTCACGCGTCGGCCTTGTTTGGTATGCCCATGCAATGAGTCCGGATAGGGTCTGGCGCCAGCATGATACGGGTGTGCCCCGGCCTTGGCAAGCGCGGAGAATTGTGGAGAATATCGCGGAAAGTGGTGAAATTGCGCTGCGGTCGTGTAGAATATGCCGTTATGTTGCGCGCGAATCTGCGGCACTTTTGCGGAGCGGACGGCGGATGAGAATTCGCAGGAAGATGCTGGCGGGCTATGGTGTGGCCTTCGCCCTGTTGGGCGTTGTGCTGCTTTGGGCCATCGCGAACCTGGTTTCGCTGGGCCGGGCCACCGATGCAATCCTCCGCGAGAATTACCGGAGCATCCTCGCGGCCGAGCAGATGCTGCAGACCCTGGCACGCCAGGACAAGCTGGTCCGCGATTCGGCGATGGGACTGGATGCTGAGGCTCTGCCGGCGTTCCGAAAAGAGGAGGCGGCCTTTTTCGAGTCTCTGGCGAAGGCCAAGGACAATATCACGATTCATGAGGAGGGCGGGGTTCTCGAAACCGTAGAGACGGAGTACCTTGCTTTCCTGGGCGCGGCAAACGGAGTTTTGATGCGGGGGACGGTTTCGGGGCCCAATCCGCTGGCCGACTATCAGAGCGCGGTGCTGCCGGGCGTGGACCGGGCCGCGGATGCATGCCGTGCACTCAAGTCCCTGAACGAGGACCACATGTTTTCCGCGAGCATGAACGCCGGCCGGGTGGCGAGCAGAGCGATCTGGTCAACCCTGGCTGTGGGCCTGGTGGCGATGGTGCTGGGGATCGGATTCAGCCTGGGATTTTCACGGCGGCTGGTCCACCCGATCAGCGAGCTTACCCGGGCGACCCGGCGTCTTACCGAGGGCGACTACGACGTGCGGGTCCCTGCCGGCGGCGCCGATGAGCTGGGGGCGCTCGCGCAGGGTTTCGGGGCGATGGCGCAGAAACTCGGCGAATACCACAAGATGAACCTGAGACGCCTGCTGTCGGAGCAACGCCAGACCGACGCGGTTCTGAAAAGCATATCGGACGGGATCATTGTGCTCGACGCCGATTTTCACATCACCCGCGTGAATCCGGCGGCGGCGAATCTGTTCAGATGCGAGGCGGGGGAACCCGCCTCCCCGCACCTGCTTGAAGTCGTGCGGGACCAGAAGGTCTTTGACTATGTGAAGCGGCAGGCGGAGTCCGGCCCAAGCGCGGGCCTGAACGAGGAAGACCGCGTGCTCGCGCTGGAACGCGAAGGAAACGTGCGGTACTACCTCTACGATGCGCGGCCGGTGCAGTCTGAAGACAAGGCCACCGCCGGCACCGTGCTGGTGTTCCGAGACATCACGCGTCTGCAGGAACTGGATCGCATGAAGAGCGAGTTTGTCATGGCCGCATCGCATGAGCTCCGCACCCCCATGACCGGGCTTGAGATGAGCCTGGGGCTTCTGGAAGAAAGGGTGGGGGAGACGCTCGCCGCCGAGCAATCCGCGCTTCTGGAGACGGCCCGGCAGGATGTGGCGCGATTGAAAGCCCTGATCAATGATCTCCTGGATCTGTCGCGCCTGGAGAGCGGGACGATCGACCTTCAGCTAGTGCGCGTGCCGCTGAAGTCGATTGCCGGGAAGACGGTCAGCCTCTTTGACGCCCAGGCCCGTGAACGGGGCATTCACCTCAGCTGCGACATTCCGGAGGAGGTCGCGGAAGTGAAGGCAGACCCCAACAAGATCGCCTGGGTGTTGAGCAACCTGGTCTCGAACGCGTTGCGCTACGTGGATGCCGGAGGCCATATCACGGTTTCCGCGGAGCAGGCGGGCGACTGGGTGCATGTGCACGTGGCCGACGACGGCAAAGGAATTCCCGAGGAGTATCATGCCCGGGTGTTCGACAAGTTCATTCAGGTTGAAGGCGCTGCCGGCACGGGAGGCACGGGCCTGGGGCTGGCCATCAGCAGAGAGATCGTTCGGGCGCACCGGGGGGCGATCTGGGTCGATTCCAGCGTCGGAAGGGGCAGCACATTCACCTTTACGCTGCCCGTGTTCACGATGAAAACCGGAGACACGGCATGACTACGAAATCGGTTCTTGTGGTGGATGACGAAAAGAACATCCGCCAGACCCTGGCACAGGCCCTGGTTCCCATGGGCCTGCATGTGGAAACGGCGGTCAACGGCGAGGAGGCTTTGCAGAAGGTCAGGGATGCGGAGTTTGACCTGATGCTGCTCGATCTCAAGATGCCCGGCGTTGACGGCATGGAGGTCTTGCGTTCGCTGAGCGACGTGCGTCCGGAAATCCGGATCATCATCATTACGGCGTATGGCACGGTGAAGAATGCCGTCGAGGCCATCAAACTCGGGGCGGTGGATTTCATAGAGAAGCCGTTCTCGCCCCGGGAGATCCGCGAACTCGTCAACAGTGTGCTTGCCCGCGACACGCTGGAACCGTCCGCGCTTCACGGGTACGACGCGCATATTCAGTGGAGCAAGCGGTGTATCCAGGAGCGGCGCTTTCCCTCGGCGGAAGAGCATGTGCGCAAGGCCATCGGGCTGGATGCTTCCCGGGCCGAGGCGTTCAACCTGCTGGGGGCGCTGCAGGAGCTCCGGGGCGATGGGCTGGGGGCGGCGAAGAGTTACCGCGCCGCGTATGCGCTTGATCCCACCTACAAGCCGGCGCGCATCAATCTCGAACGCATTGCGGCCATTCCGCGTTCGTCCGGCACGATTTCGCTGGACAATCAGGAAGAACTCTAGGGGCACACGATGAGGTTCGAATCGCAGTACATCGTGATCGTGGGGTGCGGGCGCCTGGGCGCCTACCTGGCCAATCGCCTCAGCGAGGCGGGGAACAGCGTCGTTGTGATTGACGTGAGCCCGGACGCGTTCCGGAATCTGTCGGTCGGATTCAGCGGCTTCCACATCGAGGGGGATGGCACTGAGCTGGGCGTTCTGGCGCAGGCCAAGGCGTCACAGGCCGATCTGCTGCTGGCCACCACGCGGCGCGACAACGTCAATCTGATGGTGGCTCAACTGGCGAAATCGGTGCTGGGCGTGCCGCGCGTCATCGCGCGCGTGTTCGATCCGCAACGTGAGGAATCGTATCGCGGCCTGGGGGTGGACACCATATGTTCCACGGTTGTTGCGGGGCAGGCCTTCTGGGCGCGGCTGTCGGAAGCGCCCGAACCATGACGGGTGGGAACGGTCTATGAAAGCGGTCATTTGCGGGAACGGGAAATCCCTCTATTTCCTGGGGCGCGCGTTTCTGGCCCGGGGCTATGTGGTCACACTGGTCACGCCCGACGAGAAGTACGCGGCCCAGTTGGCGCGTCTCCTGAATGCCACGGTGGTGGCGGGAGATGCCAGCGCGCCGGCGATCATCGAAGACGCCGGGGCCATCGAGGCCGACGTCGTGATCGCGGCTACGCCGCACGACCACGACAATCTGGCGATCTGCCAGATCGCTTCCGCGCGGTTTGGGGTGCCCCAGGTACTGGCACTGGTGAACGACCCTGATAACGAGAAGATTTTCGGGGATCTGGGGACGCCTGCGGTGTCCGCCACACGCATCATGATCGACATGGTGGAACGCCGGGCGGCGTTCGGCGAGATCAGCGCGTTGCTTCCCCTGGGCGAAGGGCGCCTCACGCTTGCGGAAGTGGAACTCGGGCCGGCCGCGCCGGTCATCGAAAAACGCGTCATGGATATCGATCTGCCGCCCGATGCGCTGCTGGTCAGCGTCCTGCGCGGAAAAACAAACATCATTCCTCACGGGCAAACGGTCCTTCAACGGGGGGACAGGGTAATCGTGATCACGTCTCCGGAGAGCCATGGGCCGGCGCTGCGCACGCTCACCGGGGAAGCGTGATGACGTAGAAAGAGACCACCGATGCGGAAGGCGGCTTTCCTGCGAAAGCGCTACCAGTACATTCTTTCGGGCGTCTGCAAGTTGCTGTGCCTGTTCGGCGGGCTCATGCTTCTGCCTTTGGCGGGGTGCCTGCTCTGGCCGTATGCAGCGGGGGATTTTCGTGCGTTCGCGCTGCCCGCGGCGGTCACGATCGGGTTCGGAGCCCTGGGCTGGCTGGCCCGCCGCGGCCCGCGCGAGGAACTCACGATGGCCGATGGCGGTGTGGTCGTGTTTCTGGCCTGGCTGGGTGCGAGCGTCGCCGGCGCCATGCCGTTCCTGTTGGCCTCGACCCGGCTGTCTTTTTCCCACGCGGTATTCGAGACGGTGAGCGGGTTGTCGACGACGGGCTTATCGCTGGTGGATGTCACCACGGCCAGCCACGCTATCCTGTTCTGGCGCAGCTTTCTGCAGATCATTGGGGGCGCCGGCCTGGCCATTGTGATGATGGCAACCCTGGTGGGACCGTCCAGCCCGGCGGTCACCGCCGCGGAGGGCCGCGGAGACCAGCTTGTGCCGCATGTCCGACAATCCGCCCGGCGCGTGGTGGCGCTTTGCGCGGGTTACGTATTCCTGGGTGTGGTGGGCTACATGGCGTTGGGGCTCACGGCGTTCGACGCGATCACGCATGCCTTTACGGCCGTCGCCACGGGAGGGTTTTCGACGTACCCGGACAGCATCGGCCATTGGGATTCCGCCGCCGTCGAAGGGGTGACCATCGTCTTGATGCTTCTTGGAAATCTGAATTTTGTCACGGTCTGGGTGCTGCTTACCGGCAATGTCCGGGCCTTTGCCCGGAACGGCGAAATCCGGTTTCTGGTGTTCATTCTCGCTGGCAGCGCCCTGGCGCTGTTCGTGGCCACCACGCACGGCATCTACCCGACGCTGGGCAGGGCCGTGCGGGCGGCGGTGTTCGAATCCGTCAGCGCCCTGACCGGCACGGGGTTCACGTCGATCAGTGCCTATGCGGGATGGAATCCGTTTGGTCTGCTCGTCTTGACCCTGCTGATGGTGATTGGGGGGGGCGCCTGCTCCACCTCCGGGGCGCTGAAACAGTTCCGGGTGTATGTTCTGCTCAAGACCGTGTATTGGGAGATCCGGCGCGCATTGTTGCCTCAGCGAGCGGTGATGTCACGGGCGGTATGGGAGGGCGACCGAAAGAACGAAATCACCCCGTCGCGGCTTCACGCCATTGCCGGCTATTCTTTCCTGTATCTCGCGACGTGGTTTCTTGGCAGCCTCATTCTGACTGTCCACGGTTACCCCATCGGGGATTCCCTCTTCGAGTATGCCTCCGCGCAGGGAGGGGTGGGGTGTTCGCTGGGCATTACGTCGCCGCAGGCTCCGTTGACGCTCATCTGGACCGAAACGGTGGGCATGTTCCTGGGGCGGCTGGAGTTCTTTGTGGTGTTTGTGAGCGTGGTCAAACTGTTCCGGGACCTTCCGCGGATGGCCGGTTTCCGGGGGCGGATGCTGGACGGCTGATCTTCGGGTTGGCCTCCTCCGGAGGAGGATCATTGTGGCGGCGGGGCCTGGGGCGCTCCGCCCGCGGGGATGATCCCGAGCACCCCGCCCGACGGGACTTCTTGCTTCTGTGCTTCTTCCTGCGCCTTCTGCTGCTTGTAACGCCACTGGGTCCATTCCAGGGGGCTGTTTCCCAGGTTAAGGCCGGTAAGCCTTCGCAACGCCGCCACCACCTCTTCCCGGGTCTGAGGATAGCGGTTCATGACGCTGATCAGGGTGTCGATGGAAGGATCCGCCCCCAGCAGACCGATATAGGCGATGGCCTCCCGCCGGATGCGCGCATTGTCTTCGCGCGGGTTCAGCGCCATCGCTTCGATGGAGGAAAGGGCGAGGGGCCCGCCGATTCGCGCCAGGCCAACCAGAGCTTCCGCACGGACTTGGGGGCTCGAGTGAAGCGACAAGCCCTGCAACGCCGGCAGCCCCTCGGGCGAGGCGATCAGGGTCAGGGCCTGCGTCGCGGCCAGTCTCAGACGGGCATCCGCGGTCTCAAAGGCCACGGATGACAACTCCGGGACGGCCCGTTCACTCCCCATCAGGCCCAGCGCGCGCGCGGCCACGACCCGGGTTTCGGGGGCGGTCTCCGCGGCCCGCAGCAGGGCCAGTACGGGGCGCTCGAGATGCTCTTTCAGCGCGGGCAGCGTCTCTTCCAGCGAGACACGAAGGGCCTCATCGGGGGAGTCCAGGCGCACGACCAGTTCCTGTACCAGTTGGCCAGGATCCAGAATTGCGAGTTTTTGGAGCGCAGTTTGCCTGACTTGCGGGGCCGGGTCATCCAGGGCGAAGACGAGCATCCGGACCGTGTTCGGGGAATTGGCGTCTGCGAGACCCAGCAAGCCCTGAACCCGCGTGTCAGGATCCGGATCCTGCGTCATGGCTTCCAGGGGTACGGACGCGTCCTTCTCGAACGGCCGGTCCGGAGCGGTGGGCCACTGGACATCCAGCTGGACCACGGTATCTCGTAACCGATTGATGGGTGATGTTTTAGGCAATTCCTGCCCGGTCGCTCCGGGGGGGAGATTCCGTGCGCGTGTCTCGGAGATGAGGTCGGCGTTGACGCCGCAAGGGATTGTGAGGGAATACATGATCAATGTCAGGGCGACGACGGCCCAGCCCGGCCGGAACCGGGCCGCAAGGCCGGTTGTGGACCGGCAATGGCGAGGCTCTGGACGTGTCTTCACCCGTGGCGGGGAGGCGGGGAAAGAGGGCCGCCGAGATTTCCGGTTTTTTTTTCGTGGTGCGAGGAATACGGTGGGCATAGGGTGTGTTCCTATAGATGACTGCGGTGCTCGCCTTTCCCCCAGGCATACCGCAGTGGCAGTCAGCAATGACTGGTTCCCACCACCGGCGAGTGCGTGAATGGCAGTTCCCCCGCTGCCCGCACTCGCCTCCTCTTTTTTAGCCAAGACTTTTGTTTTCAAGCCTTTAGGGGACAGGTGCGCTGTGCGAGGCGCGGAATCAGGGGAGGCGGCGGCGTCCCGGTGCGCGGGGCGGCCTGCGCGGGGGTAGAGCGCGATAATCCGGCTCGGAATTATATGTTTTCTCGCAACTATTGACAATTTGACTCGGAATTCCTACAATATTCCCGTGTGCGCGCCGCAATTCGCCGAGGGGCTACATGCGTGCTTCACAGCTCAGATCGTTGCCGCAAGTGGGAATCCAGTTGCCCTCGTATATCATATTCAGCCCTTAGCATACCACAACTGAGCGCGCACAGAAGCGTGACAACAGGAGAATGAAATGACCCCCAAAATCGCAACTGCGTTGGAAGTATTCTCCGGCTCTCCGGACCGGTACTGCCCAAGTGGATACCGTGATCCGCTTCGAATGCAGGAACGTCTGGCGGCCTTGTCCAAAATCAAGGCGATCAAGGCCGTGGAAGTCGCCCAGACTGATGTCTCTCCGGAGGTGCCCGCGAAAGAATTGAAGCGGTTGCTGAAAGACTACGGTTTGGCCTGTTCGGGCGTGTCGGCGAATCTCGCCTATGATCGGCGTTTTGCGCTAGGAGCTTTCGGGCATCAGCACCCGAAGACCCGCAATGCGGCCATCGACGAGGGCCGCAAAGCCGTGGATCTGGCCCGCCAACTGGGGGCGACGGAAATCACCCTGCGCCTGTACAGCGACGGTTTCGATTATGCGTTCCATATTGACTATGCGGTGCACTGGAACACGCTGATCTCGTCCATCAAGACGATTGCCAAATACGCGTCCCCGGACGTAAACGTCGCGATCGCGTATAAGGGGGCGGAACCGCGCAAGTTCCTCACGGTCTCGACGGTGGGGAAGGCGCTGTCGCTGTGTCAGGAAATTGCGATGAAGAACGTAGGGGTTGCCCTGAATTTCTCGCATGCCATGATGGTGGGCGAGAATCCGGCGGAAGCGATCGCGTTTCTGTCGCGCTCGAACAAGCTGTTCCAGCTCTATCTGAGTGACAGCTACCACAGCGCGGACGATATGCTGATCTCGGGCAGCGTCCACATGTGGGAGACGATGGAAGCGCTTTTTTATCTCAAGGTCACGAAATACAAGGGTTATCTGACGCTCGACATGCAGCCCAAGCGCATCGATGCCATCCAGGCCTGCCAGATTGCCGCGGGGAACGTGGCGATTCTCTGGAAGAAACTCGAGAAAATCGACACGACGGAGTTGCGGAAAGCGCAAAAGACGCTTGATGCCGTCGAAAGTCAGAAGATCATCCGCCGGGCGATGTTGCAGTAGCGATGCCGTACGGAAAGTGCTGAACGCCCGGGCCGGTCGTATCCGGCCCGGGTTTTTTTATTGCGCAGCCTCGAGGGCGTGGGGGCGCTTGCATGCTTGCCCGCTGCTTGATACTCTAGCGGGGAGTTTATCTGACGGTTCGACGAACGCAGTCATTCGATTCAACCGAGGAACCTGCTATTCGCTTAACAGGCAACATTCAAGGCCTTAAGGCATCTCCTCTAAAGCGTTTACAGAAACTGGGCAACCGAAGGACCCGCGCCGAGCGTCTTGTCAGCCCGGAATTGGCGCGCTCGCTGACGGAGATTTCCGGGGAGATCCAACGGCAGGTGGGCATGCTCGTTGACCGCCGGGGCCATGTTCAGGCGTGTATTGTCGGAGATGCCCGCTCCGTTTTCCTTCCGGACCTTTCCGCATACCGCCGGGGGCTCGCGCGGCTGTGCGGTCTGCGCCTGATTCACACCCATTTGAACCATGAGCCGCTGGACGATGACGATTTTACCGACTTGGCGTTGTTGCGGCTCGACTGTGTCGCGGCCATTGAGGTTCTGGAAGGCGGGCTTCCCGGGAAGGTGCATGCGGCCCATCTGTTGCCGGGCGGCGATGAGGCGCGCCCCTGGGAGATTTTGCCGGCCACTACGGTGCATGAGTTGGCGGACGATTTTCTGCTGACGGTCGACGCGCTCGAGGACGAATTCGCGCGTCTTCGCAAGCCGCGGCCGGCGGGCGATGTGCGCGAGAGGGCCGTGCTGGTGCATGTGTCGCAGGCGCCCAAAGCGGACGCGGAAGAATCGGTGGCGGAGCTGCGGGAACTTGCCGCGAGCGCGGGCATCGAGCCGATGGCCACGGTGATCCAGCGCCGTCCCATCGATCCGCGGTATGTGGTCGGCAAGGGCCGGCTTACCCAAACGGTCATCAAGGCAATGCAATTGGGCGCGGAGGCGCTGGTATTCGATTTGAATCTCACGCCGGCGCAGGTCCATGCGCTGGCTGAGCACACGGACCTCAAGATTCTGGATCGCACGCAGGTCATTCTGGATATCTTTGCGCAGCGCGCCACAACGCGCGAAGGCAAACTGCAGGTCGAGCTTGCTCAGCTTCGTTACCTGCTGCCCCGGCTGGGGGCCAAACAGTCGGCCAGCGCGTTTTCACGCCTGACGGGTGGGATCGGAGGGCGGGGTCCGGGCGAAACGAAGCTGGAGATCGACCGGCGCCGCGTGCAGGACCGGGTGGCGCAGCTCGAGCGGGAGATCGATAAGCTGGGGGAGCGGCGCCGGCTGCGCCGGGCGCGCCGGAGCCGTAACGACGTGCCGATTGTGTCCATTGTGGGATACACCAACGCGGGCAAATCCACCTTGCTGAACCGCCTGACCGAAAGCGCCGTGGTGGCCGAGAATGTGCTGTTTGCAACGTTAAATCCCGTGTCCCGCCGGTTGCGGTTTCCGGAGGAGCGGGAAGTCGTCGTGACGGACACCGTGGGGTTTATCCGCAACCTGCCCGCGGAACTGATGGAAGCGTTTCGGACGACGCTCGAAGAACTGGATGACGCCGATCTGCTGTTGCACGTCGTGGACGCTTCGCGCGAAGATATCGAGGCGCTTCACGAAGCCGTTCGCCGGATTCTGACGGACCTGCATCTGGAGAACAAACCGGCGGTGACGGTGCTGAACAAGACGGATGTGTGCGAACCGGAGCGCGTGGCGGCGCTGGTCAGACGGTTTCACGGCGTGCCGGTGTGCGCGCTGGACCCCACGACGTTTGCGCCTTTGTTGACCGTGCTCGAAAACCATCTTTGGGCCAGGCACGACGCCGCGGCCCCGGAGGCGGAGGTGTGATGAGGGTGTGTTTTGTCCGTGTGCTGGCGGTGAACCTGGCGCTTTTCGCCTGTGTGTGTGCTGGAGCAGCAGAGGACGAGGCCGCGGGCTCGGGCGCCCTGTGGGAGGCGCGTACGATGGCGGCGCAGGCCCGGCAACAGCTTCAGGCGGCCGCCGACGCGGGCCGTGCGGGCGATGCCGAGGCCTACAACACGCATGAGGCGAAGGCGAACGAGATGTTTGCGGAAGCGCGCCGCCTCTTTGAGGAAGCGGGCGGCCTGAACATCGAGGATACCGAAGCGCTGGCGGATTATGCCCGGGTGCTGCTCGCGCAATACGATGCGGATCTGGCGGCGGATGCGCTCCGGAAGGCCACGCGCCTGGCGCCGGAGAACGCGGAGGCGTGGCTGGCCCTGGGGCGCGGGCTTCTGTCGCCGCTGTACCGGCGCCCCGAGGAAGCGAAGGATGCCCTGGCCCGGGCCGCGGCGCTGAGCGGCGGCGGACCGGTCGAGGGCGCGGCGCGCGCCGTTCTGGGCCGGTATTACTGGGACAAGAAGCTGTTTGACTTCGCGGAAGAGCAATGGACCCTGGCCCTGAAAGCCGCGCCCGGCGAAGCCCTTGCGCAGGCCGGTCTCGCTGCTGTTCTGGCGCGGCGCGGCGCGGTGCGGGAAGCGTCGCAACGTATCGCCGCACTGGCCCAGGCGCCTCCGGATGTGCTTGCGGCGGTGGTGCAGATGCTGGGCGAGGCCCTGGAGGATTTTGAACAGTCCGGCCTCTGGTTTGAAGATACGGCGGATGCGCATTTCGCGTATGCATCGCTGCTGTTTCGGGCGGGCAAGTATGGGGAGAGTGTGGCGCCGCTGGAACGTACGGTCAGACTCGACCCGAAGAATCACGTGGCGTGGAACATGCTCGGCTCGATCAGCATGCAGCTGGGCCGCACGGCGCGCGCCCGGGAAGCCTTTGAAACGTCGCTGAAACTCAACCCGGAGCAGGAGCGCACGCGCGAAGCGCTGAGGTCACTGACGACTGGCGCGGAGGGCGCGGACCGCGAACCCTGAGCCGCCTGGCGTGTCCGTGGACGCTCAGGGTTCGGGCACGGGCGCGTCGTCCGGCGTTTCGAAATACGCGCGAAACGCCTGCTCGAAATCGCTCATCACCTGGTGCATGTCGGGCGCGGGAGTCAGGAGTGTTGCCAGCGACACGACCGGTTTGTCCTGAATTCCGCAGGGCACAATGAACCGGAAGTGCTCCATGTCGGGCATGACGTTCAAGGCGATGCCGTGGAAGGTGATCCAGTTGTGGACACCGACGCCGATGGCTGCGACCTTCGCGCCGTTCACCCAGACCCCTGTATAACCTTCCACACGCTCGGCGGGGAGGCCATACCCGCGGAGAAGGGCGATGAGCACGGCTTCGAGCGAGCGCAGGTACCAGCGGTAGGACTGTTTCCATGCGGCGAGCGCGAGGATGGGATAGGCGATCAGTTGGCCAGGACCGTGATAGGTCACGTCGCCGCCGCGATCAGTCTCAAACAGGGCGATGCCTCTCCGGGCCAGTTCCTCTTGGGACAGTAGCAGGTTTGCGGGGTCAGACCGGCGGCCCAGGGTGATCACGGGCGTGTGTTCGAGCAGGAACAGCGTGTTGGGTGCGGCGCCGTGTTCCACCGCGGCGCAGCGGTCTTTCTGGAGCGCGAGCATCGCGGCGTAATCCATGGGATGATTGAAGCGGATCGTCTGGATCGAGCGTTTCATGACGGCCCGGGGCTACGCCACCAGCGCAAGCAGCATCGCGAGATCGACCTGCGTCAGCGAGTCGACGATGCGGTCGGCCGCGGCGAGTTTCTTGCGGGGGAACGTGTTGGTGACGGCGATGCACCGGGCCCCGGCGGCCTTTGCGGCTTCGAGGCCGACCAGGGAGTCTTCGATGACGACGCACGACCGGATCGGTACGCCGATGATTCGAGCGGAGGTCAGGTAGATTTCGGGATCCGGTTTCATATGGGTCACCATGTCGCCGGTGATGACCGCGTCAAAGCGGGACAGGTCGACCGCGGCGGCGGCCAGCGTGGCGCCGGCCCGGTCGCTGCGGCTCGATGTGGCCACCGCCAGTCTCCATTCGGGGTGGTCATATGCGACTTCGATCAGTTCGGCGGCGCCCGGAAACGCGATGGACTCGGCGGACTGCAGGAGCGCGAGGAAATTTTCGCGGCGCTTGCTCAACGCCGTCTCCAAGTCGATTTCGAGTCCGCGCATGTGGGCGGGCCCCAGGGTATACCGTTTGGATCCGGCGCCCACATACGGCTCAAAATCTTCGGGCGCAAACTCGACGTCGTACAATTCGCGAAACATCGCGATGGTTGCCCGCGCGAGGAGCGCTTCAGTGTCCGCCAGGACGCCATCGACGTCCAATATCAAGCCGTAGGGCATCGGGGTCACACTCCTGCCGGGTCCGGAACCTCCAATTGCATCGCTTCCAGGACGGGATCTTCCTCGGCGTCGACGGTCACCGGCTGTTCGGCCGACTTGATGGCGCTGTCCGGGTCTTTAAGGCCGTGGCCGGTGAGGATGCAGACGAGGCGCAGTTTCTCTCCCGTGAACGGCGTGAACTGGTCGAAGTAGCCTTTTGCGGCGTACTTGATGATGCCGGCTACCGTGGCCGCGCTGGCGGGTTCGGCGAAGACCCCCTCGAGCGCGGCGAGTTTTCCGTAGGCCGCGCGGATCTCATCGTCGGTGACCATGTCGATGACGCCGCCGGACTCGTCGCGGGCGGCCTCGGCGGTCTTCCAACTGGCGGGATTGCCGATGCGGATGGCCGTGGCGAAGGTCTGGGGCTTTTCGACGGGATGGCCCAGGACGATCGGGGCGGCCCCCGCCGCCTGGAATCCGAGCATGCGCGGAAGGTTTTTCATTTTGCCCGCTGCGTGGTATTCCTTGTATCCCTTCCAGTAAGCGGTAATGTTGCCGGCATTGCCGACGGGAAGCACGTGGAAATCGGGGGCCACGCCCTCGAAATCGTCGATGATTTCGAAGGCGCCGGTCTTCTGGCCTTCGATGCGGAAGGGGTTGATGGAGTTGACGAGCGCGATGGGGTGGTTGGCGGTGATGGTGCGGACCAGGCGCAGGGCGTCGTCGAAATTGCCCCGGACCTGGATGACCCGCGCGCCGTGGATCATGGCCTGCGACAGCTTCCCGAACGCGATCTTCCCCTCGGGAATCAGCACGGCGCAGCGCATGCCGGCGCGGGCGGCATAGGCGGCCGCGGAGGCGGAGGTGTTGCCGGTGGACGCGCACAAGACCCCTTTGAACCCGTCTTCGAGGGCCTTGGTGATGGCCATGGTCATGCCGCGGTCTTTGAAGGAGCCGGTGGGGTTGAGGCCTTCGTATTTGAGGTAGATGTCGATGCGCGGGTGGATCGCCGCACTGAGATGGGCCGCCCGGATCAGGGGGGTTGACCCCTCGTTGAGCGTAATGACGCGGGTGTGGGGGGTGACGGGCAGATACTCGCGGTACCGGTTGATGACGCCTTCAATGAGCATGGGTTACTCCTGCAGCACGCGTATGGCGTGGGTAGCTTCGCGGGTGAACTCGAGCTGGTCGATTTCCGCCAGGGCCTTCCGCAACTCCGCCTCGCGGGTTTCGTGGGTCATGAGAACAACAGGCACGGGCTTGCCATCGCGCACTTCCTGCTGGATGCATGAGGCGATGCTGACGCCGTAGTTGCCGAGGATGGTGCATACCTTGCCCAGGACGCCCGGCTTGTCGAGCGTGGTCAGGCGGAGGTAGTAGCGGGAGGTGACGGCGCCGATATCCAGCACGGGGCGCTTTTGCGCATACACGAACGGCGGAGCGGGAGGCGCGCCCATGCCGCGCGCCGCGTCGATGACATCGGCGACGACCGCGCTGGCCGTGGGAAACCGGCCGGCGCCCCTGCCGTAATAGAGCGTGGCGTCGGCCACGTCGCTTTCGACGTAGACGGCGTTGAACTCGTTGCGCACGGCGGCGAGCTGATGGCCGTGCGGTACGAGGGTGGGGTGGACCCGGGCCTCGATGCCGTCTTCCTGATCCTGGATGATCGCCAGGAGTTTTATGGCATAGCCCAGGTCGCTGGCGTACGCGACGTCCGCATGGGTGATCCGGGTGATGCCTTCAATGTACAACGCGTCAAAGTCCACCTCCGTCGAGAAGCAGAGAGACGTGAGTATCTGGCATTTGTGGGCGGTGTCGTGGCCTTCGATGTCGAGATCGGGCGGGGTTTCGGCAAATCCGAGCGCGGTGGCCTGCCGCAGGGCTTCGTCGAACTCGTGCCCGTCTTCGGTCATACGGCTGAGGATGTAGTTGCAGGTGCCGTTTAGAATGCCGTAAATGGCCTTGATGCGATCGGCCGCGAGCCCCTCGCGTATCGAACGTATGATGGGGATGCCCCCGGCCACGGAGGCCTCATAGCGAAGCTCCACGCCGTTGTCGACCGCGGCCCGGCACAGTTCCGGGCCGTGGTGGGCGAGCAGCATCTTGTTGGCGGTTACGACATGCTTGCCGGCTTTCAGGGCGTTGAGGATAAACGTGCGCGCCGGCTCGAGGCCGCCGATGAGTTCACACACAATCTGGACGTTCGGGTCCTGAATAAGTTTGGCCGCGTCGTTGCTTACCGTGACTCCGCCGAGGTCGAATTCGGCCAGACGAGCCGTATCCAGATCGGCGACATGGACGAGGGCGAGGTCCACGCCGCTGCGGGTCGTGATGACGTCGCGGTGGGTCAGCAGGGTGTGAATGGCGCCCCCGCCGACGATTCCTGCACCGATTACTCCGACACCGATGGGCATATTGGTCACCTTTCCATGGCCGTGACAGGTACGTTTCGCGTTTTCTGGCGGAGCCCCATGACCTGAACGCAGGGGACGGCGCCACACTGGGCATCCCCGCCGTCGGACCGCGAAGGGGACTTCAAAGCGTCGCATGGCGCGGACTTCAACGGTAGCCTACCTAAAACCACCGATTCAGTTCAATGCGGCGACGCGGAAACGCGAGGCGCGGCAGTCCGCATGGCCGCCCCGGGCCGCTAGAGTTCGTCACGTTTTTGTTTGGCGTAGAGATATTCCTGCGAGTCTTCGGGGCACTCGTCAATCATCCTGTCGTAGAGCCGTCTGAGGCCGGTCTGGTCCTCCAGGGCGAGGTAACAGGCTTCGAGTTGCAGGAACGCGTCGCGCCGTCCGCTCGAGTCGGGGAAGTTCGTGATGATGCGCTCGTAACAGGCGCTGGCTTTCTCGTAATCGCGGAGTTTCTGCCGGTAAAGGTTGCCCGTGGCCATGAGGTAGGCGGGGGTGTCTTCGGCTTCGGGTTCGGCATCGATCTTCTTCTGGTACTCCTCGATTTGCGCGAGGGCCTTGGCCTGTTCGTCGGGCTGAAGGACGTCCTGCAGGGTCTCCAGATTCTGCTGGGCGGGAGGAAGCACGGGACTTCCGGTGGCGGCGCCGGACGGAGCCGCCGGGTCTTCGCTCGAACCGATCATGAGTTTCAGCACGGCCAGCGCGGCAAGGACCGCCAGGGCCGCGATGAGATACCAGTTCTTTCGGAGGCCTTCGCGGAATTCTTCTTTGTTCATACATCCACGCCCAGTTCCCGCCAGGAGATTTGCAGGAATGTCAGTATTGGGTACGCGCCAATCATACCATACGGCAGGTTTTCGGCAAGGGTGGGTACCTGATAAATGTCGGGCACGTTGGTGCCCATGTCGAAGTAGTCGGATACGAACGTTCCCAGGACCGTGGTCTGTTTCTGGCTCCGGATCCGGTTTCGCGCATAGAACGCGCCCATGATCTTGAGTTGCGAGGTCATGCCGACATCCATGTTGTTGGAGGACATGATGCCCAGGCAATTGGCCGCGGGGAAGCTGTTCACGGTGGTGCCGTTGGCGTTGACGGCCAGCAGGTCGGTTTTGATGGACACATCGCCGTTCACCAGAAGGGCGCCCCGGCCCGTGTAGTTGATCGACGTGTCACTGCCCTGTCCCGTGAAGGAGATGTTGCCGTCTATCTGGACCTGACCGTGGATCTCGAGAAGGTTCGTAGCGCAGTTGAACAGGATGTAATCGTCCGTGGGCAGGCGGTTTGCGGGATTGGTGTCGGCGGGACGGGTCGCATTGTAGAAGAAATTGGTGGTCTTGGCGTTGATCGTGATGTCGCCAGTGTAGGGGGTGCCCGCCAGAGTCGCAAAGTACTCTTCGTGCGTGTAGTTGACGCCGGTGATGGGATTCAGGACCGTGTTACCGGTCAAGGGGTCGCGCCAGGGGTCGGAAAAGACGGGCAGGCTCACCTTATCGCCCAACTCGTATGTTTCATCCCATCCGTTATCGCTGAACACGGCGGTGGGGTCGCCGCGATCCCCATCGTCAATGACACTGTTGCCGGTCCACCCGTCGTTGATAAAGGTGCCGTCCATGGTTTCCTTCCAGGCGTTGCCTGGGACATCGGGCTCGCCGACTTCAGAATTGCCCGACATGCCTACGAGCCCGTTTTTCACGCGCAGTTTGGCGTTCAGCGTTTCGACGGTCTCGCCGTTCCACGTACGTTGCGGGAGCGCCGGGATGCGACTGCGGAGCCCGGCGTCAAGGCCCGTGTAGTTGTTGTGGATGAGGCTGGTGCCGCTGAGGTCGATGGCGGCCACGGCGAGCCCGCCGGGGTGGATGTTGGTGCCGAGCAGATGCACCGACCCGTGTATGCTGACATTGCCGTTGATCAGGCCGCCCGACTGGCCGGTGCCGCCGAAGATGGCATTGCGCCAGACATTGACGTCGGTGGCTTTAACCACCACCTCGGCCCGGCGTTGGACGCCCGCGTTATTGGCGAGAAGGTGCAGGGTGTAGACCCAGTTTTCCTCGTCGCCGTCGACGCTGCCGTCGCCGTTGTTGTCGATCCCGTCACTTTCCCAGTCTTCCACCACCGCCATGAACTGGACGTTGGGCATGTTCGGGACCTGCACGGGAGCGATATCGGCCGTATCGAAATCAGGGAGGGTGAACGTGCCGCCGTCATGGGGGTCGTAGGCGCCCAGTCCGATCATCCCGTCGTTGCCGTTTTCGAGGTCAACGACACTCATGGCATAGGCGGATTCCAGGCCCTGGAAACAGTCCTTGAACTGGACGTGCCGGGTGACCTGGGAATTCTGCGTGATCACGCGCGAGGCCATATAGGCGAGGATCAACATGGCCAGGGCGAGGAAGATCGTCGCGGTGAGCAGGGCTACGCCCCGTCTGCTCGAACGATTTGAAATGCTCATGATGTCGCCTCCCACCCGTACAGGCGCGCGTGTCCGGCGTCGCATCGGGGGGCGATGCAAAGGCACGAACCGCGGCCGTCTATGGTGTTTTTGCGCTGCGTGTATGCCGTGTTCAACAACCGAATTCCTCCGTGGGGCGGCCGTTCAGTTTCGCGGGACCACCGTTTCGAACAGGCCGGTATTGACGGGTCTTCCCTGAACCATCGTCGCCTGTTCACACTGCAGGGTCACCCGGACTCCCTGTCCGGCTTGCCGAAACCAGATCCCATGATCAAGGACACCGTTCTGGTTGGTGTCTTCTCCGGCGTCGAGCACGTCATTCTGGTTCAGGTCTTCATCGAGCAGAAGACCGTTCGCGATGACCCGCACCTGTCCGTCCTCGACCAGAATAAGCTGGGTGTCGGTGACTCCGTCGCCGTTCAGGTCGCTCACGTCGCGGGTGAGGGTGCGAACCGGGCCCAATTCGAGTTCGACGCCGATGTCTACCGCTGTGCCGTTGCCGTCGATGTCGGCTGCGGCGCGGTAGCTCAGGACCGGCCCGGGAAGGGCGCCCCAATTGACGGATGCGGAACTCGCCTGGCGGATGTTTCGCGCGATGAGCAACATGCCGCCCTGCACGTGGTCGATGGTGGCCGTCTTGGCCTCCTGGGAGCGTGCAGCCTGGGTGAGGGTCATCGATGCGGTATAGAGGGCGCCTGAGACGATTGTCAGGACCGCGATGGAGACCATCAGTTCGAGCAGGGTAAAGCCTCGGTTCTTCATCGGTTATCTCCTGATCAGGGTGCTCGTGCTCTTGCTGTAAGCCCGGCCCTGGTCGTCGCGCCACGTTACAGTCACTTCAACGGGCAACGGGTTCGGCAGGGTGATCCCGGTGGGATCGAACGGCGTCTGATACGCGTTGCCGTCGGTGTCATAGCAGGTGATCTGCACCGCGGTGCCGCTGCGCCGCGAGAGATCAGTGGGCGGATTGAGAGCGGTCAGGTCGTCCAGCGGCAGCGCAGGCAGCCTCTCCAGGACGCTTGACAGGATGGTCGCCGCCATCAATTGCGTTTCGGAGACGGTGCTGGTGCTGGCCAGGCTGACGATCGCCCCCATGGCGAGCACGATGGCCACCAGGGTGACGCCCGCCGCGATCATGACCTCGAACAGGGTCATGCCGGCGTCGCTGGGCGGTGTGAACGCTGTGAACGGCGTTGGACGTCTCATGGGGTCTATCCTGTCGTTGTATCGACGTTGCGGTTTCCGACGCGCTCAATGACGCAACAAGCGTGCCATACGGGCCACTATACCCTGTGTTTTCCGCAACCCGTTTCTTTTCAGCAGGTTGCCGATTTCTCAGCCCGGTGTCTTTCCTCGACGCATTGCGGGGCACAGGGGAAATTCCCCGTCATTATGCGCAATTTTACGCACTTTTGCCAGCGTCGCAAAAGAGTACCTTTCTCAGCGTTTTCCGGCGCCGGGTTTTTTCAGGTGAAATTTCTCCATTTTGTAGCGGACCTGGTCGCGCGTCATGTTCAGCAGTGGGGCCGCGCGGGACTGGTTCCATGAGGTGCGTTCCAGGGCCTGTAGGAGGAGCTGCTGTTCGATTTCCTCCATATCGCACCCCTGTTCGGGCAACACGACCGCATACTTCTTGCGTGCCGGCCGATCGGACCCGGGGTGGGGCCCGAGTTCGAGATCGTCGGGTTCTATCTGCTCTTTGTTGGACAGGAGGGCGGTACGCTCGATGACGTTGCGCAGTTGCCGGATGTTTCCGGGCCATTCCTGCGCGGTGAGCCGGTCCAGGGTTGCCGGAGTGAGTTCTTTCGGGGGGCGGTGGTGTTCCTGGCAGGCCATGCGGAGGAAGTGGCTGGCGAGCATCGGAATGTCTTCGCGCCGCTGCCGGAGGGGCGGCAGAAGAATGGGGATGATGCTGAGCCGGTAAAAGAGATCTTCGCGAAACATGCCGTTTTCGATGGCCTTTTCGAGGTCGCGGTGGGTGGCCGCGATGATGCGCACGTTGACGCTGATGTCCTCGGAGCCGCCGATGCGTTTAAACGCCTTTTCCTCGATCACCCGGAGCAGTTTGCCCTGAAGTTCGGCCGACATGTCGCCAATCTCGTCGAGGAGCACCGTCCCGCCGTTGGCCAGTTCGAAGAGGCCCTTTTTCTGGCGGCGCGCGTCCGTAAACGCGCCTTCCTCATAGCCGAAGAGTTCGGAGTCGAGGAGGGAGTCGGGGAGGGCGGTGCAGGTGATGTTCATGAACGGCCGGTCGACCCGCGCGGAATCGTAGTGGATGGCGCGGGCCAGCATGTCTTTTCCCGTGCCGGTTTCTCCGAGCAGCATGATGGTTGTGGCATCGGTGTCGGCCAGTTTGCGCGCCATCAGTTTGACTTCGCGCATAACGGGGCTGTTCCCGAGGAGATTCCGCAGACCGAATTTGTGCCCTTCTGCCGGGCTCGGGGCGGTGCTTCTGTGGTGCAGCGCGCTGCGCACCGACCGCAGCAGCCGGTCCGGGTCAAGAGGGACGGTCAGGAAGTCCCGGGCCCCGAGCTTCATCGACTGAACAGCCGAGTCGACCGTGGAGTTTGCCGAAATCACGATGACCGGAAGGTTGGGGAGCGCGGCGCGCATGTTCTGGAGCGCGCCGGTTCCGGGCCCGTCCGCGGGAGACACATTCAGGAGGACGAGGTCAACGGACTGCGTTTTCGCTTCCCGGACGGCCCGGGCGCTGTCCTCCGCATAAACGCACTCACAGTCTTCCTGAGTGAGAAGTGCGCTCAGCGACGAGGAACCGAGACAGTCGCTGTTAACGAGCAGTATGCGCTTCGACATCCGCGTGCTCCGAGGAGCAGGCCTTGACGGCCTCCGTCAGCAGGCTCGAGAACCCCTGGTGACAGCACTCGCTCCCCACCCCTGCGTGAAATTCCCCGTGTATCCCGAAAAGCGCCTCCCCCGCAGGCGATTCCGTCAGACGGCCTTCTCCCAGAACGCTGCTTAACCGTGCCTAACATTACACCATCGGCATGCGGAACGCCAGTGTTTTGACGCGTGGTTTTCTTGCGACTTCGCGCCGGAATGCCGGGGCGGCGCCTCGGGAGAAAACGGGAAACGGCCCGTGCGGGAACAGGGTCGTTCGCCGCCGGGCCGTGTGAGATCTCGGTCGTTGTCGTGCCGTGCTACTCTTCCGGAGTGGGGGCCGGGTCCTCGACTTCCTCGGGGACCACCTCGATGCGCGACGCGGTCATCGTATTGTCGGAGAACAGGTCTCCGAAGCAGATGATCTCCATCTCCGCAAGCAGGTCGGTCTCCAGGCCCGTCGGGGTGACGTCGTCGTCGGAGGCCAGGAAGATCTCCGCGTCGTCGCCGTAGGTGACGGCAATCTGGCCGCCTTCCACCGCGAGGACGATTGAGTTGGTCTCGTAATCGATGGATTCAATCACGCCCTGCACAAACGTGCTCTCGACGGTGAGGATCTCGAGTTCGGCCCGCAGTTGCGGCGTCAGATTGTAATCGCCATTCCCGAGCGCCACCAGGTGAATCCCGCCGAAATCAAGAACGAGCACGCGGTTATCTCCGTCTTCCAGTTCGAAGTCGACAGTGATGAACAAGCGGTCGTTGGCGGTGAGGTGGATGTTCGTGTAGACGGTTTCCGGCTCGGCCTTGAATACCAGTTCGGGATCCTGGATTTCCAGGCGGATCTTGGTGTAGTGGCCGGCCGGCACCTCTTCGAGCGATATCAACTGGGATACGCCGGCCAGATCGAGGATGTTCACGCGCATTTCACCGGAAAAGACTTCGATCTGCTCCGCGTTCTCCAGCTTCTCGATCGTTTCTTCCTCGCCGTCGCCCTCGTCCGCATCGTCAGCGTCGTCATCATCGTCCGCTTCATCTGCGGCTTTGTCCAGGACGATGCGTGTGATCGTTACGGTGAGGCTCTCGATGTCTTCGACAGGCACTTCAGCCTTCAGGACATCAAGCATCTTAGCCCCCGCCGAGGCATCCCCCGTGAAAACGGTCGTGAGCATCGCTTTGCCGCCATCCTCTTGCAGGCAGCCCGCGGCGAACAGCGTGACCAGAAGCACCGAGGATACCAGGAAGGCCGCTTGCGCTCTGCTACCCATTTTCGTCATGGCATTTACCTCCTTTTAGCAGGGGACGCGCCGCAGGACCACCGTGCCCTGAACCCGTCCCGGAATTCCGTTATGGCGCAAAAAAAGGTGCAAGTTCAGTGCCCGGAAGCAACGTGGAGAAATTGTTTCCCGGGCGGCTCGTCTGCGCGCTTTTCTCTATCACAATCATTGAATTTCATATTTTCGGCGGGCGCGGCGGCAGGCGTGCCCGGCCGGCTGGGGAAGATGCCTCACCCGGTCCCGTCGTGTATCTGTCAATCCGCCACAATCCCGTCGGTTACTGCAAGCATTGTCACATGGTGCTGACAGGGTCATTGCAGGATGCACAGCAGGCCGCCCGCCTTGACCTCCTCGCCCTCGAGCGCGAGGATCTCGACGACCGTGCCCGCCACGGGGCAGGGTACGTTGAATGCGGCCTTGTCGGTGGTCATCTCAACGAGGTCGTCGCCTTCCTCAACGGTGTCGCCCTCTTGAACCAGCCATTGCGACACGGTGGCGATGTCCGAGGCGTCTTCGCCCAGAAACGGCAGGGTGACTTCATGTGACATGCAGGCGCACTCCTTTTCCCATACAGACGCGAACGTCAGGTATCTGTTCTGACCGGGTTAAGATGCTGAAGCAGTTCTTCGGATCGATAGGAACTGCGCACGAAGGGCCCCGCAATCGCGAACTTGAAGCCCAGTTGGTACGCCAGTACCTCATACTCCTTGAACTGCTCGGGAGGAACGAATGCGGTGACGCGGCGTTGTTTCGGGGTGGGCCGCAGATACTGCCCGATGGCCACCGCTTCACACCCGGCCGCAAGCAGGTCTCTCAGGGTGGCGCGCACCTCGGCCGGTTCTTCGCCATGGCCGACCATCAGCGCGGATTTCACAATGCTCCCCGAATGATGCGCAGCGGCGGTTTCCAGCACCCGCAGGGCGTCGCGGAAGGTGATCTTGCGTCTGCGCAAGGCGTCGTACAGGCGTTCGACCGTCTCGATGTTGTGCCCGAACACCTCCGGAACCGAGGCCAGAACGGTTCGGACGGGCGCTTCATCGCCCAGGAAATCGGGCACGAGGACTTCGACGGTAGTCCCCGGGTTGGCTGCGCGCACCGCCTCGACCGTGCGCGCGAAGTGCGCCGCGCCGCCGTCGGGGAGGTCGTCGCGCGTGACGGAGGTGATGACGGCGTGCTTGATGCCGAGTTCCCGGACGGCCTCGGCCACCCGCGCCGGCTCATCGGGATCGAGCGCTTCGGGGCGCCCGCTCTTGACCGAGCAGAAGGCGCAATTGCGCGTGCATACGTTGCCCAAAATCATGAAGGTGGCCGTGCGGCGTTTCCAGCACTCCCCCTGGTTCGGACACCGGGCGCTCTGGCACACGGTATGGAGGCCGAGCCGGGAGACGATGGACTTGGTGAACTCCGAGTTTTCGCCGGAGGCCCATTGCTGTTTGATCCAATCCGGAAAAGGCGAACCCATAAACAGATTTCCTCAGTTGCACAGCCACAGACCGTGCGGAGGCAGGATGCCGGGGACGTGCCCTCGCGATGTGCGCAACGTGCGCGTCCGCAGGGGAACGCTGTGCTGTCAATCAATAACCGCATTCTAGCATGCGGCCTTCTCCTGACCCAACAATCGGCACGGCGGATTTAGTCGGCATGACGGGGGCGGGCGCCTCACCCGTGGCCGATCGTGGCCGGGGCGAAAATGCTACCAATTTGTCAAGAGTATAATTTAGTATTGTGTCCCCGAAATTGATGGTTTAGACTCTTTGAGAGGGGTATTCGAGGTTTTTGGCAAGGAGATACGGTGCAGCTCATTGAGGAAGATGCGGAGGCGCGGCTCCAACGCGAGGCTCCCGAGATCCTGGTGGTGGGCGGGGGCAAAGGCGGGGTGGGGAAGACCTGTCTTGCGGTCAATCTGGCGGTCGAGATCGCCCGGCGGGGCTGGCGCGTCATCATTGTGGATGCCGACTTGAGCTGTTCGAATGTCGAGACGGTGTTGGGGACGCGTTCCGACCGTAAACTGGACGATTTCTTTTATCAGCGGGGCGGCAAGGATCTGCGGCAGATCGTCTGTGAAACGCAGTACGACAATCTGCAGATCATTCCGGGCACGACGGGATTGCTGGATGTGGCGAACCCCCGGTATCAGCAGAAAGTGGCGCTGATCCGGGAACTTCAGTCGCTGGACGCGGATTTGATCATCGTGGATCTGGATGCCGGAGCGCATTTGAACACGCTTGATTTCTACCTGATGACGGATACCAACGGGATTCTGGTTTTGACGCCGGAGAAGACGAGCATTGACAACGCCTACAAGTTTCTCCGGGCGTCGTTGTTTCGGCGCGTGGAGCGGTTCTATCAGAGTCCGGAGCTGGCGCTGCTGTTGAAGCGGATTGAGAGCCTGCGCGAGTTTCTCGAATGCGTGAAGACGTCCAGCACGTTTGATGGGGAGACGAAAGAGTCGGTGTGCAGCGAACTGGTTACGCTGGCGCGGGCGATGAAACCCAAAATTGTGGTGAACCGGGCCCGTAACGCGTATGAGGCGCAGATTGCCGCCAACATTTTTGCGAAACATGCGCGGCAAAACCTGTTGATCGAACCCGAGAACCTGGGGTATATGGTTTTTGATAATCGGGTGTCCGAGACGATAAACTCAGGGATGCCCCTGGTGGTCAGTTATCCGAAGCTCAAGATATCGCAGTGCATTGCCGATCTGGCAAGCCGTTTGGGGTACTTCTAACCGTTCAAGAGAAGGATGGAAGCCCGTGAAGGACACGCCGCAACACAGCATGAATCCCCCGGATGACAAAGGGGGCGCGCCGGATACCTATGAAGACCTGGCGGAAGCCAGCAAAGGGCGCGGTGGGCTCTTTGGCCGGGTGAATCAGGCGTTTCAGGATGCGCTGACTTCCAGCCGGGGCACGCGGGAGCGCTCGCCGGTGGAGGAGGCCGGTGACGATCCCGCGGTGACGGCGGACGACCTGGCGATCCGGCGGGCGAAGACGGTGAAGCCGCAGCGGATGATCGTGCCGGAAGGGGTGATCATCGACGGGTCGATGACGAGCGGGTCGGAGACCGAGATTGCGGGCCGGGTCGAGGGCGACGTGACGGTCGAAGGGCGCTTGTACCTCGGTGCGAGCGCGCTGGTCTCGGGCAATGTGCGCGCGACCTCCTGCCGCGTGGACGGGCTGGTGGAGGGGCGGATGGAATGCACGGAAGAACTGGAACTCGGCACGTCCGGCCGTCTCAATGCGGACACGATGGCGGGGAAACGCATCATTCTCGCGGGGCAGGTGTTTGGAAACGTCGCGACCGGCGGAATTCTGCGGCTGGTGTCCTCCGGACGCTTGACGGGCGACATACGCGCCCGGCGCCTGATCATTGAAGAGGGTGCGCAGTTCAATGGCGGCTGCACCATGCGCGCGCCCGCGCAGCGGCGCGAGGCGCCCAAACCGGAGTGAAGCCGCGACGACCGGTATGGAGCGTGACGCCCCGGCCGCGTTTGAGGGGACCCCAATGACGCAGAGCGGCGCGACTTGGTGTTCTCGCGCAAACCGCACGTCCGCCGCTGCGGCACGCGAGCACCCGGTCCGGAATGCCACATGCGCGGTTTTCTCCGTGATCCTCGCCCCGATGTTCCTGGTGTTTTTTCCCATGGCGCCTGCGTTCGGAGAGGCGTCCGAGGGGGTGACGCTTCGCGCTGAAGGCACCGCCGAAGGTACGGGCGCGGAGGCGGTGCGTGAGGCGGATGAAAACGGAGTGCTGGCGGCGATGGGGGAGTATCTCCACCAGTACGCGCCGGCGGGCGACATCCGGGTGTTCAAGGATCTGCTGGAACGCCCGCGGCGGTATGTGCGTTCGTTCGCGCGTCTGGACACGGAGGTTGAAGACGGCGTGACGGTGGTGACTCTGCGGGTGAGCTTCGATGAAGACGCGATCCGCCGCGAGGCCGCGTCCGTACTGCTTCCCCAGGTGGTGACGAGCGCGCGGGTTCTCGTGCTGATCGCCGAACGGGGCATCGGGGCGGAGCGGCTCACGTTGACGCGCGACGGCATTGCCGGGGACGCGATCGGCGGCGTATTGACCGAGGCGGGCCTCAGAAGCGTGTTCGGCGCCGGTGTGCTTTTGGAGGAATATGATCCCGACGCGCTTCTGGCGCGGCTCTCGGACGATACGGCGATACGCGCCCTGTTGCGGGAGAACGCCGCCGATGTCGCCGTAACCGGCCGGGCGAGTCTTCAATCCGGCCTGGCTGCCGCGGGCTCGAATCTGCTCGAGCACCGGGCGGAAATGGAGCTGCGGATTGTGGGGGCGACCGAGGGGGCATACACCCTCAAGTCAGATGCCAAGATTCTGAGCGCGGAACTCGAGCGGGGCGCCGAGACGGCGTTGCGCGACGCGTGCGCCCGGATCAAGGACGAGGTAATGCCGCTGACCGTGCTCGCGGCCGCACAAAGCGAGGCCGGGTCGGGCGTGTTGATTGCGGTGAGGGGGGCCATCGATGATGCGGGCAAGCGGGCCATCGTTGACCGGCTGAAGAACGTGCCGGGCGTGGGGGACGTGGAGGAGTTGCGCCCGGCGGAAGGCGTCGTCCGATTCTATGCCCCCTACACGGGTGAGATCGGCCCCCTTTACCGGCATCTGACGTGGGAAGCGTACCAGGGGTTCCGTTTGTCGGCGGAACGGGTGGTATCGCGGGAAGTGCGGCTCGAAGCGATCCCCACGTCGTGAAAAAAAGAAACGCCGGGCATCGGTATGCCCGGCGTACGGTGTGAGCGTTGTTCGCCTACTTGCCCGCGTTCTGGGGGCGCGTCTTGACGTACTTCGTGAACTTCCCGGCTTTGATGTACCGGGCGCAGACACGGACGGTGCGCACGCGGCCGTTCTCGTCCACGACGCGGATTCTCTGGAGGGTGGGTTTCCAGCGCCGCTTCGAGATCCCGGTGACATTCTGCCCGATGCCGCCCTCGCGTTTAGCTTTACCGCGCCGCACGACGCGTTTGCCGACCTGGGGGCGCTTTCCACTGTAATCACATACTCGCGACATGCCATTCTCCCTGATGCTTTTCAGCGGCGTGTTTTCAACCGAATCCAGACCCGGTGGGCCGCTCTGCAGTCTTTCCTGTCCGGATGCGCGCGCTTTTCCGGCTGTGTCATGAATGGTATAATCCGGCTCACGCGCACAGAGGCGAAAGTCTACCACACAACCACACGGGTTTCAAGGTTTTCGACCGTTCTGGCGGCTCCGGGGCCGCAACGCGTATTCTACGGGTCTTGAGGCCATCCTGACAAGAAACGGCGACGGCGATGAGGTGCGATCTGTTGAAGCGAATTGCGCGGTGGGGAGCGGCGGCGTTTGTGGTGGCCGTCTGTTGCGGTTGCGCGCACGCGCCGGGGCGGATGCTGTGGCGCGGGTCCGCTCCACTGGATCCGAAAGCCCGGGTGGCGCTTCGCGCGCTGGCCGATACCCAGACCCGGCTGGAATCGTTGCGGGCGCAGGGCGTGTGTATTGCCGCCGCGCCCGAACTGGTAGGCAAACGCAAGTTCAATGTGACCGTGCTCTATCGGGCCCCGGGCGACCTGGCGGTGCGCGGGTTTGACTCGACCGGCATGTCGGGGCAGTGGCTCCGCCTGGTGGTGGTTGACGGCCGGCTGGACGCGGAGGTTCCCGGACTTGCGCTGGACCCGGCCGGTATGCTGGGCCGCGCGCCGGCCGATTCAATCGCGAGGGAGTTGTTTCGTCAGGAGGACTGGGCGAACCTCAGCGACCGCAGGGTTCGGGTGATCGAGGAGAACGCAGGTCACCCGGAGCGCCTGACGCTGCTCGTGGACAAGCAGTTCGGACTGTTGCGCCGCGTCGTGCTGGAAGGGCCCGAGTGGACGCTGCGGCAGAGTGAACTGCTTGACCGGAACGGCGACGCCCTTCTGCGGGTCACGTGGGACGAGTACGCGGAGAAAGATGGCGTGCGCGTACCCGCGGCGTTCGAGACGGTTTTTCCGAAACGGGGATTGTCCCTGAAATTTTCCCTGACAACATCGAAAATCGTGTGCAACCCGGAGCTGGTGTCCGGGGATTTTGTGCAACAACATGAGGACGCAACGTGAGCATATGCATCACCGATCTTCTGCCGGATGAGCTGGCGGAAGCACTGGGACTCAAGGTGTATCAGGCGAGGCAGCTTTTCCGCTGGATCCACGCCAAACAGGTTTTCGATCTGAATGCCATGACCGACCTGTCGAAGAGCATGCGCGAAGAACTCCGGGAACGCATCACGCTGCCCCAGATCCAGCCCGTTCAGACCCTGGACTCGCGCGAGGCGGAGGCCACGCGCAAGTACCTCTTCGCGCTTCACGACGGCCAAACGGTGGAAGCGGTGGCGATCCCGGAAGGCGGGCGGCTGACGCTGTGTCTCTCGTCGCAGGTGGGCTGTGCGGTCCGGTGCTCGTTTTGCGCCACCGGCCTGTCGGGGTATGTGCGGAGCCTGAGCCCGGGAGAGATTGTTGAACAGGCGCTGCACCTGCTGCACGGACGCGACCTGCAGGGCCGCACGCCCAACATCGTGTTCATGGGCATGGGCGAACCGTTCCGTAACTACGATGCCGTGGTCAAGGCGATCCGGATGCTCATGCGGAAGGATGGGCTGAACATCGGTGCGCGAAAGATCACGGTTTCGACGGCGGGAGACGTGCCGGGCATTGAACGGTTCGCCGCGCAGAAATGGCAGGTGCGCTTGAGCGTGTCCCTGCATGCCGCCAACGACACGCTGCGCTCCAACCTGGTTCCCCTGAACCGGAAATATCCGCTTGCACGGCTGATGGAGGCGGTGCGCGCGTATTGCGACGCGGCCGGACGGCAGGTCACCTTCGAATGGACCCTGATCCAGGGGGTGAACGACTCCGCGAAAGACGCGCAGGAACTGTCGGCCTTGATACGCGGGCTGCGGGCCTTCGTGAACCTCATCCCGTACAACCGCGTGGAAGGCCTTTCCTACGAACCTTCTTCCCCCGAAGCCTGCAAGGCGTTCGCGGCCCGGCTGGAAGCCGCGGGGGTGAACGCGACGTTGCGGCGTGAGCGCGGGGGAGACATTAACGCGGCCTGCGGCCAACTGCGGGCGCGCCGGATTGCCGGGCCGGAGGGCGTCTAGGGTTCCAGCCCGAGTTCGTGTTCGAGCGTCGTCTGGAGGCGGTTGAGCGTGGTTTCCACTTCTGCCCGGAGACGTTCGATGGCTTTGGGCTCCCCCTTCGGCGGAGGATAGATGGGTTCGCCGAGGACGGTCACGAGCCGGGCGAACGGCTTGGGGACGAGCAGCCTGTCCCAGGAACGCATGCGCCAGCAGGGCGAGGCCGCAAACGCCTGCGGAATGATCGGGAGACCGGTGCGTATCGCAAGAATGGCCGCGCCCGGTTTCGCGACTCTGCGGGGCCCCCGGGGACCGTCGAGCGTCAGGCCGATGGCGGGCACCGTCTCGGCCGCCCGCTGCATTTGTCTCAGTGCTTCGTGCCCGCCGCGGGACGACGAGCCGCGCAGTGCGTACAGGCCAAAACGGCGAACGACGCGCGCGGCCAGCTCGCCGTCAAAACTGTAGCTGGTCAGGGTGTGGAATCCCGTGTTGCGGTGGCGCCAGGCCGCCAACCCGAGGGTTTCGTGCCAGATGGCGAGAAGAACGTGCTGTCCGGCCGCAGTGAGGTGCTGAAGATGTTCGTGGTCGCGGTCCTCCTCGCGGCACGTCGCGCACAGGGTTTTGTAGGCGCCCGCGATAAGGAAACTGCCCCCTGCCAGCACGGCGCGTTGCCGGAACGTGAAGGTCAGTGGGCTCTGATAGTCTAATCCCGGCTGACTCAACGGGATTCCATACCCCGGATCAGTTGGTAGATGACCCGCGTTCGCGGTACAGGCAGGGCGGCTATCTGCGCCCGGCGGATGATCTCGCCGCTGAGGCTTTCGATCTCGGTGCGTCTTCCCGCGCGAATGTCTTGCAGCATGGGGGAGATGCTCTGCGGGAACTTGTGGCAGAGTTCCTCGGTCTCTTCGACGAGGCTGTAGGCGAACCGGTACCCCTCGGTGGAGGCCACCTTGACGCTCTCGACCACCAGGTCGCGCACCAGTTGCCGTACTTCGGCGATTTCGAGCAGGGCGCCGTTGCGGATGTTGAGCAGGGCGGTCAACGGGTAGATCGCGTTTGACGCGGCCACTTTTTCCCAGAGGGTCTGGCCGGGCGCCGCCGTGACCTCGTAGCGGAATCCGGCCGCGCCCAGGGCCTTTTCGGCGGCCTCCGTCGGGCAGGACGTCCACGAGCCAAACGCGGTCCTGGCGGCGGCCGTGTGCGTGACGCTGCCTTCGCCGTCGAGCATGGCGGCTTCATGGGTGACGCCCGCCAGGACATGGGCGCTGCCTACGGCGGAACACAGGGCCTCGGTGTTTCCGAGACCATTCTGAAGCGTCAGCACCGGGACGCCCGCCGGCAGCGTGAGTGCATGCGTCACGTGCGATTTAACAAACACGATCAGCAGGTCCTGATCGTCGGGAATCGCCGTGGAGACTGCCGGATTGGCCGACAACGAACCGGTGTCCGATTCCACGCGAATGCCGGCCGCATTCAAGCGCTTGGCGCGATCCGCCCTGTGATCGACGAGTGTCGTCTGTACGCCCCCGTTCGCGAGCCGCGCCGCGAACAAGCATCCCATCGCACCCGGACCAATGACAGACACTTTCATGGTGTTCCCTCGGCTCCCTTTGGCTGGCGTTTCCCGCTGTGCTCCCTAGCTTCCCGCTTTCCGTGCCTCCTGGGGGACGAACGCCTGGGAGAAGCGCGCCTGTTTTTTCAATTCGAGGCAGGCTTTGACCGCGCCCTCTCGGTCCGCATACCGTCCCACGTACAGCCGGATAAGTTTTCCGTCGGGCGACGTCTCCAATTCTACATCAAGCCCGGCATTTTCCCGAACGTCTTTTGCATAGGCGTCGGCCTTCGCCTTGTTCGCCGATGAAAAGGCGATCAATTGAATGCTGTAGAAGGCGCCCTGGGCAGGAGCGGCGCCCGCCGCGGGGAGGTTCTCGGGTGGGAGCTCGATTTTTTCAAGCGAGACCGGGGCAGCCGTTTCCGAGCCCGCCGCGGGCTGAGCCGCCGCGCTGGGCTGGGCCGGCTGGGCCGGCTGGGCCGGCGTGGTCTGGCCCGCCGGGGGGGCTGAAGTGGACGAGGCCGGTGCGGGCGTCGCCGATGCGGTTGTTGAAGGAAGGGTCACCGGCTTGGGGCCGCTGGCGGCCGCGGGTCTGTCGGCGTCGACGGGGGACGGGGCCGGAAGGTTGGTCACGGTGGTTCGCATTTCGGGCTGGGCGCTGGCGCTATCCGTAGGGGCCGGGACGCGGCTCAATGGCGCGCTGTCGCCGCCGGCCGGCACCTGTGTGCGCGCGCCCGCCGGGGCGTCGGACGAGGGCGTGTCCTTCCGGGCGATGACGTCTCTGCGGGGGCTTGTCTGCCGGCCTTCGGGCGCGGGCGCGTCGCCGCGCGGGGCGGGTGTGGACGTCCCCGGGGCTTCGGGGGCGGGAAGCAGTTGTGCGTTGCCTTGCTGCGCCTGGTTGCCGGTCAGTACCGGTTCGAAACGAGACGTGACGACGCCCAGCAGATAGAACACGAGAGCGCCAACCAGCAGGGCGCAGACCGCCCCCACCATTTGTCCGCGGGTGAGCTGGATTACCGGCTCCTGGTCCGCGCCTTGTGATTGTGTCTTACCCTGCTGCCTCATGTGCCGTCTCCATGGAATCCGTTTTTGCTTCGTCCGTCCGGGTTTCGGAGGGGGGTTCGCCCTCCGTTTGGACGGTTTCCAGTTCCCGCAGGCGCTGCAAGAGGGCTTGCCGCCCGGCTTCGAGTTCCTGATAACTCAAGCCGGGGTCGCCCACCTCGATGAACCGGTTGCCGATGCGGTCGGCAAACAGCGCGATGCGGCTCTCTCCTTCGTCGGTATCAAATTCCTTGATCAGCCGGAAGACCTTCTGCCTTCGGAGCAACTGGGCAGCCAGATAGGCCTTGGCGATCTCTGCACGGTCTTTCGATTCCGCGGATTCGTAGAAGGCTTGCCGCAACGGGGAAAAGACCTCGGGCGGCTGCTGTTCTTCGACCTTCGGGTCGATGTACGTGGTAGACCACGCCGCAACGGCGTGTTGCGTCTTTTCGGAATCCCAGTGGGTCTTGTCGTAGTCGTTGCGCACGAAGGCCTGGTCCTGGAGCCGGATCAGCGAAAAGATCTCTTCTCCGTGCTCGAAGGGGCGTTCACACTCAGAACAGGCCCGTGCGCTCTTGGTAATCTTGATTTCCATACTATCCCAGGCTATTCGCCGTTGTTTTCGGAGGGTTTTCGGGCCCCCACAATACCAGCCCCGATTTTAAACACATCGACGAGGATTTTTCTAGGTAAATCGAAGACCTGGACCACTTCGCTGGTGGTTTCGAGGGCCCCGCTGACGAGGGTGATGCTTGGCGGGGGGAGGCTGGCCAGTTCGCTCCGGGGCCGCAGGGTTGGGCCTTTGATCCGGAAATCCAGTTCCAGATTCCGGTTGGCGAGGCGGTAGCCCTGCAGGGTGAAGTTGTCGCGAAGCGCCGGGATCCGTTCGGCGGTATCGGGGGCGATGGCGAGCTTGATGGCGTAGTCCATCTCGCCGCCGGTCACGTAGGTGCCGTCGCCCGTCACATTGATGCCTTCCGCGACCAGTTCGACCCCGTTCGTAGTGACGACATCGTTCTGGAACGACACGTTCGAGGCAAGCCGGTTGAATTGGAGCGAAGGGGGGAGGATTCCCGCGCTCTCCTGGAGGGGCCCTTTGAACTGGGCCAGAAGAAAATCGGCGTTGAAGCGTCCATCGCTGACCGTAAACCGACCGTCTCCGGCGAGGGTGTGGGGGTCGTCGCGGTCCATGGCATAGGTGACGTTGCCGTCGACCGTGCCTTCAAGAACGCCGGGGAACTTGAGGTGGTTCAGCAGGGGCGTGGCGGGGATGTTCTCCCAGGCGAAGGTGGTCGTGTACGCGTTCTCGGCCCGGGCCAGCGCGTAGCTGCCCTCGACGCGTCCTTCGCCGACGCGCGCCTGGAACTGCCGCACACCTACCCGGGAATCCGTGGTATAGGCTTCTCCCGTAAACGCGTTGCCCTCCCAGGGCGGGGCAAGCAGGTGGTCCGCTTCGAGGTGAAATACCCAGTCGCGGGGCACGGGGGGGAAGCGGTCAATCAACTCGGGCGGGCATTTGACGGGATTGAACCATTTGACGCCGAAGGGGGGCGTCGAGGCGTCGGCGGCATGGAGCCAAAGTTCGCCGGTGGACGGCGTGCCGCGGGTGAGGGCCAGGCGCAGCCGGGCATCCTTCATCACATGCGGGGTATCGAGTCCGTCGGGCAGAAGATGCAATTCGTCCAGATGGCCCTCGAGCAGGGCATGCCATTCGTTCGGCTCGGCCTTGTCGCGGATCCACTCATAGGACGCTTTGTGGATGGCGCTGCCGTGCGGTTTGTACGGCAGGCGGAGACACTTTGCAATCGTGGCGATATCGGCCGTGTCGGCTGTGGTCAGGGAGCGTTTGAGGCTCCATTTCCGCCCGGCCCGGGCGAGATTTAATTCCGCGTCGAGTGTGGTGTCGGCCGCCTTGACCTGGCCTTTCAGGGTAATTTCTTTTCCGGGCTTGAGAGCCGCGTTGCCGTGGAGGGTGACGCCCAGGCCGGCGGGCTTGCTGAAGAACCACTTGTAATCGACCTGCGCCTGCGTCAGTTCGGCCATGAACTCGGCGGTGGTCCGTTCGGGCCGGAAGTCGGCCGAGGCCTTGACAGTCGCGCTTCCGGACAGCGTGACGTCCTTGATGGCGACGAGACGGGTGTCCTCCAGTTTCGCAATGGCGCCGTTGATGGACGCCGATCCCGTTTTGTCGGCGAAATTATAGGTTAGTCCGCCTACGATGGCGTTGTCCTGAAAGACAAAACTGAGGGGCTGGATCTGGACCGAGCGGTCTTCCAGACGGACCAGTCCGGAGATGTTCTGGGCATGCACGCCATACTGTTTCTGAGTCACCGTGCCGTCGGCGATAGTGAGGGCGGCCCGCGCGATGCGCTCCTGGGAATCCCAGGCCCCTTCGATGTCGTCGAGCGTCATCTGCATCGTGGGGAGGCGGGGGTCCGTGGGTTGAAACTGGAGGGTTCCGCCGGCGGCGTTTGCCTGTGCACCGATGCGGAACTGCTCGATGTTGCCGTCAAGGGAGAGGGACACCTCGTAGGGTTCGGCCAGTTGCAGGTCCAGTTTGCCATAGTCCTGAAGCCGCCCCATGACGGCGAGGTCGAGGATCTCGGCCAGGGGCAGGCGGGAACTTTCGAGGGCGAGGGTGAAGCTGGGGATCTCGTCCTGGAAGGAGACGCTGCCGGAGAGCCTCCCTTCGCCGATCTGCGCGGATTTCGCAGAGGCCGAGCTCAGGGTCAATTCGCGCGACAGGGCATTGTAGGACGCGAGGATGTCGAGGGTGCCCGTAGCCGGGGGGAGAAACGGAGGGTGATCGCGAATGGTGAGATTCTCGAACGCCGCCTCCAGGGAGACCATGAGCGTTTTGTCCGGATAGGCCACCACGCGCGTCTTGGGCCGGGCGATGCCGGTCTGGACAACCCGCTTTGACGCCGGGAGGAACACGTTGACGTCGGCGCTGGTGAGGCGGGAGGCCTCGACCTTGAGGTCGAAGTCCGCGGGCGACGCATAGAGCAGATTCGCCTTCAGGAGGTTTTCTTCGAGGCCGTTGAGCAGGCCGGCTGCGTTCGCGAGGATCTGCTCGGTCTCCGGCAGCCTGTAGACGTCGAAATCGAGGTTCGTGATAGCCAGCGTGGTATCGCGAACGACGTTCTCAACCTGGAGCGTGCACTGTTTGCCGAGCACGCGAAACGCCCCCATGGATGCGAACGGAGCGGCGCCATGAGAATTGAAGGGAAACTTCTGCGGGTCGTACCAGGCCTCTCCGGGGAGCCGCCGGACATGAAACACGGCATGGTCGAGCTCGATGCGTTCGACATTCAGCTCTCCGTAGAGGAGGCCGACGATGTCGATGTGGATGTAGACGGAGGGAATGCGGACATTCGCCACGGGCCCCCCTTCGGGGGCGAGGTCGATGCGCAGGTCGTCGATGCGAATGCCCCGAAGGCCCGCGACCGCGACCGAATTCGCGTCCAGCCCGATACCCGTACGGGATTCGGCGGCTTCGAGAGCCATCTGGCGGACAGATTCCAGGCGGTACTCGATAAACAGCGTGACTGCGGCGAGCAGCCCGCTGAATACGAGTAGCGCCAGGAGCCAGATCCGGGTGTAGCGGCGGGCATGCCCGCTCCGGACGGTCCGTTCTTGCAGAGCGTGTTTAGTCAGAGACTTCAGCCTTCTCTTCCTGCGAATTGGCGTCCTGGCCGGCCTCATCGGGACTGTCGAGCCAGGTCAGGCCTTTGGCCTTGAGGAGTTCGCTCTTGAGCCTCTCGACGATCTCGGGGTGATCTTTCAGGAATATGCGGGTGTTCTCACGTCCCTGGCCCAGGTTTTCCCCGTCGAGGGAGAACCACGACCCGCTCTTCTGGATGAGCTTGTCGGCGATGGCCAGATCGAGGACATCGCCTTCCTCGGAGATCCCTTCATCAAAGAGAATCTCGAATTCGGCCGAGCGGAATGGGGGACTCAGCTTGTTCTTGACCACTTTCGCGCGCACGCGGTTGCCCACACTCTCTTCCTTATCTTTCACGGTGGAGATGCGCCGGATTTCGATGCGCATCGAGGCGTAAAACTTGAGGGCCTGGCCGCCCGTGGTCGTTTCGGGGCTTCCAAACATCACGCCGATCTTCATGCGGATCTGGTTGATGAATATGACCAGGGTCTTCGACCGGCTGATGGCCGCGGTGAGCTTGCGGAGGGCCTGCGACATGAGCCGGGCCTGGAGACCCATGTGGGAATCGCCCATGTCGCCTTCAACCTCGGCCTTGGGCACCATGGCCGCGACGGAATCGACCACAATGATGTCGACGGCATTGCTGCGGACCAGCGCCTCGCAGATTTCCAGGGCCTGCTCGGCGGTGTCCGGCTGCGAAACCAGCAGGTTGTCCACGTCCACCCCGATCTTGCCGGCAAAGGAGGGATCCAGGGCATGTTCAGCGTCGATATAGCAGGCGATGCCGTTCTGTTTCTGGGCGTTGGCCACGGCGTGCAGTGCCAGCGTGGTCTTTCCGGACGCCTCCGGGCCAAAGATCTCCACCACGCGGCCCCGGGGAAACCCCCCGACGCCTGTGGCGATGTCCAGAGAGAGGCTTCCGGTCGAGATAGCCCGGACCTTCTGAACAAAATGATCGTCGCCGAGACGGAGCAAGGTCCCGCGTCCGAATTGTTTTTCCAGTTGGGCCACAGCGATGTCGAGCGCCTTGTTGCGTGCGGTATTGTCATCCGATTTAGCGGCCATAGCGAACTCCTCGTTGGACTTTATCTGAAAAAACTTTCACCATTAGGCCTATGGTGCCACAAGCCGTGGCGCTTGTCAAGCAGCAACCCGGAATGCATCTATTCTATCCCTTTTTGAAGGGAAGTCCAACGCTTTTCTTGCCGGGCCGGAGAGAGAAATCCCGCGGATGCGGCCGCTGGCACTGGCGAGACGGTCGGAAGGCCTCCGGCCTCCGCCAGGGCCGTCCACGCGAGGCGCTCGGTACCCAGACTGAGACCCAGGGCTTCTCGCACATGGCCGGCGTGCACGGGTTGCCACGGACAGGCGGACTGTCTGACCGTCAGGATTCCGGGGGGAGCCGGGTGAAGACAGATGGGAGGGAAGACGGGGGGACAAGGGGTGGCAGTACAACCTGCTGGCGAGGGTGCCAGAAACAGGTCTGAAACAAGCGGGGCTGCATTATCTATTTACAGAAGCCCGTCCATCACCGCCGGGGCCTCCGCACGCTGAGGGCGTCTCCCGGCCCGTTTCAGGGCAGAACTCATTGAAGAAGGGCTTGAGATGCCACCCAAGGCCGGAAAAGCGCCAGATGAGGGGACAGAATTAGCCAGGAAATACGTGAGTTCAGTCAATGAATAACCAACGGTTTTGGGGTGCTGGGGCAGGGTGGCACGCCGCCTCTCCTGCGCCACGGGGGCCGCTTTCCGGATGGCGTCAGTGCGGATTCGCAAAACGCGAACGACCTCGGGCGTGACGCCGGCGGACCTCGGGCGAGGTCCTCGTCCGGTATAGAACCGGCACCGATACGGCGGCTGCTCGCGGGCTGTGGCGGCCGGCCAGGGGCCTGGTTGGCATACGAGAATACAGAGGGGGCGTCTCTTGGCGCTTGCAGCGCGGGGGAGCCGCAGGGGAGAGGGAATCGCATTGACACGGGGCTCGGGCAATGATACACTACGGCCATTCGAGCGGGATTAGCTCAGTTGGTAGAGCGCCAGCTTCCCAAGCTGGATGTCGCCGGTTCGAACCCGGTATCCCGCTCCATTTTTTTGCCTGCCGCTTTTTTCCTGCCTCGCAGACTCCCGCGTTCGAACGGGGACACGCAGTCGCGCCGCGGACGGGCCCCAGGAACGCCGGGCGCCGGCTCGGCAGTCTTTAACCTTGTAGCGCAGGTGCCCCGCCTGCATCCGGATCGCACCCCGAAGACAAGAGTGCAGGCGAGACGCATGCGCTACACCGGAAGGCAAGCCCCGAGTGGGCGAGACCCTGCGCCCCCTGACACGGCCAACGGATGAGCCGAACGGCGCGCGTCTCGCTGCCCTGGCGTCCGTATCCCTCGAACGCTCTCCTGTCCAGTCGTCGAACCCTCTCCGTCGCCTTAGACCCGTTTTCCGTCCGATCACGAAACCACTGAAAATCCCGCGTTCGCGACGGGGTTTATCTTGTGTGAGAAGTACGTAAGCGTAAGCAGTGCGGTGAATTGGGATCAACTCTTCATACGCCGAATTAGGTACAAATATGACATGTTTGGATAGGGGCTGGCGCGCGGAGGCGGGTGTTTCGCGAGTCTGGCGAAGCCCGACGCCGGCATATCCCTTCGCTCATAATGAACATAATATATATTATCAGACGCTAAGGATCCCCGTACGGAAGCGAGGTTTGAGCTGCCTGCCCCGAGCGTCCGGGCCTATACCGAGCCGCGGCACCGCACGTCCTGGGCCTTTCACCGGGCATGCGCGCCGGACGGCCGGCAGGCGTCTTTGGGCGCTGCGCCCTGTAAAGGTCTACTCCGCGCGCGGCGGTCTGAGGCGCGCCGCGACGCACGAACTCGCCGCCCTGTCCAGTCCGCTCCGCGCGCCTGGCTCAGGCGCAAGGGCTTTGGTCTTGATGGCGTCCCGGCGATCGTCGCTATGGCGCGGCGTGCTGAGGCGATGACTGCGACGGGCAGCGGAGCGTTGCGGTGCGTGACGTTCGGCGGTTTGGGATCAGGTTTGCCGCCCTTTTGGTTGGGGTGGCTGTGTTGCCAGTGGAATCGCGGGTGTGTTACCGGGGGTTGACAGGCCCGGTAATGGCGAATCGTCGGACGATGTCGTTTATGCGGTCCAGTAGGGCCGTGAGCGCGGTGGCGGCTTCGGCGAGTTCTTCTTCGTGAAGTTTGTGGGCGCGGGCGGCTTCTGCAGCGAAATGGACGGCGGCGGTCAGTGCGTAAGCCTGTGTGTCTATGCGGGTTGAATCGGCTTCAATCTGTTTGATGCGTTCCGTGACAAGGGCCGCGAGGCGCTCGGTCTCTTCGGGGGTGTCGTAGACGGGCAGATTGAGGCTGACGCCCGCGACGGTGGTCCGGTGTTTAGTGGGGGTCATGACCGCATCTCCGTGCCGAGGGCCTTGGTGAGGGCGAGCAGTTTACGCAGGCCCTCGTGCATGCTTTGCTGAATGCGGAGAAGGTGTTCGTGCTCCGTGCGGATGGCATCGTAGGTATCGGCCTTGTGCTGGAGCGTGACAAGTTCTTTTCGCTGCTGGAGTTGTTCCTCGAGGGTCTGCTGTCGGGCCTCCTCGGCCTTGGCTGCGCGTCCGGTGACGGCTGCCAGGAGGTCTTCGAGGGCGTCCAGGCGCCGGTCGATGTCATCGAAGTGCTTTTGCAGTAAGGGGTTCACCGTAGTTCCGCGCCATGGGCCTTTCGCAACTGGGCGATGATTTTCTCGCAGCGCTTATCGGTATCGGCATCGGTGAGGGTACGGTCGACGGCCTGGAAGACCAGGCTGAGGGCGACGCTTTTCTTGTCTTCTGGAACCTGTTTACCGGTATAGACATCGAAGATGGAGACCCTGGAAAGCAGATTGCCGCCCGCCTTGCGGACGGTCTCGAGCAACTCGGCCGCCGGAATGGATTTGTCGACGATGACCGCGAGGTCGCGGAGCGAGGGCGGCAGGGTCGGCGGTTCGGTGAATAGCGCCGGCGACCGGCTTGCCCCGAGGAGCGGATCGATATCGAGTTCGAGGAGGAACACGGGCTGCTCGATGTCGAAGGCGCGCAGCACTTTGGGGTGGGTCTCCCCCATCGTTCCGGCGGGTTTGCCGTCAAGGAGAATTCGGGCGCTGGCGCGCGGATGATAAGCCGGGGATTCGAGGGGTTCAAGTTGCCAGGGCACACCTAGGCAGTCGAAGAGGGCTTCGGCGTAGCCCTTGAGATCGTAGAAGTCGACTTTGCGGGCGGGGGCAGACCAGTGTTTGCCGCCGAGGGTGCCGGACAGGGCGATGGCGCAACGATAGCCTTCCTCTGGTAAGTCCTCGTTTTCCAGTGGGATGTATACAGGGCCAGCCTCAAACAGGGCGGTATCCGCAGCCCCCCTGCGCATGTTGGCGGCAATCGTGGAAAGCACCCCGGGAACCAGCGAGGTCCGCATGCCGGAATAGTTTTCGGACAGGGGGTTCTGGAGGGTCACCTGGCGGCGCGCTTCTTCCGGTAGCCCGGCGTTTTCAATCTCCCGGGGGTTGGAGAAGCTCATGCACATGATCTCCGTTAACCCTATATTTGAAAGGTAGTTACGGAGATTTCGCAGGGGGCGTTCCTTGGGAGCGAAAATCGTATCAGTTTGCCGGATGGGCGGCAGCGACACGGGAATGTTGTCGTATCCGTGAATCCGGGCGATTTCCTCGATGAGGTCGGCTTCGCGGCTGACGTCGTGGCGCCAGGACGGGATCCGTACGGTGCAAGATGCTTCATCAGAATGGGTTACGGGGAAGGCCAGGCGTTCGAGAATGGCCCTCTGCTGCTCCGGCGCCACGGAGACGCCAAGGAGGAGGTCCGTCCGCTCGTAGCGCAATTTCAACGTCTTTGTTTCAAAAGGTTTAGGATATTCGTCGAGGCGGCCTTTGGCGACGCTTCCGCCGGCGACGAGCTGAATGAGAGCGGCCGCGCGGTCGAGGGCCCAGATGGCCATCTCCGGGTCGGCGCCCCGCTGAAACCGCTGGGAGGCCTCGGTGTTCATGCCCAGTGCCCGGGCCGTAGCGCGAATCGAGGGGGGATGGAAATAGGCGCTTTCGAGGAAGATATCAGTGGTGTTCTCCCCCACTTCCGAATCGGCGCCACCCATGATCCCGGCGAGTGCGACGGGATGGTCGCCATCGGCAATGACGAGCATATCGGGGGTCAGTTTCCGTCCCTGCCCATCGAGTGTTTCAAGTGTTTCATTGTGTTTCGCGGCGCGAACCACGATGCGGTTTTCGTGTAACGTATTGAAATCAAAGGCATGTAGAGGATGGCAGGTTTCCAGGAGCACAAGGTTGGTGACGTCGACGACGTTGTTGATGGGCCGCTGGCCGGCGGCGAGCAGGCGCTGGCGGAGCCATAGCGGAGAGGGGCCGATGGTGATGCCGGAGATGATTCGGCCGGCATACCGGGGGCACAATTCGGGCGCTTCGATGGTGACGGAGGAGAGTTCGGACGCGTCCTGAGCGCCTTCCTGGAGGGTGACCTCCGGGAGGCGGAGCGGGGTCTGGTGCAGCGCGGCCAGTTCGCGCGCAACCCCGATCATGCCGGCCCAGTCGCCGCGGTTGGGCGTGATTTCGATTTCGAGCACGGTATCGTCGAGGCCGAGGAGGTGAAGGGCGTCGGAGCCGACGGGCGTCTCGGGCGGGAGAATGAGGAGCCCGGAGTGATCGGCGCCCATGCCCAGCTCGTCCGCGGCGCACATCATGCCCTGCGACTCGACGCCGCGCATTTTGCGGCGGCTGATTTTGAATCCGCCGGCGATGGTAGAGCCTTCGACGGCCGTGGGGACCTTGTCGCCGACACGCATGTTGGTGGCTCCGCAGACGATCTGGAGCGGCTGCTCCTGCCCGACGTCGGTGGTGCAGACGACGAGTTTGTCGGCGTCAGGATGCGGTTCGATGGTTTTGATCTGCCCGACGACCACATGGCTGAGGCCGGCGCCGAGGTGTTCAATGGCCTCGATCTCGAGTCCGAGCATGGTTAATTCGTGGGCGAGCGTGTCCACATTGGGGTCGATATCGACGAATTCGCGTAGCCAATTGAGTGAGATGCGCATGTTAGAACTGCTCCAGGAACCGTAGGTCGTTTTCGTAGAGGTAATGGATGCTGCTGATGGCGTGAGTCAGCATGGCGATGCGTTCGACGCCCAGACCGAAGGCGAAGCCGGTGTAGGTTTCCGAGTCGTAGTTGGCGTATTTGAAGACCTCGGGATGGACCATGCCGCAGCCGAGGATTTCGAGCCAGCCGGAATGTTTACAGACGCGGCAGCCTTTGCCTGAGCAGACGGTGCAGGAGATGTCGACCTCCGCCGAAGGCTCGGTGAAGGGGAAATAGTGCGGCCGGAAACGCGTCTTTGTTGTGGGTCCGAAATAGCGTTGGATAAACAATCTGAGCACCCCTTTGAGGTCGGCGAAGCTGATGCCCTTATCCACCAGAAGCCCCTCGATCTGGTAGAACATGGGGCTGTGGCTGGCGTCCTGGTCGACGCGGTAGACCCGTCCGGGCACGATGACGGCTACGGGCGGCTGGGTGCGTTCCATGACCCGCATCTGGACCGGCGACGTGTGGGTGCGAAGCACCACCCCCGGCTTGACGAAGAAGGTGTCGTGCAGGTCGCGGGCGGGATGGTTCGCGGGGGTGTTGAGGCTGTCGAAATTGTAGTATTCGGTCTCGACATCCGGTCCCGCGGCAATCTGAAAGCCCAGCTGGATGAAGATGTCGGAGATTTCCTCGGCGACGCGCATGACCGGGTGTTTGTGGCCGCGGAGCGGCCGTCTTCCGGGAAGGGACAGGTCGAGGCGTTCCGCGGCGGCCGAAGCGGCTTCCTGGGACGCGGCGAGGGCATCCTTCCGGGCCTCCAGGGCGTCGGCGACGGCTTGTTTGACCTCGTTGGCGACTTTCCCGACGACGGGACGGTCTTCGGGAGAACACTGGGCGAGTCCGCGCAGGACGTCGGTCAGCACGCCTTTCCGTCCGAGGAACTTGACCCGGAGCTGTTCGAGGGCGGCGAGATCGGCCGCGGCATCGATGGTTTGCAGGGCACTGGCCCGGATTTCCTCAAGTTTCTGTTTCATTCACCGGCAATCCTCATGTGGTTAGTCTTTGAATAATGCCGAGCCTATGCGCACCTGGGTCGCGCCCTCCTCGACGGCGATTTCGAAATCGTTGGACATGCCCATCGAAACGGCGGCGAGACGATTCGCGCCGGCCAACTCGCGCAGGCGGGCGAAGTACGGGCGCGAATCCTCGGGCCTGTCCGAGAAGGGCGCCATCGTCATCAGGCCGTCAATCCGCAGGCGGCTCAGGCCCTGGAGCGTATCCAGGACCTCCGCCAGCTGCTCGGGGGCAAATCCGTGTTTGCTGGCTTCGCCGGACACGTTGACCTCGATGAGGATGGGCAGGGGGGCCTCCCTCCCACTTTCCTCGCAGCGCCGATGGAGAGCCTCGGCCGCCTCAATGCGGTCGACGGCATCCACGCAATCGAACAACCGCACAATCTCGGGGCACTTGCGCCGCTGAACGGCGCCGATCATGTGCCACGAGGCCGCGTGGCGGAACCGCTCGATTTTTTCGCGGGCCAGGTGGGGGCGGTTTTCCCCGAACTCAGTGACGCCCAGGTCGAGCAGGGACTGAACTTCTCCGGCGCCGACGGATTTCGTGACGGCCACGAGTTGTATGGCGCCGGCGTCGCGTCCGGCCCTCCGGGAAGCGGCGGCGATGCGCTGGCGTACCTCGGTCAGGTTGCGTTCTATGACGGCTTGCGGTACAGGCACGCGCGACGACTCCCCACCGATTCGACCCGAAACAAACAGGCGCCTATGATAGTGCCGCGCGGACTGCGGATCAAACTCGGGCGCGTTCCGGAGCTCCGGTTCAGGTGTTTCCGAGCAGGCTCCTTCTGTGGAACTCGTACCACTGCCCGTCCAGTTCGAAGACGACATTATCGCCGAGTCCGATGAACTGGTCGATGACGGGACGGTCCTTGCGGAGCGCCGCGAGGTCTTTGGCTGCCGGGGTGAGCGCGATGGTTTCCTGGTCGGCGTAGTCGGCCTGGCGCCAGGCGTCCTGCGCGGCGTCGAAATCGAACCGGCGCCCCGCGACCTCGACCGGTTTCGCGGTCCAGGCTTCCTTCATGCGCTCGATCTCGAGGATGCGTTTCCGCTCGGAAAGGTTGAGGGGCAAGTCGGCCTCGATGCACATCTGGATGATGAGGTCGGAGGCTTCCTGGAAGAAGCGCGCGACTTCCATGCGCGCCTGCCGCAGCAGGGCGAGGGCTTCGAGGGTGCGGCCCTGTTCGTGCAATTCGAGCGCCTGCATCCGCCACAGGCGGGCCTGTGCGAACTCGTCGCCCCCGGCGGTGTTGGCATTGAGGTCGGTGTAGATGGCGCGGGCTTCCGCCTGAAGGGCGTCTCGCTGCTTCGTGAGTTCCTGGGCCTGGCGTTCCAACTCGGCCGCCTGGGCTTCCTGCCCGTCGGCGCGGGCCTGGCCGGCCTGGGTGAGCAGTCTTCTTGCCTGCGCGCCGAGCGCTTCGGCGTCCCGTTCTTTGGTGAGGGCGGTGTTGGTGGGGATCATGCGCTGGGCCACGGCGTGGCCGGGGTTCGCACGGAGATAATCTTCCCACCCGGCCCGGGCTTCTTCGAACTGTCCGGTGGCCTGCAGGCTGTGGTAGAGCATGCGGCGGACCCAGCTTTCATGGCGCTGTTTGGTCGCTTCGGTGAGGTAGGTGACCGCATTCATGTGGTCATTGAGTTTTTCGGCGTACACGGCATAACCCAGGTCGAAATAGAGCCGGTAATCCCGGGGATTGTTACGGATGCCGTCCTTGAGAAAGTTGGCGGCGGCGTAGTATGCGCGCTCCTTGTTGCCGACCCAGGCGCCCAATTCGGGGACATATTCCTTCAGGTAGCCGGGCGTGTCCGACATTTGTGCGGTCAGGTTGTAGGCGAGATGCCAGGCGCCGATGAGGTAGGCGTCGACGAAATTGGGGTCGAGGAGGACGGTGGTGCGCATGAGGGGCACCATGCGCTGCATTTCGCCCTTATGGAACGCCTCGTCGACCTGAATCCAGACGAGGCCGGCGGCGAGTTTCCGGAACCCCAGGAACATCTGGCCGATGCTGACGGGGGCCTCCTGGTTCTTGTAGATGTCGGCCACGCCGATCTGGGTGCCGGCGGTGGCGAGGCGTTTGTCGCGGCGGAAGCGGACGAAATCGGCGCGTTCCGGCGCGAGGCTGGCGCTGCGCGCGAACCGCCAGACTTCGGCGTCTTTCTTGACCTGCTCGGGATTGGCCGCCACCGCGGCGGTGCCGCTCTCCCCTTCTTCGGTGAGGCTTCCGGTGCTGAGGGTGCGGGTATAGCGTACGAGCTTGGGATAGGGTGCGCCGGTGGCGTCATCGACGTCGCCATCCAGGACAGGGGTGTCGGGGAGCGCCTGGTCGGCCTTGGCCACCACCCGGTCGAAGAGGTCGCGATCCATGAACTTCTCGGCTTCTTCCCCTTCGAGTTCGGGGGTGATGGTGCCGAAGACGCGGAGCTGGGTCGACGCGGTGACGAGCCAGCGGTAGAAGGCGTCGGCTTCGCGCAGGTTGCGCACGCGATACCCTTGCAGTGCGCCCAACGCGAGTGCGATGACGGCGAGCACGGCCAGGACAAGATTCGGGAACCGTTTCATGATGGCTTACAGCTCCTTACGGCGGAAGACCCAATATGCAATGATGTAACCGGCCAGGGCGTATAGAATGCCGTAGACCACGAGATTGGGAATCTGGATGTCTTTGGGGGTGTCGTTGATCTGGAGGCTGAGGATCTGGGTTTTGAGGCTGAAATATTGCAGGTCGGGCAAGGTGTTGCGGAGCACCCAGGCCAGCCCGCCGAGGGTCTTGTCGACGGCGCTCTCGGAGGCTTCAGACCGGTTGACGACGCTTTCGAGGTACTGGGTCAGGTTGCCGGTGATGTAAATGAAGAGGCCGGCAATGGTGGGCAGGACGGCGGACGTGGAGGCGGCGGCCACGGCGAAGGTGAAGGCCGACACGATCAGAAACTCGAAATAGGTCAGGAAAATGGCATACAGGAGCATGCGCGGGAAGATCGGTTCCTTGATATACAGGGCGATGGAAAAGAGCACGCCCATCAGCAGGAGATTGACCGCGACAATGATCTGCACGCCCACGAACTTGCCCAGGAGATATTGGAACCGGCGGACCGGTTTGGAGAGCACGGTGTAGACGACCTTGTTCTCGATTTCCGTTGGAACGACAGAGGCCGAAATGAAGATGGCGATCAGGACGCCGAAGATGGAGATGGCGGTGATGCAGATGTCTTTGATGAGTTTGACGTCGACATCGGTGGCGACGGTGCCGCCGGTGTCGTACATCATGGCGGTCATGAACATGGAGCCGAAGATGACCAGGATGCTCAGGATCAGGAATCCGATGAGGGTCTTCTTGCGCAGTCCCTCGCGAAACGTGAAGAGGGCGATGCTCCAGGGAGTGAACCAGGCCACGGCGGCTAAGATGGCTAAGACAATGACCCCGTACAGGACGGTCAGCCATGGGTTGCTAGCTAACCAGATGCTCATCTAACGCTCTCCTCGCTGTGCTTCTTTGCTGCTCACGGCGGAACCCACGACCCGGACGAAGACTTCTTCGAGGGTTTCCCGGCGCGGGGACACGCTGACAATTTTCATGTTCTGCGACTTACAGATATCCAGGGCCTGGTACAGGGACATGTTTTCGGGTACGCGGAGGGAGACTCTTCCGGCGGCGGCGTCTTCGGTGATGAGGCCGGCTTCGCGGACCTTCTGCGTGGCCTCGGGGGCGGCTTCTTCCGCCTTGATGGAGAACTCGCGGCTGGTGAGCAGTTCGTCGATGGTGCCGGAGGTCTGCAGGACGCCTTCGAAGAGGATGCCGACGCGGTCGCTGATGAGCTCGACCTCGAGGAGTTCGTGGCTGGAGATGAGGAGGCTCTTGCCCTGGTCGCGAAGTTGGATGAGGAGGTCGCGGATTTCCTTGCGCGCGACAGGGTCGAGCCCGGTGGTTGGTTCGTCGAGGATGAGGATGCCGGGGTCGCTCAGGAGGGCCTGGGCGAGGCCGATACGCTGGCGCATGCCTTTCGAGTAGCCCCGGATGAGGCGTTTGCGCGCCCGGGTCATTCCGACGACCTCGAGCACTTCATCGATGCGTTTCTTGAGGCTGGCGCCTCTCATGCCGTAAAGGCTGCCGTAGTAACTGAGGATCTCCTCGCCCCGGAGGAAATCGGGGTAGTAGGCGCCTTCGGGGAGGTACCCGATATTCTTGCGCACTTCCGGGGAGGTGATGTTCGCGTTCCCCATGATTTTCATCTTCCCCCCGGTGGGGAAGATGAGGCTCAAGAGGAGCTTGATCGTGGTGGTTTTCCCGGAGCCGTTGGGTCCGAGATAGCCGAAGATCTCGCCTTCATTCACCTGAATGTTGAGCTTATTCAGGGCGACGAGGTCCTGGGCCTTGGACATGCCCTTGTACACTTTCGTGAGGTCTTGGGTTTCAATGACTACAGACACGGAAACTCACTCCATTCTGCGCCCGGCAGAGGCGACTGCCGAAACGAGCCGACGGTTACGGGGCGTTGCCGCTTCAGAAAAGCAAAATGAAACACCGGATATCAGGCCCGAATGTTAACAGAGGACATCTGTCATGTCAATCACGCGGCAAGGCAATCGCACTAAAACCAGATGGAAACCGTCAGTTTGCCGGAAGAACAGCTGCTCTCTACCGACCCCACGTCAGCGCATTCGCCAAGAGAAAATGCAGATATAGGCAGGAAACGGCGTTTTTCAACGTCTTTCCCTCGCACCCAGGAATCCAGTAGGTTTGTGGGCGGATGCCGCGTGCGGTGTGGTGCAGCCGGACGCTGCCTGGACCCCTGCTTTCGCGGGAATCTGCGCAATCTAGAAATCCCACTCAAACCCCGCGCCGATGGAGGTGCGGAATCTGTCCGTCCATTCGAATTCGGGTTCGTCGTCGTAATCGAGCAGCAGGTGCAGCCGGAAATTGAGCTGGGAGGTGACGGGCATCCGGAACGACGACTCGGAGCGCGCCCGGACGTCGCCGAAGCCGGTCAGGCCGGGATAGAGCGAGAAGGTCTGTGTAAGGGAGCCGTCCCGGATGATCTGGCGGAAGCGCAGGCGCAGGCGCAGGTTGATGTCCTGGTCCTGTTCACGGCGCCGCTCATCGGCGTAGTAGAGGCGTTGGACCCGCTCGCGGAGACGGTTCCCGGAATCCTGCCAGAGTTCGCCGGCATCGTAGTATTCGAAGGCGGCGTTGAGGCCGCCCGTGACCTCGAGGAGCCGGTTGGGTTCGTCGATGAGAACCCGGGTGACGCCGGCATTGAGGCCGCCTCGAAACTCGAGGCCTTCGTCGAGGTCGCGTTCGGCCTCGATGCCCAGTTCGGGTTGCATGCCCGAGGCGGATGGGAAGCGCCAATCCACGGACGAGCGAAACAGCCGGGGGAAGCGCCCCTCATCCGAGAGTTCGAGGAGGTTTTCCGAGAACAGACCGACCGCGCCGGCCTGTTTGCGCAGGGTGAGCCGAGCGAACGCGGCGTCGTAATCTTCGTTTGCCCAGCGATGCAGGTAGCCGGTTTCCCAGGAGAATTCGGCCGGGGACAACGCCTGGCCTTCGGGGGATGGGGGTTCGGAGGGCGGTTCAGGAGCGGGCTCAATGCGCGTGATGGCGGCCAGGGCGATCGCCGCGGCCTCTCCCCCGCTTTCGGGCGCAATACGGGTGGTGACGCCGCTTCCCGTAAACCGGCCCTCCCGCTGGCTTCCGTCGTTGAGATAGACGACGAAGGGGTCTTCGGTAGACAGGGAGCGTACCTGCGAGACGGGCACGATGATCTGGCCGGCCAGGCCGGTGTCGAAGACGACGATGCCGCCGGAGAGGTCGAGCAGCGTGCCGCTGACGACATCCCCCCGGGTCAGAGACAAAAGGTCCCCGTGCGCGGCCGCGAGGGCCGCGGTAAGCGAGACACCCACCAGCAGCACAATCCGATTGTACATGATGCTTCCTTACCATAAATGGTAGAATGCCGCGTCGTTTTTGGCAAGTCTGTGGCCGGTTTTTTTGCGGGAAGCGCGTTGGGGGCTGTTTTGGAGGGTTTTGTGGCATGCTCAAGCCCGTTTTGGAGAATCCGTGGATTCAGGCGGCCGCGGTGCTTCTGGCGCTGGTGGGGGTGGGCGTGCTGGCGTACCTGCTCAGCCCGGTGCTGATCCCGCTGTTTGCGGCATTCATGCTGGCGTATCTGCTGGATCCGGTGGTGGACTACTTCGAGAATGCCGAGGGGAAGAACCGGTTTTTCCGGTGGCGGGTGCCCCGGGGGGTGACCATCTTTGCGCTCGGGGTGGTGGCGCTTCTGTTGCTGTTGAGCATTCCCCTGGTGGTGATTCCTCAGCTCATAATTGAATCGAAAGAACTGGTCACGGTGGCGGCCGCCGAAGACGCGGAGGCCGCGGCTGAAGCCGCGGCAACGGAGGAGCCGGACGAACTTCCGTGGTATGAACGGCTGATCGAGCGGATACCGCTGGATGACCTGGTTCGCGAACTGGGCTGGGAGGAGCCGGACCGGAGCGCGCGGGGCATTGTGGCGCAGAAGATCGGCGCGTTTGTGCGCGACCATGCCACGCAGCTGCTCCAGAGCACATGGTCGCGGTTTGTAGGCGCGACGATGACCTTCGCGCAATTGGCGAAGGCGTCGGGGCAGGCCCTGGTGAGCGCGGTGTTCTTTCTGGCCAACGTGGCCCTGTTCGCCTTTGTTTCGGGGTATCTTCTGAAGGATTTCGACGGCCTGGTGACCTCGGCGCGCGATTTGGTGCCGCCGCGGTATCGCCCGAAGACGGTGGAAATCGTGCAGAAGATCGACCATCAGTTGCGCAGTTTTATCCGGGGCCAGGTGACGGTGTGCCTTTCTCTGGGTCTGATGTACGCGATTGGGCTGACCATTTGCGACGTGCCGTTTGCCCTGTTGATCGCGCTGTTCGGGACGGTCGCGAGTCTGGTGCCCTATCTGGGGGTGGCGATGACGCTGATCCCGGCCCTGCTCATGGCCTACCTGGGGCACGGGTTTGACTGGCACTTTGTGGGGGTGCTGATTACCTTTGCGGTTGCCCAGGGCCTCGAGGGCAACGTCCTGACGCCGAATATTGTGGGCGACAAGGTGGGGCTGCACCCGGTATGGGTGATTCTGGCGATCCTGGTGTTTGGCAGCGCGCTGGGCTTCCTGGGGATACTGATCGCAGTACCGCTGGCGGCCTCATTGAAGGTGCTGGTTGTCGAGGGGGTTCAGTACTACAAGAGGTCGCCCGTGTTCGAAGGCGCCTCACCGCCCTCGGGGGACGACGAAGCGCCGCCAGGGGACTGAGCGGCGGCCCGTTCCATCTGGCGGTTCCGCCGGGTCACAAAGAAGTAGACGCGGTCGCCAACGCCGTAGAGCACATAGGCGGCGGAGAGAGGAAACAGGGCGATGGCGGGCGAATGCTCGTCCATGGCTTTATGGAACACGGCGATGGCGATCCCGCACAGGACCAGCAGACGGAAGGCGTTCTTGGGCGCGAGGACGAGGTCTTTGAGGATGTCTTTCGGATAGCGGAAGTTACTCACCATGAGGTAGGCGAGCCCGAGGGTGAGGGGCGTGAGGACCCAGTGGGCAACCTGCAGCTCGAAATAAGTCGTGAAGAGCACGAACGTGGCGACCGTTACCGCCGCGGCGGGAGACGGCAGACCTACGAAGTAATCGCGTATTTCACTCTGGTAGACATTGAACCGGGCGAGTCTGAGCGCGGCGCAGATGACGAAGATGATGGCCATGGCGGCGCCGGTCTTCCCCCCCACGAGCCCCAGGGCGGTGGCCTCGTGGAGGTAGGCGGTGTAGATCAGGACCGCGGGGGCCACGCCGAACGACGCGAGGTCGGCGAGACTGTCGAGCTGTTTCCCGAAATCGGACGTCGTCTTGGTCAGCTTGGCGAACGTGCCGTCCATGATGTCGAAGACCTGGGCCAGAATGATGAAATACGCGGCCCACTTGAAGTCCTGGTCGATGGCCTTGAAGATGCTGACGACGCCGCAGTAGAGCCCGGCGGTGGTGAGGGCGCTGGCGACGACGTTAATGGGTTTGCGCCGTGTGGAGTGCCGTTTGCGGCGTTTTTGTTTTAGAGCGAGTTTTTTCATTGGAATCGCGCCACGATAGACGTGCCGGCTTTCACCTTTTCTCCCAGTGTAACACAGATTTCGGAGTCCGGCGGGAGATAGAGCTCCGTTCGGGACCCGAACTTAATCATACCGAATTTCTGGCCCAGTTCGAGATTCTGGCCTTCTTCGGCGGCACAGACGATGCGGCGGGCGACGAGACCGGAGATCTGGCGGACGGTAACGCGCCCCTGATCGGAATCCATGTAGAGCGTATTGGACTCGTTGAGCTCGCTGGCTTCGGTTTTCATGGCCGGCTTGAACGCGCCGGGTTTGTATTCAATGCGGTAGACCGTGCCGCTGACGGGCGAGCGGTTGACATGGACATTGAACAGCGACAGGAAGATGGCGATGCGTTTGCAGGGTCCGTCGTAGTACGGGCAGGTCTCGAGGTCGTCGACCACCACGATGCGGCCGTCCGCGGGGGCGACGATCTCGTTGGAGTCGGCGCTGGGCACGCGCGGGGGGTCGCGGAAGAAGAACAGGGCGAAACCGCCGATAAGGAGAAACGGGGCGGCCGCCCAGCCCCAGTAGCTGTTGCGGAAGACCGCGGCGATGAGCAGACCGATCGCCAGGCAGGTCAGGTAATACGGGGCCCCTGTTTTCCATGCGCTGAAGGTATGCATCACAGCAGGCCTCTTTCCTGTAGGCTTACGTAGCGTTCGTGTCCGAAGACGATGTGGTCGAGGAAACGCAGTCCGATGATCTCGGCGGCGTCGCGGAGCCGCTCGGTGATGCGGACGTCTTCGCGGCTGGGCTCGGGATCGCCGCTGGGATGGTTGTGGCAGACGATGACGGCGCTGGCGGCGTCGCGGACGGCCTGACGGAAGACGTCGCGGGGCATGGCAAGGGTGGCGTCGAGTCCGCCGGTCGCCACGTCGACGATCTTGAGCACCTCATTCTTGGTGTTGAGCAATAGGGCCTTGAACACCTCGGTTTCGCACTGTTTGAAGCGGGCCATGAGCAGTCCGGCGACATCGTCGGCGGAGTGGATTCTGGGGCGTTCTTCGTCTTTTTCCCGCGCGAGACGGATGCCCAGCTCGACGGCGGCCTGGATTTCGATGGCCTTTACCCTCCCCACGCCCTTAACTTGCATGAGCTCTTCGAGCGAGGCGCGGGAGAGCGCGCGGAGGTTGCCGAAGCGGCTGAGGAGGCGTTCGGCGAGCGCCACGGCGCCTTCTTCGCGGGTACCGGTTCTGAACAGGACGGCCAGGAGCTCGGCGTCGCGCAGGGCGATGGCGCCGAGACGGGCCAGGCGTTCCCGCGGCCGCTCCTCCTCGGGCATCTCACGCAGTGCTGTCGAATACGTGCATTCGGTCATGATCGCGGTTTCTGAGCTACGGCGACCCGGTCAATGCCGGCGAGATCGCGGACCGACCGGATGTGTTCGTAGTGATGGTGTTTGAGCAGGTCCCTCACCGCTTCATATTGCCCCATTCCGATCTCGAACGCAAGCAGGCCGCCGGGCGTGAGCCACGCGGGGGCTTCGGCGATGAGCGCACGGACCACATCAAGGCCATCGGCCCCGGCGAGCAGGGCGCCGGGGTCTTCGTGCAGGCGGATGACGGGATCGAGCCCGGACCACGCCGAATCCTCGACGTAGGGCGGGTTTGAACAGACGGCGTCAAAGGGGCCCTCGCCGGCCTGCAGGGCCTGGAAAAGGCTGCCCTGGCGCAGCGTGATGCGTTCGGCGACGTGGTGGCGCTCGGCGTTCTGCCGGGCCACCGCGAGGGCGCGTGGATTGATGTCGGTCGCGATGAGCGACGCGGTTCGGGCGGCGTGCGCGACGCTGACGGCAATGCAGCCGGTGCCGGTGCCGATGTCCAGGACGGCAGCGGGCTGCGTTCCGATGTGCTCGAGAACGGTTTCGACCACGTGTTCGGTTTCGGGGCGCGGCACGAGGAGCGGCGCTTCCACGATGAACTCGAGCGAGAAGAACTCCCAGGCGCCGAGGATGTAGGCGAGGGGTTCGTAGCGCAGGCGGCGGTCGAGCAGGGTTTCGAACGCGGGGAGCTCGCGGGACTCCTCTTTGAGACGGGCCAGCAGCGTGGCGCGGGAGACGCCCATGGCGTGCGCCAGGAGGAGCTCGGCGTCGAGCCTGGGGGTTTCGCTGACCGCCGCCAGCTGGCTGGCGGCCTGCGTGAGCCTCTCGGCCGTGGTCGCCACTATTCCTCGCGGATTCGGGCGGCCCGGTCCGCGGCGATCAGGGCGTCGATGACCTCCTGGAGGTCGCCTTCCATGATGGTTTCGAGGCGGTGGACGGTGAGCTTGATGCGGTGGTCGGTGAGGCGGTTCTGGGGGAAGTTGTACGTGCGGATGCGTTCGCTGCGGTCGCCTGACCCGACCTGGCTCTTGCGGTTGGCGGAACGTTCCGCGGCCTCTTCCTCCTGCCTCTGGGCGAGGAGACGGGCCCGAAGCACCATCAGGGCCTTGGCCTTGTTCTTGTGCTGGGACTTCTCGTCCTGGCAGGTCACGACGAGTCCGGTGGGCTTGTAGGTGACGCGCACGGCGGAATCGGTGGTGTTGACGGACTGTCCGCCGGGCCCGGAGGAGCGATAGACATCAATCTGCAGGTCGTTTTCGTCGATGTCGATATCGACGGCCTCGGCTTCGGGAAGGACGGCCACGGTCACCGCGGAGGTGTGGACGCGGCCCTGGGCTTCGGTTTCAGGCACGCGCTGGACGCGGTGAACACCGCCCTCGAATTTGAGCTGGCTGTAGACGCTGTCACCCGCGACTTTGAACGAGATTTCCTTGAATCCGCCCATGCCGGTGGTGTGGGAGTTCAGAATTTCGACCTTCCACGCCTTGATTTCGGCGTAGCGCGAGTACATGCGGAAGAGGTCCGCGGCGAACAGGGCGGCCTCCTCTCCCCCGGTCCCCGCGCGGATCTCCATGATGGTGTTCTTTTCATCATTGGGGTCGCCGGGGATGAGGAGCAGCTTCAACTCGAGTTCACGCGCCTCGAGCGTATCCGTAAGCTGATGCTTCTCTTCTTCCGCCATCTGCCGCAGTTCGGGGTCGGACTCTTCGTAGAGAATGGCCTCGGCCTGTTCCAGGCGGTTCTCCTCAGTTTCGTATTTCCGGAAGCAGTCGACCAGCGGCTGGATGCGTTTCTGAGCCTTGGCGCACTTCATGTAGCGGTCGTGGTCTGAGGCGACTTCCTGGGAAGCCATTTCGCGGGAAAGGCGGTCGTACTCCGCGAGGACGTCGCGGAGCTTCTCGCGCATAACCTTTTCCATGAAAGGGGATTAACTCTTGCGACCGTATTTCCGATTGAACCGATCGACGCGCCCTTCGCTGTCCACGAATTTCTGCTTGCCCGTGTAGAACGGGTGGCACTCGGAGCAGATTTCGACGTTGATGTCGCCCTTGGTGGACTTGGTCTCGAAGGTATTGCCGCAAGCACACGACACTCGTGCGGGTTTGTATTCGGGGTGGATGCCCTCTTTCACTGCCATTCTCCTGGTACGGCGCTTCTCGCGCCTCGTCACACGCGTCCAAAGCAAAGCAAGGACATAGTTTAGCACAGCGGGACGCGGCCGCGCAAATTCGCCTTCAGATGGGGTTCCGAACAGCCACTGCCAGGAAGCAAAGGGGATTTTGACCACGGATTGCCCGGACAACGCGGATTGGGAGCCCGAAGAGAGGTTTTTGGGGAAACCGCGAATGAAAACGAATGAATGCCTGGGAACCTGTAAAACAATCGCATGCTTGAGACCTCCCCATCCCAGAGTCTGAACCGCGAATGAACGCCAATTCACGCGAATGCGCTCAAACCGGTTCCCCCCTCGCTGAGTATGCTTGCGGAGAATTCACAATGAGCGAACAGAACGAAAGACCCGGTCGTGAGATCCTGGTGTATACGGCGGAAGTCGGCAGCAGCCGGATACGGGTCCTGCTCGAAGGTGAAACGGTCCGGCTTACGCGAACGATGATGACCCGTACAAGAGTGCGAAGCGGAGGGTGTGCCTGCATATTTGCAGCATACTGGGAGAAGGCGAGTTGGATGAAGCGGCGGTTATCAAGGATTACTCGACACCTGCCGCTGACGGCAAGCAGTACCGCGTCGAACGCTACACAATTTCGACATGATCATCGCCATCGGGTAACGGGTGCGGTTGCCACGGGGCGC
>Ga0123334_1000359_pt1 | contig 60493 bp, 56 predicted proteins | sample BiotimSIPDNA_FD_89706 | JGI IMG/M metagenome (GOLD analysis project Ga0123334, IMG submission 89706) | Anaerobic biogas reactor microbial communites from Washington, USA - Biogas_R1 time_0 SIP DNA | ecosystem: Engineered > Bioreactor > Anaerobic > Unclassified | place: Washington, USA...
AATGGAGACAAGATGGCAGCAAATTTACAAAAGTAAAATTCGGACACCGGAAGAAGCGGCAGCTCAAATTAAAGATGGTGATGGAATAGGCTTTTCCCTGGCCAACGGACAGCCGGTAGCTTTCTCCAATGCTCTGGGAAAAAGGATACTGGCGGGAGAATTAAAAGATGTTATGGTATTTGCCGGATTGGGCCTGGCCCCCACCATGTTGAACCATCCGGATGCAGCGGACAAATTTCTTTTCGACTGCCCTTATCTGGGGCCGGTTGAGCGGCATTTTTCCAAACAGGGACTATATACTTACACTCCCGTCAAACTAGGTGACGCCGACCTGATTGCCCGCAGGAACCTGCGGCCCGGGCAGGTAATGGCTATGACCGTGTCACCCATGGATAGAAACGGTTTTTTTAGCTGTGGAATCAATGTTGATTACGGTTATGGTTTAGCCAGAGAACATCCTGGGCTGGAGTGCCTTATTTTGGAGGTTAATGAGCACATGCCCAGGACTCATGGGGTTAACCTTTTTCATGTCAGCGAAGTCGATATTATTATCGAGCATAATTCGCCGCTGAAGACTCTTCCGCCTATACCCATAACCCCTGAAGATGAGATGATTGCCCATCATATAGTTGAGTATATCCCGGACGGCGCCTGTTTGCAGTTAGGGATTGGAGGGATTCCCAATGCGGTAGGGGAATTCCTGAAGGACAAAAAGGATCTGGGTGTTCATACGGAGATGATTACCGACAGCATGCTAGAATTATGGGAGTGTGGAGCATTGACTTGCCGCCGGAAGAATTATATCCCGCATAAATGGGTATCGTCCTTTGCTCTCGGCTCTCAGAAGCTATATGATTTCTGTCATGACAATCCCATGATAGACTTTTACAGTGTTGGTTTTGTAAACCGGGCCTCCATAATTGGCAAGAATGATCGCATGGTATCAGTGAATGCCACTCTGGAGGTTGATCTGACCGGGCAATGTGCCTCTGAGTCTATAGGGTCCGTCCAGTATACTGGAACCGGGGGGCAATTAGATTTTGTTCAGGGTGCCTGGTTGTCCCGGGGGGGCAAATCTTTTATCGCTCTGCACTCAACCTTTACCGACAAAGCCGGAGTTAAGCATTCCAAGATCGTGCCCATGCTGGCCCAAGGAACCTTTGTCACTACACCCAGGACCGAAGTTGATTGGATAGTTACAGAGTACGGAGCAGTACAGCTCAAAGGCCGGAATGTCAGACAGCGTACCGAAATGCTGATTTCCATTGCCCATCCGGATTTTCGTGATGAACTCAGATCGCAGGCTAAAAAAATGCTGTTAATTTAATAAAGGTCCATTGGAACAGGGTGTTGTCGGATTTTTACATCGTCAGACGATACCCTGTTTCTTATGCATATAATAATATTACGTAGTCAGGCCGCGTTCCACATGTTCAAGGTGCTTCAGCATTCCTTCTCGTGCCGCAGCCGAATCACAATTCAGAATTGCGTCCAGAATTATTTGATGCTCACCCAAAATGCGATCGGCTGTCTTGGGGTCAGAGTACATTTCATTGCGATTGACCAGAAAGGTCTGATGCATCATATTATCCAGGGTCTTGATAATCCTGCGCAGCAATGGATTGTGAGCAGCGTCAGCGATAGCGAAGTGGAAGTACAAATCAAATTCCACCCCTTGCTGGGAACGGTCGGCGACGGCTTTCATATCATTGAGGACCTCTACCATCTTCAGGCGATCCTGTTCTGTTGCCCTTTCAGCTGCCAGGGCTGCTGCTTCAACTTCCAAAATGCGGCGCACTTCCATAAGCTGTGCCAAAGGGTTGCGCTCCATGGAGAGAATCGCCGCTAATGGCTCTATGGTTTCGTTATTTATGGATTTGCTTACAAAGGTGCCTTCACCCGCTCGAACCACCAGAAATCCCATGGCCTGCAGGACAACCACCGCTTCTCTTACCGAGGCCCGGCTGACTCCCAGCATTTGGGCCATGTCCCGCTCCGAGGGCAGCTTGTCTCCGGGACTATAGGTCCCGGTGCTAATCAACTCCCGCAGCTGATCAATGATTTCCTCATAAACCTTTCTGGTTTTGATAGGAGTAAACTCAGGCATATAACCCTCCTTAAAACAGATCTGGCGCTAACCGGAATCCAATGGTCAGACCACAGCTCAGGTATTTACTATTTTAAAATAACTTCTCAAATAATCATACCTGAAAAGCCGGAATCAAAGTCTTTGACGGTTGATTTAATAAGTTTAGCACAAGTGCTGCCGGGCAATAATCTGGAACACCACAAAGACTAAATCCAGGGGAGGATTAAGAATTGATTAAGTTCCATCCGATTATGGCAGGACTCATCTTAATAGGATTACTGCTGGGACTTCACCAGTATCAGATTTCCCATAACCCGTGTTATGGAGTTCTCAGGCTTCATGTAATCGCCAATAGCGATAACCTTTCGGACCAGGCAGTCAAAATGAAGGTGCGGGATGCGGTTATCAGCTTGATGAACAGTGAATTCGCTTATGTCGATGACGGAGCAGAAGCCCGCCGCATTGCCGGAGAAAACCTAGAGGAAATCGAAAAGGCAGCTGAAAGAATCTTAGCGGTTTACGGCTGCGATTATCCGGTCCGGGCCACTCTGGGTCCGTATACTTTTCCCACTCGATTCTACGGTAAAGAAATATTTCCTGCCGGAGAGTATACCGCGGTCAGGGTAGTGCTGGGAGAAGGTCAGGGAAAGAACTGGTGGTGTGTGTTGTTCCCCCCCTTGTGTCTCGAAGATTTGGAAAAGGGAAAGAGTATGTATTCCCAGGGAGCTGAAATCAGGTTCAAGCTCTTAGATGTTATCAAGGGCTACTCTCTGGCGGGGAAATCATAATCAGAGGAAAACTGATCCGAAGACTGTCTTTGGATCAGTTTTTTTTTCGGGGAGTAGCTGCCCGGCAGGTGATGGGGGAGGAGTAGCGGCAATGCAGGATTGTTCAAGGTTCAGATTGGATGAGCAATTCAGCGAGCTATCTGCGTTGGGTACAGAGGGATGTTTCATTTTCTTTTGAAGTGATATATATTGAGATAAAATGTGACGGGGAATTAAGGCATGAGGCGGATTACTGTTGAAGCTCCGGCCAAGATCAATCTTACCCTTGACGTAGTGGGCAGACGGAAGGATGGTTACCATGATATTGAGACGGTGATGCATCAGATTGATCTTTGTGATTATGTAACGGTGGAATTGATACCTGAGACTTTAGAAGTCCGGACTAATAATCCTGATTTGCCGGGGGGACCGGGCAACCTGGCCTTTAAAGCGGCCCAGGTGATGAAGGAACATCTTGGCATTAAAACAGGATTTCGAATATCTATAGAGAAGAATATACCTTTGAGTTCCGGGCTGGCAGGGGGCAGTACTGATGCGGCTGCGGTTATGAAAGCGATCAAGTTCCTGTTGGGGCTGGAAATCGATGGAAGGCATTTGAATGAACTGGGGTCGAGGGTGGGCTCAGATGTTGTCTTTTGCCTGGAAGGAGCTACTGCAATAGCCAGGGGGAGAGGGGAGCTATTGACCCCTGTTATATGTCGGAACGGGTTGGAGCTGGTGTTGATTAATTCCGGGTTTCCAGTATCTACAGCCCAAATTTTTGACCTTATTGATGGGGAAAAGCTTACTGATCGACCTGATTCAGCGCAGATGGCCCGGGCTTTAGAGGAGGGCAATCTGGATAAAATTGTTCTGGCCCTGGGAAATGTGATGGAGCAGGTAACTATTAAACTATATCCGGAATTGCAGAAGCTTAAAGATGATCTTATTAAACAGGGGGCAAGGGGAGTTATGATGTCCGGGAGTGGACCTACCGTGTTTGGAATCTTTTCCGGGGCCGAAAGTGCCGACCAGGCTTTTGGACGGATGTTAAGCATTTATCCGGGGACCTTCAGGGCTTCATCTTACCGAGGAAGCGGGGTTGTATAAATGGAAAAGCGATTGATGCCGGTCAACCTTGAAAACCATCGTCCTCTGCGGGAATTAGTGTTTGATGCACTAAAAGATGCTATAGTGAGAGGTGCATTGAAGCCGGGCGATCGTTTGATGGAGGTTCAACTTGCCGAAGAGCTGGGAGTGTCCCGCACGCCGGTGCGCGAAGCTATCAGAAAACTGGAATTAGAAGATCTTGCGGTTATGATTCCGCGGAAAGGTGCCTATGTCTCCAGTATGTCGCTGAAAGATATTGCGGATTTATTTGAGATAAGGGTGGCTCTGGAGGTTTTGGCAGCCGGGTTGGCTGCGGAGCGGATAACTCATGAGGAACTGGAAGATTTGGAAAGAATTCTGGTCATGAAAAGCGAAAGCATTGAAGAGACTGATTTTGATCGTCTGATTGAAATAGATGTTAAATTTCATGATGGACTTTACAAAGCCAGCCGCAATGAAAAGCTGGCTCAGATAATAAATAATCTGCATGAGCAGATTTATCGTTTCCGGCGAACTTCTCTGGCATCTCCGGGCCGGATGAAGGAAGCCCTGGAGGAACATCGCAAAATTGTGGAAGCTATTTCACAGCGCAATATAGTACTGGCCCAGGCCCTGGCTCAGGAACATATAGAAAACGCCGAGAACAGTCTTTTTGATACGATGCAAAATACAGGAGCAATAGCGATGTATTCGCAGGAGGAAGTAAATGAAGAAGTATGATGCCGTAATATTAGCGGGAGGAATTAATTCGGGCGAATTAAGGAAATTTGCTCCCTTTGAAAACGAGGCTCTCATTATAATCGGCAGCTCACCCATGATTTGCTACATTCAAAAGGCCCTTAAGAAAACCAGTTGTGTGGGAAATATTATAATAAGCTGCCCGGGAGATTCTGTGCGGCAAATATTCAGCGAAGATGATAAGCTTATATTTGTGAATTCCGGCGAGGATGCAATGGAGAGCTTCGCCAATGCAGTACCCTTTATCAAATCGGATAAAGTTTTGGTCTTGCCGGCTGACATTCCTTTTATTACTCAGGAGGCTATTGAGGATTTTGTGAACAGATGTGAAGAGTATGAAGCAGATGTCTATTATCCTCTGGTGTCCCGGGAGGTTAATGAAGCTCGTTTTCCCGGGGTCAGGCGTACCTATGTAAGGCTGAAACAGGGGGTTTTCACCGGGGGAAACCTTTTCCTGGTCAAAACAGAGGCGGTTATCAAGGCCCTGGACATGGGCAAAAAACTAGTGGCAAATCGCAAACATCCTCTGGCAATAGTTCGGTTATTTGGAGCTGACCTGGTGTTTAAATACATTACCGGTCAGCTCTCCATTCCGGATATCGAGAAAAGATTTGAAGATGTATTGGGGATTAAAGGGAAGGCAATTATTTCTCAATATGCCGAAGTCGGCGTTGATGTGGATAAACCCAGTGACCTTAAGCTGGCCGAAAAAGTGCTGGGTCAAGGGATATAAGCTTTGGGAAGAAGCCCTCAAAATATTACCGGGAGTCCGGGAGCAAGTGGAATTAACCCCGTGTTCGGGAAGCCAAATCTTGCCTCCCGCCGGTCCTGTTTTTCTGATCATTGACAATGATATGAAAAGAGGCCTTGGGAGACTAGGAAGATAATTGTATAATATGTTGTAGACTATAAGAAAATTTTATCCGATGACTAATCTGCCCTAAGACCTCCGCCTCTATTGGCGGCGGGCGCCTAAGGGCAGTTAAGTCCCTGGATCCGTGCGACTAAGATTCAGATGGAGACAAATCTCCACCTGAATCAAGTCTTACTTTATTAAAAAGTATCCAAGGAAGTGAATTAATTGTCGAAGATAACCGGGGTGGTTCTGGCGGCCGGAAAGGGTGTGCGTATGCGTTCGGCCCTGGCCAAAGTACTGCACCCCGTTGCCGGAATCCCTATGGTGAGCCACGTGATTCGAGAGGCCCGGGAGGCCGGCGCAGATCAGCTGGTTCTGGTGGTTGGACATGACCGGGATCAGGTTATGGAAAAGCTAGCGGGACCGGGAATACAGTTTGTAGTTCAGGAGGAGCAGCTGGGTACAGGTCATGCCCTTCTTCAAGCCGAGCCTGTTGTTAGCAAATCGGATTTGATTATGGTTTTATGTGGAGATACTCCGCTTCTGCAGGCAGATTCCCTGCGCCGTCTCATTGATTTCCATAAGACACAAAAGTCAGCTGCCACAGTATTGACGGCTCGTATGAGTGATCCTTCCGGCTATGGACGGATAATCCGCGATGAGGCCGGGGAATTAATCCGCATTGTTGAAGAAAAGGACGCTTCCCAGGACGAAAAGAAGATTGATGAGATCAACTCAGGGATATATTGTTTTGACTATCAGGTGTTTTCCGCTCTCAAACAACTTACTACGAACAATGTCCAGGGTGAGTATTACCTTACCGACACCCTGGTTGAACTGATCAGCAAGGGAAGGCGGGTTTTAGCCTTGCCGACCGCTAATGAGGAAGACATTTACGGCATAAATGACCGCTCCCAGCTGGCCTTCGCAGAAAAGAAGCTGCGTCAGCGCAAATGCCAGGAGCTTATGGCTGCGGGAGTCACCATTATTGATCCTGAAACAACTTATGTGCAAAGTCGGGTGACGATTGGACAAGATACTATTATTGAGCCTTTCACCATGATCGAAGGGAATTCGGTTATTGGCGAGAGGTGTGCAATAGGTCCCGGGTCCAGGATTGTCAACTCAATAATTGGCGCAGGAACCAAGGTTGACAGCTCCCGGGTTGTTGAAAGTGAAGTCGGAGACCGGTGTGATATAGGGCCTTATGCTTATTTGCGGCCGGGAACTATTTTAAAGCAGGGGGTCAAAATAGGGGATTTCGTAGAAATCAAAAAATCGCTGATTGGTGCCGGAAGCAAGATTCCTCATCTTAGTTATGTTGGTGATGCGACCCTGGGGCAAAATGTAAATGTCGGGGCCGGAACCATAACCTGCAACTACGATGGAAAAAATAAGTATCCAACCTTAATTGAAGACGGTGCGTTCATCGGGAGCAATACTAATCTGGTGGCGCCGGTTACGATCGGTGAGAAAGCAGTCACCGGTGCAGGATCAACTATTACCAAAGATGTACCCCCGTTTTCATTAGGAGTGGAAAGAGCTCCACAAAAAGTAATTGATAACTGGCAGGAACGAGAGAAAATGGATAATAATGAATGATTATTGGGGAGGAATGGGGCTAGCATGAATGGTTCAAGGTGGAGGCTCAAGGTGTTTTCCGGAAATGCCAACCCTGAGCTGGCAGCGGAAATTTCGGATTACCTGGGTGTTCACACGGCAGATTCTAATGTAAGGACGTTCTCTGACGGAGAAATTGGTGTTGCCATCGATGAGAGTGTGCGTGGAGTGGACGTATATATTGTACAGCCCACCTGCCCGCCGGTTAATGATTATCTGATGGAGCTTCTCATTATGATTGATGCGGTTCGCCGGGCTTCCGCAGCTCGCATTAACGCGGTAATTCCTTATTACGGCTATGCTCGGCAAGATCGGAAAACTCGGGCTCGTGATCCTATTACAGCCAAGATGGTTTCTAATCTGATCACCTCAGCCGGTGCTGACCGGGTGATTACCGTAGACCTTCATGCCGGGCAGATTCAAGGCTTTTTTGATATTCCGGTTGATCACTTGCCAGGGGTGCCGACCCTGGCCGAATATTTTCGCAACAAAGGCAACATGGATAATGTGGTGGTTCTGTCGCCGGATCTGGGTGGAGTAACCCGGGCCAGGGATCTTGCCAACCGTCTCCATGCTTCCATCGCCATAATTGACAAATGGCGGCCCGAACCTAATGTGGCCGAGGTGATGAATGTTATTGGCGACATTGAGGGCAAGGCAGTAATCATTATTGATGATATAATAGATACTGCAGGCACTATCACCCTGGCTTCCCAGGTGATGCTGGACCTGGGCGCCAAGGATGTATATGCATGTGCTACTCATCCGGTTCTCTCGGGACCGGCATTAGAAAGGCTTACCAAAGCCCCGCTGAAGGAATTGGTTTTTACTAACACTATACCCATACCCAAAGAGAAGAGGCTGGACAATATGACCATCCTCTCCATCGCTCCTTTAATCGGTGAAGCAATCCTCAGAATACATGAAGATTTATCTGTCAGTAAATTATTTGACTAAAAATGAGGAACCCGGTTTTATCCATTCGTGGTCAAAAATGAGCGATGATGGCAATCAAATATTAGGAGGTAACTATGGCTAAGAGTAATGTATTAGAGTGTCAGAAACGGGAGGTATCCTCAAAAGGTAATCTCAATAAGCTGCGCCGGCAGGGCTTAATTCCCGGAGTTGTTTATGGCAGAGACATATCTCCTGTGGCGGTGTCTGTGAATTATAATGATATCTTCAAGATTTTCAGAGACCGAGGAACAGGCGGATTGTACAGGCTAAATCTCCAGGGTGGAGACTCGGTGATGGCTTTGGTTCGTGATGTACAGAAAACCCCTGTTACCAAGGAAATAATCCATATTGACTTTATGAAGGTCGTGATGGGAGAAGTTCTTACTTCCTTGGTTCCGGTTATAGTAACAGGTGAAGAGGACCTGATAAAACAGAAGGCTATTATCCAGATCGGCCTTAAAGAAGTGGATATTGAATGTCTGCCGGGAGATTTGCCGGACAGCCTGACCCTTGATATATCTGACCGTGAAATAGGTGACAAGGTTACGGTAGGCGAACTGGAATTGCCGGAAGGGGTACGCGTGCTGACAGATCCTGAGACGATGGTCCTGGTCATATCGTATGCTGACAAAACAGTTGAAGAAGAAACTCCGGAAGATGGAGAAGTTGTGGAGAAGACTGAAACCGAAGGATAAACCCGATAGGATGGTAAATAGGTGAAACTGATTGTTGGTCTGGGTAATCCGGGGCAGGAATATAAAAATACCCGGCATAATGCCGGATTTATGGTGGTTGAGGAGTTAGCCCGGCAGTTGCGGGTAACCGGCCAGAAACAAATTCATAACGGAGTGGTTGCCGAGGCCCGCTTCCACGGAGAAAAGCTCCTCATAGCGAAGCCCTTTACTTTTATGAACCTTTCCGGCCAAGCCGTCAGCCGAATGATGAAAGCCAACCGCATTACTTTGCCGGAATTGATTGTAGTGATGGATGATATGGATTTGGATCCGGGTATCATCCGCCTTCGGACCGGGGGCGGAAGCGGCGGACACAAAGGTTTACAATCCATTATGGATTACCTGGGAACCCGGGATATTGCGCGTTTGCGTGTCGGCATCGGCCATCCTCCTCATAAAGATGTGGTTGATTGGGTATTGACCCGGTTTGACCAGGAGGAGGAGGAAGCCTTGCAGACCGCTGTCGAACAGGCGGTTGAGGCCTTAAAGATCTGGCTCATATTCGGCATAGAAAAAGCCATGAACAGATTCAATTGACAGATGACTTATGATCGGGGACCATCTTACGGTTGCATTTCGGTTATCCTTCCCCAGTTCACGTATTTTTCCATTGGTCCTGGGAGGGGACGGTCCCTTTATTGCTTTATTATCAGATCGAAGCATGGTTCGTCATTTTTTAAGCAATAAAACAATACACTTGAGTATAACTCGCGGGTTTTTCCGACACACTAGCAACAAGGAGGGAAAACCCGATGAAAGTATATTACATTTGCGAAAGCTGTCAGGACGTATTTTATGAAGGCAAACTCGGCGAAGAAGAAGGCATCTTATCAGTTGATGCCCTCTGCCCTGATTGTGTGGAGGAATTGGGACATTCGGGGAAAGAAATGAGTTTTACCAATCATTTTTACTCCTAACGGCTAAAGTTAGCTTTACCGGCAAAATATTTCATTTTTCACAGGTGGGGGTCCCGAGGACGCCCACCCCTTGTCGTTGGGGAGGTAGGTATGTCTTTGGCGATTACGCAGGTTGCGGAAGTCCTCCAGTCAGGACAAAGCAGTCTTTTAAGCGGTCTGGAAGGTACAGCCAAATCATATTTTGTGGCACAGCTGGCCCGGACCATGGGGAGCAGACTAGTCTATATCTGCAGCGAAATTGAACAAGCTTATGATATGGCCCGAAATTTACGAGGGATATTGGGTAAAGAGCGGGTTCACCTCCTGACTCCCCGCAATTACCTGATCCAAGCCCAGGGGGAACAGAATCAAGACAATATAGCCCGGATGTCTTTTTTCAGCGAGATATTGGATCATCCCCGTCAGAACGGGGTCTTGATTATGACCGTCCCATCCCTTCTTTTTGCAACAGTATCTCCAGTTGCTTTGCGAAAAGCTGTTATTTCCATAGAGGCAGGCACCCAGTTAGATATGGAGTCCTTTCCTAAACAACTGATAAACTCGGGATATGTGCGTCGGCCCATGGTTGAAAACCCCGGCCAATTTTCGGTTCGGGGCGGTATTTTAGACATATTTCCTCTCCGGGCCCGAGAGCCGGTGCGCCTTGAATTGTATGGTGATGAGGTAGAGTCGTTACGGCGGTTCTCACCTCAGACTCAGCATTCCGCCGGCGATTTGAAATCAGTTGAAATATGGCCGGTGGAGGAAACCGGCGATGAGGATAGCCGGGTGTGGGATTATTTGCCTGAAAAATGGCCTGTATGGGCGGATGACTTCATCAAATTACAGGAGTCATGGGGATCCCATTTGCGTCGTTATCGGAATTTTGAGCGTCAGGCCCGCAAAGAAAAAAAATTAATCAGATTACAGACAGTTGAATGGGATGAACTGGTAAAAACCCTGGATCTCCGGCCAACGGTTTACCATTCCTTTTTTGCGCGCAGTCCGGGGAATATTCCGGTTCAGCACCTGGGACATATTGCTCAGCGCGAAGTGGAACCTCTGTGGACTAAACCGGACGGGCTGTTAAAGAATGTTCAGGACTGGCAGAGCCGTGGGTGGAGGATCCTGCTGGCTGTGCCTGATAAATCCATCCAGGATCGAATCAAACGGGATCTGGAAGAGAATTTGATTACCACCGGCTATGAGTTTGTCAGATGGAACTTGGAACGGGGATTTGTAAGCTCCACTCTGGAATTGGCACTGGTCAGTGAAAAGGATTTGGGACGGAGGCGAAAAAACCGGGGCAAGGCAGCTGCCCCCCGGGGAGGAGCAATCATTACTCCTTCCGAACTGAGCATCGGCGACCATGTGGTTCATGAGCAGCATGGCATCGGGTTGTTTCAGGGGGTTTCCCGCCAGGAGATTGACGGAGTTTACCGGGAATATCTGAGTATTCAGTATGCAGGCACAGATCGCCTCTATCTTCCCATTGACAAGCTTAACATGCTGCACCGGTATACTGGCGGCGGCCCGGCCAAGCTGAACAAATTAGGAGGAATGGAGTGGGAGAGAACCAAAAGTAAGGTTCGCGAGTCCGTTCAGGAGATGACTGAGGAGCTTCTGGCATTGTATGCTGAAAGAGACAAAATCCAGGGATTTGCCTTTTCACCTGAATCCGTTTGGCAGCGAGAATTCGCAGAAGGATTTGAATATGAGGAAACACCTGACCAGGCCAAGGCAGTAAGAGAGGTTTTGGCCGATATGGAAAAGCCGCGCCCCATGGATCGTTTGGTATGCGGGGATGTAGGCTATGGCAAAACCGAAGTTGCCATGCGAGCAGCTTTTAAAGCCATAATGGACCACAAGCAGGTGGCTGTCCTGGTTCCTACCACCATCCTGGCCGAGCAGCATCTTACCTCCTTTCAAAAACGTTTTGAAGCTTTTCCGGCGGTGATAGAAGTATTAAGCCGGTTTAAAACCGCCTCCCAGCAAAAGAAAATTTTGGAGGACCTGCGGAAGGGAATAATCGATATCGTTATTGGCACCCATCGTTTATTGTCCCGGGATGTGGAGTTTAAAGATCTGGGGCTATTAGTGGTGGATGAAGAACACCGTTTTGGAGTCAGGCAGAAGGAGCGGATCAAAGCTCTGACAAAAACCGTTGATGTTCTCAGTCTTACAGCCACTCCTATTCCCCGTACCCTGCATATGGCCATGACCGGGTTGCGAGATCTTTCGGTGATAGAAACGCCTCCTCCGGCCAGATACCCTGTAAATACTTATGTGATGGAGTATAGCCCCGATATTGTTCAGGAGGCGATTCAAACAGAGGTCGAAAGAGGAGGACAGATATTCTTCGTTCACAACCGCATCCATAGTCTGGACCGGATTTACCGTGAGGTGGCCGACTTAGTTGGTGATTTAACCATAGATATTGCCCATGGCCGGATGGATGAAAAGGAGCTGGCCCGGGTCATGAAGAGATTTTTGGAGGGCGAATCCGACATCCTCCTTTCTACCAGTATCATTGAATCCGGTTTGGATCTTCCCAACGTAAATACTTTGATAGTAGATGAAGCCGATCGTATGGGATTGGCTCAGCTTTATCAGCTTCGGGGCCGGATCGGACGATCCAATCGGGTCGCCTATGCCTATATAACCTATCGGCCGGAACGGTATTTGAGTGAGCTGGCGCAAAAAAGATTGAGCGCCATTAGGGAACTGGTTGAACTGGGATCAGGTATGCGGATTGCCATGAGAGATTTGGAGATCAGAGGCGCCGGCAACATACTGGGAGCGGAACAGCACGGCCATATTGAAGCGGTTGGATTTGAACTATATTGTCGGCTTCTGGAAGAGGTTACCTCCCGTACCCGAGGCCACACTCCCCCCCGTACTGAGCTGCCGGTCATGGACATTAAAATCGACAGCTATATCCCGGATAGTTACATAGATGATCCCAGCTTGAAGATTCAGATATACCGTCAGATGATGATGGCGGTGAAAATGGAGGAGATCGCGGAAATTGAGCGAGGAATACGAGATCGGTTCGGAGTCCCGCCTGCTCCGGTAGAAAATTTACTGCGCATTTCTCGCCTTCGCTTGCTGGCTCATCAAAAGAATATCCGGCATATAAATACCGACCCCAGATCGATAGAAATGACTTTGGAAAAGCCCTTGGGAGAAAGCGCCGCCGGATTGGCCGGTCTCCAGGAAAAGTATGGCTTCAAGATCAGTGTTGCCAATCAAAACACCCTGGTCCTAAAATCATTTCAAGACCTTTCTCTGGATGCCCTGGAGGACTTGTTGGCCATAATCTGACAAGACCATTGGCTAGAATACAAATCTAAGCAGTTCCAATACTATATGCGAAATAGATGCAATGCCTAAAGTCGGGCTGGGCAGGTTTACCTTGAGAGCCAGCAGGATGCTGAGGGTAAAGCCTAAAAGCCATATACATCCGACGGTAATCAGCAGAGGCCATTCTTTGTCCCGAATTAAAGCAGGAGCTTCGTATATGGCCAGGAGCAGGAAACCAATGGTTATTAAGAATATATTCACTGGGCCTGCCTCACTCCCTCAACTGTCAATCCCGGCTCCTTGAGATTGGCTATGATGTCCAACTGTACTTCCAAGGTGGGGAATATATTATCCCAATTATCCTTGATCAGCTGCCATTCGTGCGGATACTTGGAATAAAAGGCCCTTCCAAAACCGAAAATGTCTGATTGAAACTGTTGTTGACCGGCGGTCAAGGCCATCTGTATTTCATTGCGGATCACAGCAGCCATGCGGCGTTCCATGCTGGCCCAGATCTCTGGATGATGTAAAAAGCTGGCATCCCCGTCGATTTCAAGTGGATCACCCTCAGCTTCTACTACTACCCGGATGACCGGTCGGTCATCCACTATTTCCGGTACGATCTTGCTGGAGCTTGCTCCTATTCTTATACTGATCAGATTATTATCATCACGGGGATCGCGGATTACCAGGATTCCCCTCTGGGCTTTGCCCAGGACCCACAAAACCCCGCGGCTTTCTCGATCCGCCAGCCATCCTACCAGCTTATCCTCCTTAAACGCTGCCATGCCGTTAATCCTGACACTGTCCATTACTACTTCCTCCCGGAGCTGGCCCGGCGCCGCCGTCTCTTCATCAGAGCGGTTTACTACTTCCACCGAAGGAATGACCGGCTCCATTCCTTCAGTTTCAATTTTACGAGACAGCTCCAATACTGACTGGGGAAAGGAGGTTGAATTTCTGCGCTGTATGCTCCAGAGCAAGCCGAAGAAGCCTTTGACCGGCTGACGTTCCAATTCAAACATAGTCGCCATAACTTCATCAATAGAGGCGTTTCTGACACTCATGACATCCATACTGCTTCGGACCTCATGATTACGCTGGAGCAGGTCCAATACTTCTGAGACACCTGACTTGGCCATGTTTTCTCCCAGTAAAGTCAGGCGGTTGTGGCCCCAGAAAATTATGCGGGGCGACTGAGTGGACAGGTTGCGTATTGCCTGATAACAGGTTTGGCCGGTGCTGCTCACTGTCCAATAAGGTTTTTCGTCAATAGGTGGTCCGGCACTGGAAGTAATGGCAAAAGGTTTGGCTATCTGAACACTTACTTGAATCAGACCATCGTCGGTTCGATCAAAAGCAGAGATCTGGACAAAGCCAAGCTCTTCAATATCGAAACCAGCGGTCCGACAACCACAACAAAGCAGGCATGGCAGCAGCAAGCATACTAAAATAACATTAGCCCTGAGCCCCATTGGAATCTCTCCCTTCGATATATTTTCTGGTTTCAAAAGCAATCAACAAGGTTAGCAGAATAAACAGCACAAAGCTGATTGTGAATACAATCATGGAGCCGGTCAGGACATTAATCACATCCATCAGGCCGTCATAGGACAGCATACTTATCGGCACCAGCAATGCCCCCAGGACATAAATCAGCGGATCGTATCTTTTCAGGTTAAGAATCTCAGCCAGGCCTACAGCGGCGGCCCAAAGAAAGAGAGCGGCTTTGATTCCGGCACTCACATTCCATAATACTGCTATCATGACTTCAAATCGTTCAAAGAAATCGCCCAGAGTTATATTCTGGGCTAACACAAAGGTAGGAAATGTTAAGGTATTCATAAGGGGGCCAAAAAAAGCTGTTACAATCAGAGACTGAAGAGTGAGAAGAAAAGCAACCATTAATATAGAGCCTATTGATATGGGCATACTCTTGGACGGCACATTAACAAAAGGGATAATCATGCCCAGGACCAGAAAATGAGCGTAGGATGACAGAGAACTGCAGGTAGGCAAAATTAGCTCCCGAGGGCCTTCGGGCAGAAAAAAGGGAGAAAGGTAGCTGAAATCAGAGATGCTGCAGATGCAGGCCAGAGCTCCAATCAGAAGCAGAAGAATAATCATCATAGGCATTAAAAATCCTGCCACCCGCCCATTAGCCTCCAATCCGCTGCGAGACAGCCATGCCACCAGGATCAGAGTGGTAATTATGAATACCAGGATGGGGATTTCCGGCAATATGGTTGTTATCAGGGTCTCACCCAGAATGCGCATATCGGTAGCAGCCACTAAAAAAAAGGACAAGACCAAAAATACACCTAAGATTTTTCCGGTAACAGAGCCCAGGAGTATTTGGGCGTAACCAATAATGGTTTTATCCGGGAATTTCTGGCCCAGATAGACTATCACCCCCACCAGGGCAATAGCCAGTATACCGGCGATAATTTCGTTTACCCAGCTAAGGGCCGGAGTCTTTATCAGATTAAAGGTGGGGTTAAGCAGGGATGCCGAAACCAAGCGGCTAATAAGCAGCAGGGAAAAGAGCTGATAGCCGGAGATTTTTTCTTTGTTTACAAAATTCAAGACTCCTCCTCCTTTGCAGAGGCCTTTTTTTCCTCGGGTGTGGGAGGGCTTGGTTTCTGTCCCGCAGCTTGCCGGGTTTTATTAATTCCTGATACCAGGGTGGGGCGCTTGCGTTTAAGCCACTGAGAAATTCTGACCTGGCTGTCACCCAGGCCTGAGATGCCTAAAGGCATTATTGGTTCACTATAAGGCACCCCGAAGGAACGTAATGTAGCAGTATGAATCAGCAGTGCGGCCATGCCCCAGATTACTCCGTATAATCCCAGGATTCCTCCCAGGATAAGAAGAGCGAAGCGGAGCACTCTTATACTGATACTCATGCTGAAGGAGGGAAGTGCCATGGATGCAATTCCCGTAATTGCAATGACGATAACCATGAATGGAGAAACCAACCCGGCCTGAACTGTTATTTGTCCTAAGACCAATATCCCCAGAATACTGACAGTAGCGCTGAATACCAGAGGCGCCCTGATGCTTGCTTCCTGGAGGGCTTCAAAAGAGATTGCCAGCAGCAGAGCTTCAAAAAGGGCGGGAAAAGGCAAGCCTTCCCGTTGAGCGGCTATGGCTAAGGCCAGAGGAGTCGGAATCATTTCCGGATGAAAAGCAGTAGCTGCCACATACATGCCCGGCAACATCAAGGAGATCAGAAAAAGGAATATCCGAAGAAAGCGCAAAAGGCTTCCTATCAAAGAATTTTCATAATAATCATCTGGGGATGATATGAACATGAATATATTGCATGGCACAATGAGGGAAAAAGGAGTACCCTCCGTCATGATAACAATGCGGCCTTCCAGCAGTGTGCTCAGGGTCCGATCGACTCTTTCGGTGCGCGCAATTGTAGGAAATAGAGAAAAGGGAGAGTCTTCGATGAACTCTTCCAGCATTCCGGATGATTGAATGCTATCAATGGAGATTCGGTCAATTCTGTTGCGCACCTCTTGGACAATGCTGTCTCTGGCTATTCCGGATATATATACAATGGCTATTGATGTTCGGCCTATGGCCCCGATAGTACGTTCTTCAATCCGTAAGCGGGGATCTCTGATATGTCTGCGGATCATGCTGGTGTTGGTCCTCATTGTTTCAACGAAGCTTTCCTTGGGACCATGAAGGGCGGGTTCGGTTGTGGAGGCTTCGATATTCCGCTCTTTCCAGCCTTTCAGATCAGCTATTAAAGCCACATTGTGACCTTCCACCAGGATAGCGGTATTACCGAAGCAAACCTCTGACAGCAGATCCTCAATTCGCCCTACTTCTGTAAGTTCACTGTTGGTAATCAGACGATTCTTGAGCTGGGCAAAAATTTGAGCTGGAGCGGGGTCAGTCAAAGGCGGCCAATCGGATAAAAGAGTAATTGGCTTAATAACTGATTCGCTGATGCCGTTATTATTCACCAACCCGTCGATATGTACTATCAGCAGTTTAGTGTCGATATAAGCACCGAATTTTACTTTACGGATTACCAGATCAGTACTGTAGCCAAAGGCGGTGCGGATCTGATTTTCATTTTCCGTCAGATTAAGACGAATTTCATCCTTCATCGGCACATCAGAAGAGGGGGACTGCAGTAATTGGCGTTGTCCGGTTCGCAAATATCTCCTCATTAGTATCTTTCCACCTGCTTGTGGTTATATTATTTGTTAATTTGCGCATGTTTCCTCAATCGGAGCCATAAATGTAATATGGCACCAATAAATCCGGTTTTACTAGGGTGAGTTTTCGTTTGCTTTTTTATGCACCTTTCCCCAAATAAGGAAGCCGTCGGCTACAGCTAACCGCCCGGATGAAAAGTGAATAAATGGGGATTATAGGTTATATACTATCAGTGAGAAGCACAACCAAAACAATGGAAAGAAGGAGGGATAAACCTAGTGAAAGCAACAGGCATCGTAAGGCGGATTGATGACCTGGGGCGCGTGGTAATCCCCAAAGAAATCAGGAGAACCCTGCGCATCAGAGAAGGGGATCCCCTTGAGATTTTTGTCGACCGGGATGGCGAAGTTATTCTGAAAAAATATTCTCCTATTGGTGAACTGGGCGAATTTGCCAAGGAATATGCCGATTCACTGCATGAGGCTATTGGGCATATTGCACTAATCGCTGATCGAGATAATATTATTGCGGTCTCGGGAGCGCCCAAAAAGGAATTTTTGAACAAAGCCATTGGCCCGGGAGTGGAAAAATCTCTGGAAGAACGTAAGCTGGCCGTAATTAATGACCTCAAGGAACATCCCCACTGCAAGGATTGTCCGGTCAATATGGGGGAGGACCGGAGCTGTAAGGTAACAGCGGAGGTTATTGCCCCTATTATTTCCCAGGGTGACCCTATCGGAGCGGTCATAATTTTATCCAAGGATGCAGGGGCCAAAATGGGAGAATTGGAAATGAAAGTGGCGGAAACCGCAGCCGGGTTCCTGGCCAAACAGATGGAACCATAAAAACTGACAATTAACGGCCTTGTTATGAGGCCGTTTTTTTGGCCGCAATTTCAGTATTTTGCTTCTTTTTCGAGACAATCGGTGAAGGTATGGTCTTTTTTGCTGCGGATAGTGGTAAAATACTCAAAGGGTTGCGGCGCTTTTAAGCATTGAGTACTGCCAGCACCCGGACAACATGGAAACCGGAGAGGGAATTTGAAAAAGAAAAGCTTTCTTCAAGGTGCCTTTATACTGGGTATGGCGGGTATCATCAGCAAGCTTTTGGGAGCCTTGTATCGAATACCCCTGGCTCGTCTCCTGGGAGGAGAGGGGATGGGGCTGTATCAGATGGCTTATCCCATCTATACTACGATTCTGGCCATGGCCACAGCCGGTGTGCCGGTAGCAATTTCGATTCTGGTGGCCCGTAAAGAATCGGCAGGTTTAAGCGGAGACAGCCGCAAAATTTTTCGGGCCTCCTTGGGATTGCTGCTGGTGGTGGGGATCGCTTTATCGGTGGCGGTCTTTGCCGGGGCGGAGTTTTTGGCCCGTGAAGTCTTGCATCAGCCCAAAGCATTCTTGCCCTTGGCCGCTATTGCTCCAGCCATATTTTTTGCGGGGATGATGTCGGTTTTCCGCGGGTATTTTCAGGGCTTCCAGTTAATGATGCCTACTGCGGTATCCCAGGTTATCGAGCAAGTATTTCGGGTTACCTTTGTACTTGTTCTGGCCTTTTGGCTCTATCCCCGCGGTTTGGAAATGGCTGCCGCCGGCGCCACATTTGGAGCGGTAATCGGTGGAGCAGCCGGACTTTTGGTTTTACTCATTTTTTACCTGCGTTTCAGCCGCCAGCCTGTTCCCGGAGGGGCCCTTAAATATTCAGGGGAAACTTCTCTGGAACTGGGCAAAGAGCTGATTCGACTGGCCGTACCGGTTTCTTTGGGAGCTATGGTTGTGCCCTTGGTCCAGATGCTGGATGCGGTAATCGTTCCGGCTCGATTAATTTCGGCTGGCTTTACTGTATCCAGAGCCACCGAGCTATATGGTCAGCTATCAGGCATGGCCTCGGTTCTTATCAACCTGCCTACGATTTTTACTATTGCAATTGCCACCAGCTTGGTTCCGGCCGTAGCTGAAGCTATGGCCACCCAGGATAAACCCGCCCTTTTTGAAAGGATTAATAACGGCCTGCGGGTCGCTATGCTGATGGCCTTACCTTCAGCAGTGGGCCTTTCGGTTTTGGCGTATCCAATTACCGACCTGCTTTTTGCATCTCCGGAAGCAGGCATACCTTTGGCTTATCTGGCCTTTTCGGTGGTAGTCATGGCTGTATTTCAGATTACCAGCGCATCACTGCAAGGTCTGGGACATCCGGAGATTCCCCTTCGTAACCTGCTGGTAGTCGGTGCAATAAAGGTGGTTCTGAACTTTTATTTGACCGGGCTGGTATTTTTGAATATTAAAGGACCTGCTATCGGCACCACCGTGGCCTTTTTTGTGGGTTCAGCCCTCAACATGATACAATTATCCCATCGAACGGGGATCAAATATGAGTGGGGAAGATATCTCAAGCTGGCCTTGGTGAGTGTGGCCATGGGATTAGCAGTCAAATCAGGTTATCAGGTCATGTTATCCTGGGGATTGATTTCTCATCTCAGCACACTGGCATCAATCCTGCTGGGAGTAGGAATATATGGGATATTATTACTGGTTGCGGGAGAGTTTAACATGGCTTTGATTAAGAGGTATATCACAATGGGCAGGGGGGCGAAGTAATGGAAGATCAAGGAATCAAAGCACTGATGGAGACCATGAACAAATTGTTGTCACCGGAGGGCTGTCCCTGGGACCGGGAACAGACTCATACTTCATTGCGAAGATATCTGGTGGAGGAAACCTACGAAGTGCTGGCCGCCATTGATGATGGCGACATGAATGAGCTGCGTGAAGAATTGGGAGACCTCCTGCTTCAGATAGTGTTTCATTCCGCTTTGGCAGAAAGAGAGGGTGCTTTTAATCTGAGTGATGTTGCTAATATAGTTAACGAAAAGATGATAAATCGTCATCCTCATGTTTTCGGGCATTTAGAGATTAATTCCAGTGATGAAGTCATGCAGCACTGGGAAGGATTTAAGCGGGATGAAGGCAAGAAATCAATACTGGAAGGCATTCCCCGGCATCTTCCTGCTCTTCTGAGGGCGTACAAGCTACAGGAAAAGGCGGCCCGGGTTGGTTTTGACTGGCCCCAGGTTCAGGGGGCCCTGAAAAAACTCAACGAAGAAACTGCCGAGTTTATAGCTGCGTCCCAGGACGGCAGCCCGGAGATGATCGAAGAAGAAATGGGAGATATTCTCTTCACCATAGTCAACATAGCCCGGATGTCGGGAATTGAGCCGGAACAGGCTTTACAGAACTCCAATGCCAAATTCACCCGCAGATTTAATCATATTGAAAGCCGCCTGAACGACGAAGGCCAGCTTCTGGAGGAAGCCGGTCTGGAAAAGCTGGACAAACTCTGGGATGAAGCAAAAGCTAATGAGTGAGGCGGGAGACGGGAGGGGTAAGGAGTGAGGCGAGAGGAGAAACGGGAGACGAGAGGCGAGAGGCAGGCGGGAGCCAAATCTTCCTAAAAGATTTGTGCTTCCCGCTTGGTTCGACGTGGAGCGTCGAACTTCCTATGGTGAAACAGGGGGACGAGAAATCCGGCTCCTGCTGGAATTTAAACTGGAAAAGAAGGAAATAGTTAGAGTACTGACGAATTTGCATAATGTGTAAATTGAATCACTATCAGGAGGGGATATATTTGAATAAATCAGAATTAGTCAGTGATGTAGCCGGGAAAGCGGGAATGACTAAAAAAGATGTGGAGAAAGTTTTGGGAGCACTTTTTTTGTCAATTGAAGAAGCATTAAAGAATGAAGACAAAGTTCAGCTGGTAGGGTTTGGAACGTTTGAAGTCCGCCATCGGAAGGCTCGCACCGGCAGGAACCCACAAACCGGTGAAGAGATTCTGATACCTGCGTCCCGGGTTCCCGCATTTAAAGCAGGAAAGACTCTTAAAGAAAAGGTGGTTTAGTGCGCCTCGATAAGTACCTTAAGGTCTCAAGGCTGATTAAGCGGCGATCGGTGGCCAAGGAATTTGCGGAAAATGCCAGGGTCACATTGAACGGAAGGATTGCCAAGCCTTCCACGGAAGTAAAAATAGGTGATTTGTTAGCAATTCAAATGGGAAACCGAAAAGTGGTAGTTGAAATTCTGGAGATCAAATCCGATGTGAGAAGCGGCGAAGCCCAAAACCTATACCGGGTAATAGACGAACAACCACCCCCAGCCTGAGGTGGTTGTTTTTTTAGTGCCCTGAGAACACAAAGGGGAGCTCGTTACTCGTCCCTCAAGGCTGGAATCGAATATTTGGTCTCCTGCACAGTTTCGCAGTTGAGCTCCTTACTCGCAGGAAACCAAATATTCTAAGTTGCATTAATTGAATTATTCGTAGAAATACATATCAATAAGGCTTTTAGAACATGAAATGATTTTATCAACCATGATGGCAGCAAGCCGTTCAGATGCCATTTTAATACATGCCTATTTCTTCTTCCGTAATAATCATCTCATCAGTTCTTCTCTCAGCTATGTTTAATTTTTGAATAAACTGATAAGGAGCCAGAGCTTCGGGCGAGACGTCCTTAACGGAGACCCGGGCCCCCTGTTTACGCAGAGCATCCTGTACTATTTTGGCATCCAGATTCTTAGGAGTTACATTGTTCTTGACCGCCATAGCTGCCCCTGTGCCGGCGGCTTGACCGGTGCAGATTGTTGGCGTGCAGTACCTTATTGCGGCGGCAGAAAAAGCGCCATTGGAGATGATTGAACCAGCCGCCATAAGATTTTCAACCTCTTTGGAAACCAGAGAACGATAAGGAATGTCATGAGGAAGAATATCATAAGCAAATCTGCCGGCTACCTCATAGACATCCGGCGGCATGTTGCTGATGGCTATGCCATCCTCAAAAATCCTGCCGGCCCGCATATCGTTATATGTCAATACGTGTTCACCAATCAGACGGTGGGGGTTGCCCCATACCGCGTACTGCGAAAACCTGTCGATATAGGAGTTCTCGAACCCATGGACGCTTTGCTTTAGCACTTTATGAAGCGTCACGGCTTGTTTTCTCATACCAATTTCGCCGGCAGTCAGATCCTTGGTACTCCAGCAAGCTTCTTCTGCCCCATGCAGCAAAGTCATAATCCATATCTTCCCGTCGCGGTACATATCCCAGTGTTGAGTGACGACTATTTTCTCCACCCTGATGTTTTCGCCTGCGGCTTTGGCTTTGGCCAGAATGCCGGCGGCGCCATACATACCCGGCCAGTCTTCTGGGTTGGCGGCTCTAAAGGCATCGAATTTCGCCTGATCCACCCCTCCGATCATGAAGCAACTAAGATAGCCGCTTTTACTGCCTTTCTTTTCTCCCGCCGGAATGCCTTCGTCGCAGGGCGCGCCGGACTTCCATATGATGTCGCCGGTACCTGTTGTGTCAATAATAACCTTACCAAGAACCGCTCTCCGGCCTTCCTTGCCTTCAACCAGGACCCCTTTAAGGAAATTGTCCTCCCGGATAGCTCCGGCAGCGAAGGAATGGAATAACAGTTTTACTCCGGCTTCCTCCATCATTCCATCCAGCATGTACTTGTAATACTCCGGGTCAAAGCAATATCCCCAACGTCCCCACCAGCCAGACTCGGTGTCAACCATCCGCTTGGGCAGTTTATCTGGCCCCAGCATCTGCATAAACCTGTCTTTGATCGGAGATCTGGTCCAGGCGGGTATCTCATCGTTGCTCAATACCGCTTTGGCATCCTTAAGGCGACCCACGATCTCATGCACGATTCCAGAATGAAGTTCGGGATCAACAAAAGAGAAAATGCCATTAAGGCCCTGGGTCTGAAGTCCGCCCAGGCTCCCAAACCGGTCTATCAGGATAGTTTTGGCACCGGTTCGCGCCGAACCCAGAGCAGCCCCAATGCCGGCCGGGCCACCACCGACCACAATAACCTCGGCTTCATCGAGTACCTTAATCTCTCTTTGCGGTTCAATAATTTTCAAATTCACACCCTCCTAATTATTCTTATTAGACTCTTGGGCAGCATGTGGTTTAGCTATAAAATATCACCACCTCCCTTTATTTAGAGAATGCAATAACCATGCCAATAAATAAATGTTCTGAATTTATGGGCAAAGCCAGCCTGGCTGGCCATCGGAGGTGTTACACTGACTGTAACGATTGAGTTGCATGTGTACTGCCCTAATTACAAACCATGTAATCTGTCCCCGGACAAAATGTGTTCATGAGGCTCTTTTAACCTATATACATTGATAATATGTTATTTTTCTGTAACAATCATAGATAGTAATCGGCATATATGCTTTCGAAGCGCGGAGGTAAATTTTGAAAGACATAATGAGGGTATGGGAAGAATTGCACCAGTACGGCAGTTCTGAAGATGTAGTCATATCGGAAGATATACAGCAATCCTGGGATCGCAGTGAGCAATTCGGGGTTGATCCCCATAAACGATTCTGTGATGTGACCCTAAGCCCTGATCAGCTTCAAGAAAAACGGGAGAAGAACAGTTCCTTGCTGGAACAGGGAGTAGAAGTAATCAATATGTTTTACCAGTACTTAGGGGACCCGGATTTTGTACTATTTCTTGAGGATCGGGATAATTACGTTCTCGCGCGAGTTGGAGGAGAGGAATCTGTCAAACTGGCTGACTATTCCATGCTGGTGGAAGGCTCCAAATGGTCTGAGGAAGTTATGGGCACCACTGTAAGCGCAATCGCTAAAATCTGTAAAGAACCGGTATTTTTCTACGGCTACGAGAACTATTGCCGGGTAGCTGCCGTGGCCAGCACTTCGGCTTCACCGATATTCGACGACAGAGGCAGGATAATAGGCATTCTTGGAGTTGCCGCACCTTATCACCTGGCCAGTCCGTATATACTGGGTATGGCCATAACGGCTGCGCGGGCTATTGAGCGTAAGATGGCTTTGCAGACGGCCTATCTTAGAAGCGAAGTAGCCAACCTCTATAAGACTACCATCATTGAATCAATGTCGGAAGGGGTACTGACTATGGACTGCCGACACAGAATAACTCATCTCAACCTGATTGCGGCACGAAGTCTTGGAATTGACCGGGACAGCTCACTGGGCAAGAGAATTGAGGATGTCTTGCTCCCCGGCAACGACCCTTTCTTTGCCAAGATCTTCAGTAATAAGAGACTGACCGGGGAGACCCTGATAATCAAGCAAAGGAAGAGTGGTGTTAAACTGGCGGTAAGCTCTACTCCGCTTATCGGCGCAAACAGCAGCATATTGGGAACAGTGGTTATTCTTCAACCGATGAAGCAGTATAAACGGTTGATCGAAAGGATTTCCGGTGCCAGGGCCAATATTACCTTCAGCAATATCATCGGAAAGAGCGATTCATTCAAATATGCGCTAATGTGTGCTGAAATGGCTGCCAAGTCCGACTCCAATGTTCTTTTGTTAGGCGAAAGCGGGGTGGGCAAGGATATGTTTGCCCAGGCGATCCATAATGCCAGCAAGCGTGCTCGGGAGCCATTTTTCGCCATTAACTGCGCTGCCTTGCCCAGAGAGTTGATATCGAGTGAATTGTTCGGATATGAAGACGGGGCATTTACCGGTGCACGCAAAGGCGGAAATCCTGGAAAATTTGAACTGGCCGATCAGGGGACCATATTCCTGGATGAAATCGGTGAACTTCCTCTGGAACTGCAGGGGTCGCTCCTGCGGGTATTAGAAGAAGGCGCCGTAGTACGTCTGAGCGGAAGAGAGGTAATTCCGGTAAATGTCCGCATAATTGCTGCCAGCAACAAGAACCTGGTGGAAGAGGTTCAAAAGGGCAGCTTCCGGCTGGATTTGTATTACCGGCTGGGGGTTATGGACATCAAAATACCCGCTCTTCGAGATAGGATAGATGATATCCCGGAGTTGGTCACTCATTTCATAAAATCGGTCGGTCCCAGGCTGGGGAAAAAGATTGAGGAGGTTGACGAACGGGCTATGGATCTTCTTATGCGATACCATTGGCCGGGCAATGTAAGGGAACTTAATAACGTAATTGAACGGGCCATTAACATTGCACCCGGCAAAATATTGTCAGTCAATCTTATAAACATGCCCAATAGCAGTAATGTGAATTCCCCTCGCATCGACTTATCCCGAAACAAAGATGCTTTGGAAGCACAATTAATTAGAAGCTGTCTGCAAAAACATAACAATAACAGAAGCAAAGCTGCCGAAGAAATGGGCATCTCCCGGACCACATTATATCGGAAAATGGAAAGGTACCGCATCCAATAGAAGAGCAGGAAGGGTACAGGCATGGAGGGATCAAATGAATAGTGGAAGCCGATACCAGCCATAGTCTCTTTTATAAAAAAGCAGTCGTTACATGTTCATTATTCTTGCCATAAACTTCTTCCTGGGCTGGTGGGGACTGGTTTGGATGATCCTCCCGATCCCAACACCTGGCCCTTTCCAAGTTCAAGCCTACAGAGTCTACATATTCAAGCCCCCCGCAACATATATTTGTTTAGCAGCATGGTCAGCTGAGAAGATACCTGGCGCAGCGCCCATGGGGTAGGATGCCCGATTGCGCCGGGAGTGAAGTGAAAAGGAGGGGAACTATGCAAACTCATAACCTGGTCCTCACTAATCGAGAGTTTTTAGAGGTATCTGGTGTAACCTATGTAAGCAGTTTCGATGATCGGGAGGTGGTTCTGGATACTGGCCAGGGATCTCTGCATGTGATCGGAGAGGATCTCAACATCAGCCAGCTTAGCCTTGACCAAGGCAATGTAGTGATTCAGGGCAAAATCATGTGTATGGAATATAAGGCAACCGCCAAGAGTATGAAAGGCAAGGGTAAGAGTCTGGTAAATAGGATTTTAAAATAGTGGAGGCCTATGGTGATTGTATGGTGGGAGCAGGCTCAACAATTTTTGCTTACAGTGGCTATGGGGCTCTTTTTAGCACCCGTTTTTCATTTCCATCAAAAAAATGTTAACAGCTTTCCAATCAAAGGAATCTGGTTACGGATTCTGGACCTGGCCATTTGGCTGGCGGCTATTCCCCTGGTTTTTTGGGTACTGCTTCGTACCAACCAAGGAGAAATCCGCTTTTTTCTGTTTCTGGGCCTTCTGACCGGTGCCGGGCTGTATTTTGCTTTTATTGCCTCCCGATCCAATTATTATCTGGAGAGTATGTCGTATCAGATTGGCAAGGTGGTGCGCAAAACAGGGTTGTTTCTATCTGTGCCCCGGCGCTGGGTAACTAACCGGTTTTCTCCTCCGACTCCTCCCCCCGGAGAATAAGATATTTGGCTCCCTGCTTGCCTCAAATGCTACAGCCAAAAAAGTTCCTTTTGACATTTCAATCCCATTGGATATACAATATTTATACACAATTTGTGGATATTTTGTGGATATGTTGTGGAGAGCCTGAATGAAAATAGAAATTCGCGGAGCTGAAAAGCTTAGCTTTCGGGAGCGTCAGGTGGTGGTCTTAAAAGAAATGGGACGCCGTAATGATGAGATTGCCAAAACTCTTAAAATCACCAGCAGCACTGTAGCTACCCTCCTGAACCGAGCCCGATCCAAAGGCTATGAAGTGGTAATAATAATTCCTGGACAGGCTCTGGGCGTTTTTGAGGAGGATGATGATGACCAGGAATAAATCCCGGCCGCACCCATCCAGAATCAGGTTTGGCATAAGATGGTTACTGCTTTTTGTAGTAGTCTGCAGCGTCTGTTATGGACCACAAGTTGTTACTATCTGGGAAATGAAGCAGGAACTTAAGGCCATGAATCAAGAAAAAGAGCAGTTGACAGAAGAGAACCTCCGTTTTCAAGCCCGAACGCAAGAGATGCAATCTGATGAGATGCTGGAAAAATTAGCTCGTGAAGAACTAGGCATGATTAAGCCCGGAGAAAAGGTGCTGGTTAAAGTAGTTCCCCAGGATTAGAATTGACATTACCCATCATTGTTCTATACAATGGAGGTGTAAGATTATGTACATTTTTGGGGAGGCCATCTTTTCTCATGCCAACAGAGCAAAAACTTAATCTGCCCGGGCAGATTATAGAGGGGACTGTACAGGGGACTACTAAATTTGGTGCTTTTATTCAGTTGGAAAATGGTACTGTAGGCTTAGTACACATCTCAGAAATAGCAGATACTTATGTTCGGGATGTTAATGACTACTTACAGGCTGGAGATCGGGTCCGGGTTAAAATCCTGAATGTCAGTGAGGGCAAGGTGGGTTTATCCATAAAACAGGCGCGGGAGCGGGAACGTCCCAAGAAGGTGGATAAAGGAAATTTAGATGACAAACTAAATCGTTTTTTTAAGGAAAGCGATGAACGGCTCCAATCACTAAAGCTGACCAAAGAAACGAAGAGAAGAAATAAGAGTTATTCAGACACTCCTTAAATCAGAGTGTCTTTTTCATGAGTAACCAGCCGACATCGAGGGGTACTGCGCTTCAGTCTCGCTTAGTATGTTTTGCTGGTTTTTTTTCGCAGGAGGGATTTATGAAGTTTGCGGTAAGTGACGTGGGAACCAATTCCTGTCGTCTGCTGGTGGCTGAAGTTAAAGATCGAAGCATGAATATTCTCGAAAAAAAAGTGGTGAGCACCCGGATCGGGGAAGGGCTGGAGAATAGCGGATGGATTAATCCCAATGCTATCAGCCGCACCTTATTGTGCCTCAGCCAATTTGGACAAGATATCAGGAAATTTCAGGTTGATGGAAGCAGAGTGGTGGCAACCAGTGCCCTGCGAGATGCGGCTAACCGTGAAGATTTCCTGCATTTAGCGGAGAAAACCATCGGGATATCCGTTGAGGTTCTTTCCGGAGAGAAGGAAGGACAGCTTAGTTATCTGGGGGCAAAAGGTGCCCTGGATTTAAAAAGGAACCCGCTGGTGTTAGATATAGGAGGGGGCAGCACCGAATTAATCTATCAAGCTGGTGATATTAAGTCCTTAAGCATTCCTGTCGGTGCCGTAAGAGGGCTGGAAGCCGGATGGAATGAAGAAGATATAAGGGCAAAATTGATCAACCTCATACCGATGCAGGTGCAATTGCGTAAGATGCCCTTGGTATTGGTAGGCGGCACAGCTACATCCCTGGTCACAATAAATAAGATTATGAAGGAATATGATTATCAGCAGGTACATGGTGAAAGGCTGACCCTGCGAGAGATTAATCGGATTTACCATGAGCTTGACCAAATGACAGTGGAAGAGAGACGGCAGGTCCCAGGATTGCAGCCTGAGCGAGCGGATATCATAGTCAAAGGCATTATGATAATCAAGTGTTTAATGGAGCTCCTGAACAGGAGGCAGGCTGTCGTAAGCGACAGTGACCTTCTGGAAGGGGTGATCATGGAATTAAATCAGGCCAACCAAGGGGAAAAGCTGTAAAAAGGAGCTTTCTCCTTAATTGGCCTGAATTCAGGGCGTTTAAGGTTATTCGAAGAAGACTACTTCACCGGAACTTAGCAAATACTTGGCACCCACCAGAGCTACTTCACCTTTGTCTATCTTCTCCTTGATTACCGGACTTGTTCTTAAATCACTCAGAGTCGCTCCCACATTGACATCTGCTGCCATTTCACATAATTCCTTGCCGGCTATTCCCATGGATTGAACCTTTTGCACAGAGGGAGCTATCATCGCGGTGATGGCACCAATACTTCCGGGAGGGTCGCCGCCTTCAACGGTGGCTATAACCGCGCCGCAGTTTTCATGGCCCAAAACAACCACCAAGGGAGTATGCAGGTGGTCTACGGCGTATTCGACACTTCCCATTGACACATCATCCAAAACATTACCAGCGGTTCTGATGACAAAAATATCCCCCAGCGCTTGATCAAATAAAATCTCAGGAGGTACCCGGGAGTCTGAACACGTTAATACTGCCGCGAAAGGGAATTGCCCTTCTTTAAGCAGTGTCATCCTGCGGTTAGAGCTCAGGTCTTTGGCACCATAATTCTCGTTGACAAAACGATGATTCCCATCGACCAATTTTTGTTTGGCCTGGTCAGGCGAAACCAGGTTTTTTGCATGATTATGACTCAAATACTACACCTCCATCCTAACGTATTATATCCACATAATTATTCTGAACTAACACCTTGTTTACCTTCCTGCTATAATAGGAACAGTGTCTGGGAAAAAACTAAGCAGAGAAAAAAGCAGGAATTTCACTTACTCAGTCGAATCCAAATCTGGAATGATTAATGGTATGTCGGCCAAAAAAAATATAGGATTGTGCAAATATTTGTAAATAGTTTCACAATTAAGAAACCGGGTGAAGCCAACGGAAATTAAACTTGTTACCCCGGCAAATACAGCCGAGTAGACGGATTCACTTAATAAACTATTATGAAGTGACTTGAAAATCTGGAGAGACCCGAACGGGAAATCAGAGATTCATGACTTCGCAGCGGGAGGTGATAATACTGCTGGCATATTAGGGCTAAGACCAAAATAACAATCAAGTCGTTTTGAAAGGAGAGTCTACAAAAATGAATTTCTTTACTCCGGCACAAGTAGCAGCCAATGCCTGTAGCGCCGGGAAAACTAAGGCTGAAATGGGGCTCCTCCCCATGATTATCCTGGGAATCCTGGCCGGAGTCTTTATTGGTTTCGGGGCCAACCTGGCCACTGTTGTAGGGGCAGACGGCGGCAGTAAATTTCTATTTGGAGCAGTCTTCTCGATTGGTCTGATGTTAGTCGTTATTGGTGGAGCGGAGTTATTTACCGGTAACAATATGTTCCTGGCTATATGTGCTTTGAATGGACAAACAAGCTGGGGGTCCGTTCTGTACAATTGGACAATAGTATTTTTCACGAACTTTGCCGGTTCACTTCTTCTGGTCTATATTATTTTTTGGGGCATGTACTGGATTGGACCTGCAGCAGATGGAGCCGGTTTGGCCCTGACTGCTCACGGTGCTAAAGCAGCCGCCATTGCTCAAGGCAAGCTGTCTTTAACCTGGTCATCCGCCTTCTTCCGGGGAATCTGCTGTAACTGGCTGGTTTGTATGGCTGTTTGGCTGGCATTAACTGCGAAGGATACTATAGGCAAGATATTTGCTATATTCTTCCCCATCATGGGCTTCGTTACCAGCGGATTTGAGCATTCGGTTGCCAACATGTTCTTTATTCCTATGGGTATCACCATAGTGAACAAGGTCCCGGGATTAGCAGCGGCAGCTGGATTTGATCCTGCTTTGTTTACCTATGGCAACTTTATTATGAACAATCTTATCCCTGTCACACTGGGGAACATCGTAGGAGGCGCCTTCTTTGTGGCCTTCCTGTATTATATGGTATATTTGAGACCGGCGAAAATCGCGGCTCAAAAGAATGCCGGAGTTAGCGCTTAGAGATATACGATTACGGAGTGATGTCCAAGCTTTAGGATCATTATAAACCGACTGAGAGGGGCTGGTCTGACATAGACACAGCCCCTTGATTTTTGCTCTCGTCCCTGATCTGAGCTGATGACTCCGGCTGCGGGCTAATAGCAGAAAGCCCTTCCCGCGACTGCAGATATTGTCAAAAGAAAAAATCCGGCCGGCCTGATAAATGACAAAAATTGACTATTGCTTAGCGGTATAATAAACCCGATAGTCGCGGTCAAAGGGGGCGTTTGTTCTGGACAGGCCTGAGATTTACCCTTTCCAACGCTTGAATGATACTCAAATTGATCGGCATACCTCCGGGAGGCCGTCCCGGCCCAAAATATTGCTTTTTAATTCCAATCCCTCCCGGCCCTGGACTTACCTGCTCAGATGGCTGGATCTGGAGACCATAATCCTGTGGGCGGTGGCTTTTCTTCTGGGGAGATCGTTTATTTTGGGAGAAATACTTCCTTTCGCAGCGGCTTATACTGCTGCTTTTGCCACGCGAAACCGCAGGCTGGCTTGGGGAATTCCTCTGTTTGCAATAATGGGACTGTTGACCATGGCGGAAGGACAGTTGCTGTGGAGCAACGTTGCAGCCATTATTGGAGTGGCGGTTCTGCTCCGGAGGGTAACCCTCACCGATAGACGGCGCTGGGTGGCTTTGCCTTTTCTGACGGCTGCCGTAATAATTGTCACCAAGGTAACGGCTTTGTTGTTAACCGGCTCTACCCACTATATGGAAATAATTATCTTTTTTGAGGCGATAACTGCCGGTATTTTGACTTTTGTGATCATGGTGGCCCGGGAAGCCCTGGAAAAACAAATTTCGCCCCGGGAGTTCTCTTTTGAGGATATGACTGCCTGGGTGATTCTGGGGGTCGGGGTTCTTATCGGCCTGTCGGGGCTGGAACTGATAGGCTTTTCCATCGCCGGCATTGCCTCCCGGCTGGCTATATTGCTGGCGGCCTTTGTTTGGGGAATTGGAGGAGGTGCAATCGTAGGAGTGGCTGTGGGAGTCATACCTTCGGTAGCGACTCTCGCTTTGTCTAAGACTCTGGCTATTTATGCTTTGTCTGGATTGTTGGCCGGAGTATTTCGCGATTTCGGCCGGATAGGGGTTGTATTGGGATTTGTTACCGGTAATATGATCATGTCGGTTTTTCTTATGAATTCCAATCAAGCCTTGCTGAGTATTTGGGAGACATTGCTGGGAGTCGCCGTTTTCCTGGTGCTTCCCCGTGATATTGAAGAACGTATGCCGCTAAAATCCTTGGGGAGGTTGGGAGAAGCAGGCCGGGAGGAATTTGACGGCAGTGAGATTAAAGAGTGGACGGCGGAGAGAATGAATAACCTGGCCCGGGTATTTGAGGAAATATCTATGACTTTTGCCGAGTCTGAGCCAGTTAAATCCGAGGGGGGGCAACCCGCTTACGTGGGCCGGTTGATGGAGGATATTGCAGAAGGTTTGTGTACCAATTGCGCCATCCACTCAACCTGCTGGGAAAAAGAATTTTATCAGACCTACCGTGATTTCTTTAATCTGATGAGCCTGATGGAATTGAAAGGTGAGGTATCCTATGATGATCTGCCGGTGGAGGTGAGAAGGCGCTGCCTGCGAGCTCGTGAATTAGGGGGAGTTGTCAAACGGGTAATTCAGACTGCACAGGTAAACGACTATTGGGAAGAGAAAATTGAAGAGTCCCGAGACATGTTGTCCCAGCAGCTTAAAGGAGTCAGTGGTCTTATCAAGAACCTGGCCCAGGAGATAGAATTTAAAATGGTAGTAGACACCGATCTGCAGGCCAGGCTGGCTCAGGAGTGCAAGGACCTGGGAGTGCCGGTTCGTCAGGTGCTGCCGGTGGTGAGTGATACGGATCAGGTATTTATTCGTATAACGGCTGATGCCTGTTTGGACCGGGAGACCTGTGACAACATATTGGCGCCGGCGATTTCTTGCTTGATGGAAACCCGTTATGAAGTCAGTCACCGCAAATGCCCCCGGGGCAGTTGGGGAACCTGTGAATGCACCTTAGCACGGGCCTTTAACTATAAGATTGCCACCGGGGTTTCCCAGCTGGCCAAGTCAGATGTATCCGGGGACAGTTTTAATATAGTGACTCTCAAGGACGGGCGCGAATTGATAGTCTTAAGTGACGGCATGGGGAGAGGCCGCAAAGCTGCTCAGGAAAGCAAGGCCACCGTAAATCTTTTGGAGGAATTGTTTAATATCGGCTTTGGTCAGGAGGTGGCCTTGAAAACGGTGAACTCCATCTTGATGTTACGCCATCGGGAAAGCTTTGCCACCGTTGATCTGGCATTAATTGATCTATACAGTGGGGAATTAGACTCAGTGAAAATCGGCGGAGGTCCTTCCTTTCTCAAGCGAGGACCGCGAGTGGGGATAATCTCCAATAATAGTCTGCCTATCGGTATAGTAGAGGATTTGGATTTTCCCAGTGAAAGGCGGGCGCTTATACCCGGAGATATTTTGGTCTTGGTCACTGATGGAATTATTGATCCCGGCAAACTGGTGGATGGAAGGGGATTGTGGCTGCGGGACTACTTGGCCCAGACTAACGAAAATGATCCTCATCGTCTCTCGGAAATGATTATCAACAAAGCCTTGGCCCTGGCCCGGGGAGAGCCCCGGGATGACATGAGCGTTATTTGTGCCCGGGTCGAGTATAATGTCAAATAAAAAACTGCCATAGTCTGTTAATCCCGTATTGAATAAGTTATTTCCGCAAACATACCGGATGTGGTGAAAAACACCCGGTGTGTTTTTATTTTAGCGCTATTCTGAGATAATCATTATATGGATGTTTACAGAATTCGCAAAGAGGTAACCAACTTCATCAAGGAACATAATCTGATTGCTCCGGGCGAAATGGTAGTGGCTGGAGTTTCTGGCGGGCCGGACTCGGTAGCACTCCTGCACATTTTGCTGGAGTTGAGGTGTGAGCTGGACTTTGCAGTGGGTGCAGCTCATTTGCATCACGGTCTGCGGGCTGAAGCAGACTTGGATCAGCGGCTGGTTGAGGATTTATGCCGGGAATGGCAGGTTCCCCTGCAGGTGAAGTGGGTGGATGTGGCCCGTAAAGCGGCGGAGGAAAAAAAATCTCTGGAGGATGCGGGCCGTGATGCGCGCTATAGCTTTCTGGAAGAGGTCCGCAAGCAATGGGGGGCTCACAAGATAGCGACTGCTCATCATCGGGGTGATCAGGCGGAAACGGTTCTGATGCATCTCATTCAGGGAACAGGCGCCCAGGGGCTTCAGGGAATTTTGCCGCGATGGGGAGCCATAATCAGACCTCTGCTGGAATTGAGTCAGGACCAGATAAAGGATTATTTGCAAAATCAAGACCTGCCGTATCGTATTGATTCTTCGAACTTTGACAAAACTTATCTCAGGAACCGGATTCGATGGGAGCTCATTCCTCTGTTAGAGGAAAAGTTTAATCCGGCCATAACTGATTCGTTGTGCCAGTTGGCGGCAGTGATGAAAGAAGAAAACGAGTACTGGGATCAACGGGTGGGTGAAGCATGGGAAAGAACAGTAACGGTTACTGAACCTGGAGGCCCGGCCTTGAAAGCAAAAATCGATGAAATCCTGGTTCTTCCACTGGCATTGCAGCGCCGGCTAATTCATTATATGCTGCGAACAGCCGGATGTGGGCGGGGAAGCCGTCATGATGTGCAAAGGATTCTGGACCTGATGAGGGGTGAAGGTTCAAATCGCCGAGTCCCTGTTTCCGGTGGTATGTGGGTAAGGAAATCCTATAATTATTTGGAGTTTGGAATCGATGCCCACTCCGGAACGGATTATTGCTATCTTCTGGAGGTTCCCGGGACTGTTGAAGTATCTGAAACAGGCTGGTCTTTTGCTGCTCGCCTGCTGAAGGATAAATCCGCTTTATCCCCTGAGGCTACTTATTTGGATTGGGAAAATCTGCAGAAGCCCCTATATATCCGCTCCCGGCAGCCGGGTGACCGTTTCCGGCCTTTGGGAATGAAGGGAAGCAAAAAGCTAAAGGACTACTTTATTGATGCCAGAATTCCTTGGGCTGAGCGAAACTGGACTCCGATTGTGGCTTCTGATGATGAGATTTATTGGATAGTGGGTCATCGCCTGGATGAGCGGGCCCGCGTAACCGACGATACCCGGTGTTTATTAGAAATAAATGTAACAAAGAGAGGTAAATAGCACATTCATTGCCAAAGAAAATTGAGTTATGCTACAATATGACAGACTGACTAAGGGGAGGGACAGATTTGGAGAGAACTCTAAAAAACTTGGCACTTTACGCTTTACTTGTGCTGCTGGTCTTTTTTGCAATAAAAATGACTTCCCCCATTGACGAGGTAACCCAAGAGATTGACTACACTGAATTTTATCAGGCCGTCATTACTGATAAAGTCAAGAGTGTTACAATTACACCGGATCGGGATATTTACGTTATTGAGGGGATATATAAAGACGGTAAGCTGTTTACTACTATTGCTCTTCCGGAAGAGAATCTTCCCGAGATATTAAGGGATCATAATGTAACCGTTATGCCGGAACCTACGCCGGAGCCGAAGTGGTGGGTAGGGGTACTGACGACTTTCTTGCCTATTTTATTGTTGATTGGATTTATGGTTTTCATGATGCAGCAGTCCCAGGGGGGCGGGAATAAGGTAATGCAGTTTGGCCGCAGCCGGGCGCGGATGATGGCGCCTGAAACGGTTAAAGTGACTTTTGCGGATGTGGCCGGAGCCGACGAGGCCAAGGAAGAGCTTCAGGAGGTTATAGATTTTCTGCAAAGTCCGGCTAAGTTTACGCAAATCGGGGCAAAAATACCCAAGGGAGTCCTGCTTTATGGCGCTCCGGGAACCGGAAAGACTCTGATGGCCAAGGCCGTGGCCGGGGAGGCGGGAGTGCCTTTCTTCTCCATAAGCGGTTCCGATTTTGTGGAGATGTTTGTGGGGGTAGGGGCGGCCCGGGTTCGTGACCTGTTTGAGCAGGCCAAAAAGAATTCACCCTGTATAGTGTTTATTGACGAAATCGATGCGGTAGGCCGGCAAAGAGGCGCCGGATTAGGCGGCGGTCATGATGAAAGAGAACAGACCCTCAATCAGCTTCTGGTGGAGATGGATGGATTCACTGCCAATGAAGCAATTATTGTTATGGCAGCAACTAACCGGCCGGACATACTTGATCCTGCCCTGTTGCGGCCGGGCAGGTTTGACCGCCATATCACCATTGATCGTCCCGATGTTAAAGGCCGTCGGGCGATTCTGGAAGTTCATATGCGCAACAAGCCTATGGATGATAACATCGACCTGGAGGTTCTGGCTAAGAGAACTCCTGGATTTACCGGAGCTGATCTGGCTAACATGGTAAATGAAGGAGCTCTGCTTTCGGCGCGGCGGGGCTTAACCGTGGTGGGGATGCAAGAGCTGGAAGAGGCTATTGAGCGTGTTATAGCCGGACCGGAGAAAAAATCCCGGGTTATATCTGAAAATGAAAAACGGCTGGTTGCTTACCACGAGGCAGGACACGCTGTAGTAAGCTACTTTATGGAGCATTCCGATAAACTCCATAAGATATCAATAATCCCTCGGGGTAGGGCAGGGGGTTATACCTTGCTGCTGCCGGAAGAGGATCGCAATTATATGACCCGCAGCCGGCTTTTGGATGATGTGGTCATCCTCATGGGAGGAAGGGTAGCGGAGAGTATAGCATTAAACGAGATCAGCACCGGGGCCCAGAACGATCTGCAGCGGGCTACCGAAATCGTGCGTCGGATGATAACCGAATACGGAATGTCCGAAACTTTGGGGCCATTAACCTTTGGCCGTCGTCAAGAGGAAGTATTTCTGGGCCGGGATCTGGGGCATGACCGAAATTATTCGGATGCCATTGCTTATGCCATTGACCAGGAGGCCCATGAATTTGTGGAAAGATCCTATGAGCGCGCTAAAAATATTCTGGAAAATAACTTGGAAAAACTGCATAAGGTAGCCCAATTCCTAATGACCGAAGAAATTATGGATGGAGAGGTATTCCGGGAGATCATGGAGGGGGAGAAATCTGAGGAGGACCAATAATTGGAACAGACTTTCTTTATGATTAAACCTGATGGAGTTAGGCGTGGATTAATCGGGTCCATTATTTCCCGATTGGAGACTAAAGGCTTTCGCCTGGTGGCGCTGAAAATGTTGACGATAAGTCCTGAGATGGCTAGGGAACATTATGCGGAACACCAGGGTAAGTCTTTCTTTAATGAACTAACCGATTTTATCACTTCTGGGCCGGTAGTGGCCATGGTTTGGGAAGGGCCTGCAGTAATAAAGGCTGTCCGTACGATGATGGGAGCAACCGATCCGGCTGAAGCCGATCCCGGCACCATTCGTGGAGATATGGCCGTATCCTTGTCTGAAAATGTTGTGCATGGCTCCGATTCCCCCATAGCAGCAGCCCGGGAAATAGGTTTATTCTTTCGAGATCTATAAACAATAAAGAGTGAGGGGGAGCAAACCATGAAGACTGATGCGGAAATTGCCCAAGAGGCCAGTCTGGAGAAAATTCAGGTCATCGCCGAAAAGGCAGGGTTACGGGAAGATGAAATTGAGCTTTATGGAAGCAACAAAGCCAAAATATCTCTGGCAGCTATGGAAAGAGTTCGTAACCAGAAGCAGGGCAAACTGGTTTTAGTTACGGCCGTCACTCCAACTGCCGCCGGTGAGGGAAAGACTACCGTCACTATAGGTTTAGGTCAGGCCCTTAACCGCTTGGGGAAAAAGGCCATTATCGCTTTGCGTGAACCCAGTTTGGGCCCCTGTTTTGGGGTAAAAGGCGGGGCGACTGGCGGAGGCTACTCTCAAGTGGTACCTATGGAGGACATCAATCTTCATTTTACCGGTGATATCCACGCAGTCAGCACGGCTCACAATCTGCTGGCTGATCTGGTCAACAACAGCTATTATTTCGACAATCCTCTGGGAATTTCCCCCACGCGGATAACCTGGCCCCGGGTGATTGATCTGAATGATCGGTTTTTACGCCGGATAGTAATTGGCTTGGGAGGCAAAGCCCACGGAATACCTTTGGAAACCAGCTTTGATATTTCCGTGGCCTCCGAGGTTATGGCCTGTCTGTGCCTGGCCCGGGATTTAACCGATCTTAGAGAACGTCTCAGCCGAATTATCGTGGCTTATTCTGAAACAGGCCGGCCATTAACTGCCCAGGAAATGCAGGCAATTGGCTCTATGACTGTTTTACTCAAAGATGCCATCAAACCCAATCTGGTACAAACTCTGGAGAACACCCCCGCCTTCATTCACGGAGGGCCTTTCGCTAATATTGCTCACGGCTGCTCCAGCGTAATTGCTACGGAGCTCGGGCTCCGGCTGGGAGAATATCTGGTTACGGAGGCCGGTTTTGGTGCGGACCTGGGCGCCGAGAAGTTTTTTGATCTGAAATGCCGCCAGTTGGGAAGAGGGCCTGATGCCGTAGTAGTCGTGGCTTCGATTAGGGCTCTGAAGCTCCATGGCGGTGCAGACAAAGCCCGTTTGACTGAGCCGGATGAGAATGCGGTTCAAAAGGGGCTGGGCAACCTCCACAAGCATCTGGAAAACATAAGCAAATTCGGATTGCCTGCCGTAGTGGCACTAAACCGATTCCCCAGTGATACTGACGGAGAAATCGACGTAGTACGTAATTCCTGCCAGAAGATTGGCGCCGGCTTCGCTCTGTCCGAGGTTTGGGCCCGGGGAGGCCAGGGAGGACAGGAGTTGGCCCAGAAGGTCATGGAAGCTGCTGAAAAGCCGTCTGACTTCCGTTATCTTTATGAGCTGGACCGTCCTTTGAAAGAGAAAATCGAGACTATTGCCCGGGAGATTTATGGAGCTAAGCGGGTGGATTACCTGGCAGCGGCTGAAAAATCTCTGCAGGAGCTGGAAAAGATGGGTTTTGGAGACTTGCCCATCTGTGTGGCTAAAACTCAATATTCTTTATCGGATGACCCCGCCTTGCTGGGCAGACCTGATGACTTTATAGTAACCGTAAGAGATGTGCGAATATCTGCCGGAGCTCGATTTGTGGTGGTTTTGATGGGGAATATTGTCACCTTGCCGGGGCTTTCTCGCCATCCGGCTGCACACCATATTGATATAGACGACGATGGTCGCATAAGCGGATTGTTTTAAATAACCCAAGGCAAATCGTTAGCATGTTAGTGGCCGGGGAAAATGTCGGGGACGGGAGGCACAAACGTTCAAGATTTGGCTCCCGCCTGGCTGCGTCGGAATTCATCCCGTGCCTCCTCCTCGTCCCAATAGTGAGCCGATTATAGCATTGAAGCTACGCCTTTATGGCTGTATAATCAAATTTGAGAGAAGAAATTGAGTGCCAGCGGAGGAGGAGGTTTTGTAGTGAGAAGAATCGACAATATCCTCAAAGACTCTGTCTATATGGAGTATGTGGATCATAATGCTCGGGCTGCCCAAGATGACCCTTTCTGCAAACACGACCTGGTTCACATGGTAGATGTTGCCCGTATCGCATATATCTTGGTCCTTGAACGTCAGGACATCAATTACTTCATCAAAGAAGCCGGTTTGCGCGGGCGGGAGGCTGCTAAAGAGGTAATTTATGCAGCCGGCCTTTTACACGATATTGGCAAATGGAAAGAAATCGAGTCCGGGGTGGATCATGCCGCATATGGAGCGCGCCTGGCCCGGGATATACTGGAACGGTCCGAATTCGATGATAATGAGATCAGCGTAATTACAAGAGCCATTTTTGAGCATCGGAACATATCTCAGGAAATGTCGTTTCTGGGAGAAAGAATGCATCGCGCCGATAATTTGTCCCGGGTCTGTGCTCAGTGTCTGGCAAAATGTGATTGCTGCAAGTTTAATAATAAAGATGCCGGAGGACTCCTTCTTTACTGAAGTTGAAAACAGCATCATTTTTAGAGAGTGGGAAGAATATGGACGGGATTAGAGTAGTAAGGATTAATGATACTCACGAGGCGGAAGAACTCCTGAGAGAAATAGGTGCTGACGAAATGGGAATCAAGATAATGATTCCCAAATCTGTATTTCGTGCTGTCAAGATTAACGGTATCAGGCCCCATGTTGCCAACATAATCAAGCAGGAAATGTTGTCCAAAGGCGGAGAAGCAGCAGTTAACCGTCAGACAATACTGGGAGGGGAGAATACTGATATTCTTGTGATGGGAACCCTCAAGCAATTCGAGCAGCTGTTAATCAAGCTAAGAATTCAGCCTTTTGGATTGAAAAAGCTGGCTGCTCGTATTGAACAGGCTTTGCAGGCTTCTAATTCTAACCGGCGCTTCAGCCTGAAGCTGCCCAGGGGGAGGACTATCGAGCTGGGAATGAGCACCTTGATAATGGGGGTGCTGAACGTAACTCCCGATTCGTTTTTTGACGGCGGACTTTATTTGCAACCGGACCAGGCTTGCCTGAGGGCGGAGGAGATGGTGGCACAGGGGGCCGATGTAATCGACCTGGGCGGAGTATCCACCCGGCCGGGAGCTACACCCGTTTCTTTTGAAGAAGAGGCAAAACGGGTAATTCCTGCTTTGCGGGAGATTAGACAGAAGCTGCCGGACGTCCCTGTTTCGATTGATACTTTTAACGCTCAGACGGCTCGGATGGCTCTCCGGGAAGGTGCGGATTTCATCAATGATCCCAGCGGCCTGAAAGCTGATGCGGAAATGATAGAAGTTGCGGCTGGCTTCGGATGTCCGGTAATAGTTCAGCATAACCGTATGGGTGGCGGTTATCAGGATCTTATGACTGAGATCTTGGGTGATCTGGAAGAAGCCCTGACTATGGCCCATGAGGGTGGTATTCAGGACGGGCAGATTATTATAGATCCGGGAATTGGCTTTGGCAAGACTGCGGAACAGAACTTTACTCTCATAAAGAATCTGGCGGAATTCAAGGTCCTGGATAAGCCGATTTTGCTGGGAGTATCCAACAAAGCCTTTATTGGCCGGGCCATGGGTGATATGGATGCAGAGCGCGTAACCGGTTCACTGGCGGCGGCAGTTGTAGGGGTAATGAACGGGGCAGATATGGTCAGGATGCACAACATCGAGGAAACCCGCCGCGCCTTGGCCGTGATTGATAAAATCAGGAGAGCTTGGTGATGGACCAAATAATTTTGGACGGATTGAAATTCTGGGGATGCCATGGAATAACCCCGGAAGAGAAGAATAAGCCCCAGCCTTTTGAAGTCCACCTGGTTCTGTATCGGGATTTGAGCCGGGCCGGGCAGACTGATTCCATAGATGATACCGTTGATTATTCTCAGGTTTTTGCCGATATCCGCCATATTGTTGAAAAAGAGAGTTTCAACCTGTTGGAAAAAATGGCGGACAGAATCGCTGCTCATGTTTTGGGCTTGAATAAAGTAATTACGGCCCGGGTAACCGTGAAGAAGCTTAAGCCTCCTATTGGGGGGGAATATCGATCTTTCGGGGTGTCCATTGAAAGAAAAAGAGTTGCCGGTACTGCCTACTTAGGGTTGGGAACTAATTTGGGCGACCGGGAAAAAAATCTGACTGAAGCAGCAGGATACCTGGAAAAACTCACCTCTACCCGAGTATTAAAATATTCCTCCCGGTATTATACTTCTCCTTGGGGAAAAACCGACCAACCCGAATTTCTTAACCAAGCGGCAGCAGTCGAAACCTACTTAACCCCTCGGGAGTTACTTCAAGAAATGCTGGACATTGAGACCCTGATGGGACGGAAGCGCCTGGAGAAATGGGAGCCTCGGATTATCGATCTCGATCTGCTCCTTTATGGCCGCCAAACAATTCAGGAACCTGATCTCACCATTCCTCATCCCTATCTGACTCAGCGGGAATTTGTCATAAGACCCCTTCTCGAAATCGAGCCTGATCTTCAATTACCAGACGGACGGTTGTTAAAAAGTGAGGCGGGAGGAGTAAGGAGTGAGCGGTAAGGCGATAGGAGTGAGGGGTGAGGAGGGAGGAGCAAGTGGAATAACCCCGTGCCTCCGGCATCAATGCTGGCTTTTTTAATCTGCGTCCAACGTTCCCTCGTTCCCCTCACACTTTACGCCTCTCGCCTTACGCTCCATCGCTTTGAAACAATATTTTGACAAATCTTAATGATTTGTTGTGTTATGGTGATTTCCGTGCTAAAATATACGCGAAAGTATGGTGCGGAAAAACTAGATACTAGATTTTCTCCCGCCGAACTCCTTATTATCCGCTTGTACCATTGGGGGCCAAGACGGAAATCCTGAGTAGCGGCTGGCGGTAGTCGTTGCTCTCAAGGGGGGCTTCTCTTGAAGAAGATCGGCATTGTTGGGGCGGGAGTGGTTGGAACAGCTGTAGGTGTTATCCTGGCGTCCAGAGGCTATGAGATTACGGGAGTTTACGACATTATTCCCGAATCTACTGAGCGATTGGCAGCTAAGGTGGGAGCGCGGAAATGCACGGCCCTGCAGCAAGTAAGCGAAAACGCTGAAATCTTGTTTATAACCACTAACGATTCAGCGATTGCAACAGTTGCAGAAGGACTAGCCAAAGAAGGAGGCTTTAGAAACGGCCAAGTAGTACTTCATATGAGCGGAGCATTAACCTCCGACATTCTGGAACCAGCCAAAGCGTTCGGTGCTTTGACGGTTTCAGTTCATCCCATGCAATCTTTTGCCAGTGAGGAGAGAGCGGTCAGCAATCTGCCTGGGTCTGTTTTTACCATTGAAGGAGACATTGAATCTCATCAAGTGGCATCCCAGCTAGTAAAAGATCTGGACGGGAAATACTTCGTTATTGACAAAAAGGTCAAACCTATATATCATGCGGGCGCCTGTGTGGTTTCAAACTACCTGGTGACGGTTATTGACGTTGGGCTTCAACTAATGGAGTCTATCGGGATTCCGCGCGCCCAGGCCCTTCCCGCAATTATTCCTTTAGTAAACGGTACGGTAAAAAATATTGAGAGAATTGGCATCCCCAAGGCGTTAACCGGCCCTATCGCCCGGGGGGATATAAGTACGGTGTTAAAACACTTGGAGTGTTTGGATGAATTGGCTCCCCAATTGGTACTGTTGTATAGTTGGCTAGGTTATTATACGGCGGAAGTTGCTACCGCCAAAGGAACCGTCAATGAGCAAGTTGCGGATAATATCAAGAGACTATTTTTAGCCAGAATGTCGCAACCTATCGGAAAAGCAAGGGGGTAGCAAAAATGGGAAGAATTACGACTGCTGTGTTTAAGGAGAAGAAACTCAAAGGCGAAAAAATTACTATGCTTACGGCCTATGATTATCCTACTGCCAAGGTAATTGACGAAGCGGGAATTGATTCAATTCTGGTGGGTGATTCGTTGGGCAACGTAGTTTTGGGTTATGAAAATACTCTGGCGGTTACTATGGATGATATGGTTCATCATACCAAAGCGGTGACTCGGGGCGCTAAGAATGCTATGGTCGTTAGTGATATGCCCTTTTTATCTTATCATATTTCCCGGGAGGAATCCGTGAGAAATGCAGGCCGTCTTATTCAGGAGGCGGGGGCCCAGGCGGTCAAGCTGGAGGGTGGTCAGGAAAGAATAGATACCATCAAGGCTATCTTGGATGCGGAGATACCGGTAATGGGTCATATTGGGCTGACCCCGCAATCAGTGCACCAATTTGGAGGTTTTAAAGTCCAGGGGCGCGATTTGGAAACCGCACAAAAGCTGATCCAAGATGCGGTGGCTCTGGCTAATGCCGGAGTATTTGGTATGGTTCTGGAAGGGGTTCCGGCGGCTCTGGCTAAAAAGATAACCGAAATGGTTTCTGTGCCTACCATTGGCATAGGCGCCGGCAAAGATTGTGATGGTCAGGTATTAGTTGTTCATGACATGCTGGGATTATATCAGGGTCATGTTGCCAAATTCGTTAAGAAGTTCGGCAATCTTCATCCCCTGATGCTGGAGGCTGTCAAATCATATAGTGAAGAGGTTAAGGCCGGAACTTTCCCGGCACCGGAACACTGTTACTCTATAGATGATTCCATAATCGAAAAGCTGTATTAGGAGAAAGAATCGTGCAAGTAATAAAAACACCGGCCGAAATGCAAATGTGGAGTCGATCCCAAGGAATGACCGGGCTTAAGATAGGGCTTGTTCCCACTATGGGTTTTTTGCACGAGGGACACCTGAGCCTGGTGCGTCAGGCCCGGGAGTTGTGTGATGCAGTAGTGGTCAGCATCTTTGTCAATCCAATTCAGTTCGGAGAGGGAGAAGATTTTGACCAGTATCCGCGAGATCTGTCACGGGATTTCGCTTTGCTTGAAAAGGAAGGAGCTGATGTGGCTTTTGCCCCAGAAGTCCGGGATATGTACCCGGAGAAGATGTCGACTTTTGTTGAAATAACCTCGATGGATGATAAACTTTGCGGCAGATCAAGACCCGGCCATTTTCGGGGAGTTGCTACTGTGGTAAGCAAGCTGTTTAATATTTGTCAGCCTCAGATGGGGTTTTTTGGACAGAAAGATGCTCAGCAGGCTATTATTATCGAAAAGATGGTTCGGGACCTGAACTTCCCCTTGGAGATCGTGGTGGGGGAAATAATCAGGGAAGCTGATGGGCTGGCAATGAGCTCCCGCAATGTATACCTGTCTCCCGCAGACAGGAAGAATGCTGTGGTTCTTTATCAAAGCCTGCTCAAAGCAAAGGATCTGGTAGCTGACGGGGTCAATAGACCCGCAGAAATTATTAAAGCCATAACTGATTTAATAAACCAGACTCCGGGTGCGGTCATTGATTATGTTGAAATATTGAGCGGACGGGATTTAAGTGAAATTGAGGAGATAAAAGGGAAGGTTTTGCTGGCGTTAGCGGTAAAGTTTGGTAACACCAGACTGATCGATAACCTTCTACTGGAGGTGTAAAATGTACCGGACGATGTTCAAATCCAAAATTCATCGTGCTATAGTAACACAAGCCGATCTGAACTATATGGGGAGTATTACCATCGATACTGCTTTGATGGAGGCTGCCGATATACTCCCTAATGAAAAGGTCCAGGTAGTGAACAACAACAACGGGGCCCGTTTTGAGACTTATGTTATTGAGGGAGAACGGGATTCGGGAACTATTTGCCTGAACGGAGCGGCAGCCCGCTTGGTGCAGCCGGGAGATTCAGTTATTCTCATAACTTATGCGGTAATGTCAAATGAAGAATGCAGGAATTATAAGCCAACTCTAGTATTTGTTGATGAAAAGAATCGCATCGTAGAGTGCAAAAAAGAATCCGAACCTGCGAATACTATTGGCTAGCTGCAAAAAAGATTGGCGCAGCTAGCCAATCCCGTACAACAATAAAAGGAAGAGAGATGCTTATGCAAAAAAATCTGGTTGATCTTATTCGTAAGCGTCGTCAGGATTTAAATGCAGTAATTATGGCTCATTTTTATCAACCACCGGAGATACAGGATATTGCCGACATGGTGGGAGATTCGCTGCAGCTGGCTCGGGATGCGTCCAAAGCATCAGCCGATGTCATAGTAATATGCGGAGTCAGTTTTATGGCTGAGAGTGCCAAAATCATGAATCCGGATAAGCTGATAGTTACTCCGGACCCGGCTGCAGGCTGCCCTATGGCGGAAATGATTACGGGGGCTCAACTAAAGGAATGGAAAGCATCACGACCAGGTGCTCAGGTGGTATGTTATGTTAATACTTCAGCTGAAGTTAAAGCTGAAAGCGACATATGCTGTACTTCCTCAAATGCGGTAGATGTTGTAAACTCTCTGCCCAAAGATGCTCCCATTTTATTTGTACCTGATAAAAACCTGGCTCATTTTGTATCTGCAAAAACGGGGAGAGATATTGAGGCCTGGCCAGGCTACTGCCCGATTCACCATCAGGTAACCGCAGAGCAGGTCTTGGCTCAGAAAGCTCTCTATCCTGATGCTCTGGTAATAGTACATCCGGAATGTCCTCCTGAGGTGGTGGCTTTGGCAGATGTGGCCGTATCCACCGGAGGAATGCTTAAATATGTTGAACAGAGTCCCGCACAGGAGTTCATAATAGGTACTGAAGCCGGACTTTTGCATCAAATGTATAAGCGATTTCCGGACCGAGAATTTCATATAGTACGTCAGGACTTCCTGTGTCCGAATATGAAATTGAATAGTCTGGAGAAGCTGCATCGGGTGTTGGAGACTCTCGAACCGCCCATTGAAGTGCCAGAGGATATAAGGGTACGGGCTTATCAGTCTCTGGAACGAATGCTGGCCATTGGATAAGTATTTTGGAACCCACCTGGCATACGAGTTTCAGACTGCTTTTTCACAAGTATTTAGGCTGGCCCGGTTCAGCCAATATATTAACCTGCAAGCATAGTATCGCAACAGAAACAGGTATTTATGGTGCTGAGGGCACGGGAAAGAACGGATTAATATGCAGACCAACCGATATATATCGGCAATCAATGATGATGTGCCGGTTTATAGAACTGATTTTTTAATTGTTGGCAGTGGAATCGCGGGTTTGTTTACGGCTTTGAAAGCTTCAGCCCTTGGTCAGGTAGTAGTGCTTACCAAAAAAAGCCTCAAGGATTCAAATACCGGTTTGGCTCAGGGAGGAATCGCGGCGGCTGTCCACGAAGAGGATTCCCCCTTTTTGCATCTTGAGGATACCCTGGAGGCAGGGGCTGGTCTGTGTGATATTGAAGCGGTAGATATTCTGGTTACCCAAGGCCCGGCTCGGGTCAGAGAGCTTATTGACATGGGAGCCCGTTTTGACACTGTAAATGGCACCGTCTCGCTGACTCGCGAGGCTGCCCACAGCAAAGCTCGCATCCTTCATGCGGCAGATGCCACCGGTGAGGCTATCCGTCAGGCCCTGGTGAAGAACTGTCTGCAGGATGTCAATATACATATCAAAGAAGATAAATTCCTGATCGATATTATTACCATGGATGACCAGTGCTGTGGCGCTCTGGTTTATGATTCCAATCAGGGGAGAAAAGAAGTCTACCTGGCCAAGGCTACCATTGTGGCCACGGGTGGGGCGGGACAATTATTTCGGTGCACCACTAATCCGGAAATCGCCACCGGTGATGGAATGGCGGCTTCATTCCGGGCCGGCTGCGAATTATCCGATATGGAATTCACTCAGTTTCACCCTACGGTTTTAGCCACGGACATAAGCTCCCGCTTCCTGATATCCGAAGCGGTCAGGGGTGAAGGTGCCCGGCTCCTGAACATTAATCACGAAAGGTTTATGCCCTCCTATCATCCTCTGGGGGACCTGGCTCCCCGGGACATAGTAGCGCGAGCCATCTGGAAGGAGATGGACAAAACCAAAAGCGACCATGTTTTTCTGGATGTAAGCCATCTGCCCAATCCGGCCCAGCGATTTCCCAACATTTATCGGACATGCCTGGATAATGGATGTGATCTTACTCAAGACTTGATTCCGGTTTCTCCTGCCGCCCACTATATGATGGGGGGGATTAAGACTAACACCTCGGGAGAAACCAGCATATATGGATTATATGCCTGTGGTGAGACTTCCTGCACGGGAGTCCACGGCGCGAATCGCCTGGCCAGCAACAGTCTTTTGGAAGGGCTGGTTTTTGGTCAGAGAATAGTTGATGAGGCTCACTCCATGATTTACCGGCGCAATATTAATATGGCAGAGATTTTGGCTGCCTATGATCAGGAGGATCAGCTCCATATTCCCGCCGGCAAACGTTCTCCTCAACAGGTACGTATAGATTTGAGAAGAATAATGTGGGAAAATGTAGGTATTATAAGGGATGAACAAGGTCTGAAAAATGCGGCGCGAATGGTTGACGAATTAAATGGAGAATTAGGACCTGGTGACGATGAGCTGGAGTATTATCAAGTGCTGAATATGCTTACTATAGCTCAGGTCATGATTCAAGCCGCTCTGTGGCGTAAAGAGAGCCGGGGGGCTCATTTTCGCCGGGACTTTCCCGCCACCGACAATATACGGTGGGCCGAACACCTGATTTTTAGAAATTGGTAGGAGGGATGCTCATGAATTGGATGGAAGTGGAACAGCTAGTCCGTCTGGCGCTAAGCGAGGATATTGGTTATCGTGATATTACCACTGAGAACCTCATTGGTCCGGACCTTCGATCTATGGGAGTGTTCTATGCAAAACAAGAAGGTATTGTTTGTGGAATTGACGTAGCAGAACGAGTTTTTTCTATACTTGATCCTACTATCAGTTTTAACATTTTGAAGGAAGACGGCGATTTAATCCGGGAAGGCGAAGAGGTGGCCCGTATTACCGGTCCCACCAGAACTCTCCTGACGGGTGAACGGGTTGCTTTAAACTTCCTCCAGCACATGTCCGGCATAGCTACCAAGACTAATGATTTGGTGGACCGGATTCGCCACTTTCCGGTGAAGGTTGTTGATACCCGCAAAACTACTCCCGGCCTCAGGGCTTTGGAGAAATACGCGGTGCGAATAGGCGGCGGGAGCAACCACCGTTTTGGTCTGTTTGACGGAGTATTGATCAAGGATAATCATATTCGTGCGGCAGGGGGCATAACCGAAGCTATTCAAGTCCTGCAGCGCAGAATCTCCCACCTGAGCAAAATTGAAGTTGAAGTGGAAAACCTGGAACAATTGCGGGAAGCGCTTAGTGCAGGCGCCGATGTGGTACTCCTGGATAATATGGAGCCGGATATGATGAGAGAAGCGGTAAAAATCAATGCCGGACGCGCTATCCTGGAAGCGTCGGGCGGCATAACCCAGGATACTTTGGTGGAAGTGGCCAAAACCGGTGTGGATCTGATTTCTATTGGCGGACTTACTCATTCTGCTAATGCCCTGGATATTAGCTTCAATATCATAAGTCTAAAGGATTAAAGAGTCTTTTTATCCGATGACTAATCTGCCCTAAGACCCCCGCCTCATAGGCGGCGGGTGCCCAAGGGCAGTTAAGTCCCTGGATCCGTGCGACTAAGATTCAGATGGATTCAAAACTCCACCTGAATCAAGTCTTACTTTATAATTGGCGAAAGGGTATTGCGGTTTATGAAAACCAGAGAATTGGCTTATGCGGCCATGTTTACGGCGGTAATTGCGGCATCGGCCATTCTGACTCGTATTATTCCGGTAGCGGTGGTGCCTTTTAGTCTTCAGTCATTGCTGGTTTTTTTAGCCGGGGGTCTCCTGAACAAAAGAACGGCAGCTCTCAGTATGGTGGCTTATGTTCTGTTAGGATTGATTGGAATACCTGTATTTGCCTCTCCTCCCTATGGAGGACTTGGTTATTTACTGGTACCTTCCTTCGGCTTTTTGCTTGGATTTATTCTGACCGCATGGCTGGTGGCCTGGTGTCTGGAACGCTGGGGCAATACAGTGATGGCCCATGTTGTTTCAGTTGCTCTGGGGATTGGGGCCATGTATCTGGTGGGGCTTCCTTACATTTATGGGGTTCTCAATTTTTATTTAGGTCAGGCGGTGGATGTGGCTTATATTGTTAAGATAGGATTTATACCTTTTATAGGCTTTGATCTTCTTAAAGCAGGAGTTGCTGCCGGTATTAGTTTTCAGGTTCGCAAAAGGATGCTCCTCTGAAGGTGTGATATTCGAGGAAATTGAGAGTGAATATATTTCAGGAGAAATATTTCGAGGGGGGACTGTCATGATACTTGTATTGGATGTTGGCAATTCCAATATTGTGGCCGGAGTATTCCAGGGTGAGGAATTATTGACTCACTGGCGGATTAGAACCGACCGCCTGCGTACTGCGGATGAGTACGGGATTCAGTTTGTGGGCCTCTTCTGTCATGCCGGTATCGATCCCAACCATATAAAAGGTTCTATTATTTCATCGGTGGTGCCTCCTCTCGTAAGTGAGTTAGAATTTATGATAAGCAAATATTTTAACAATAAGGCTATGACCATCGGGCCAGGTATTAAGACAGGATTGGCCATAAAGTATGAGAATCCTCGGGAAGTAGGGGCTGACCGAGTGGTGAATGCGGTAGCCGGATTGGAAAAGTACGGGGGGCCGTTGATTATCGTGGACTTTGGCACCGCTACTACTTTTTGCGTGATAAGCGATAACAACGAATATCTGGGAGGGGCAATTGCTCCCGGGATCGGAATATCTTTGGAGGCCCTGGTTACCAGAACGGCCAAGCTGCCCCGGGTGGAATTAGAAAAACCTAAGAGTGTGGTGGGCAAGAACACAGTGGTCAGCATTCAATCGGGTGTATTTTATGGAGTCGTTGGCCAGGTGGATGGCATTATAAAAAGGATCAAAGATGAGTATGCCCTGGATTTTAAAGTAGTTGCTACCGGAGGATTATCCGACGCTATTGCCCGGGAGTCAGAATATATTCAGCGGGTGGATCATTTTCTGACCCTGGAAGGCCTGCGGATTATTTATGAGAAAAATTATGCATGAGGGCTGGACAAGAAAATGGTTTTCAAAATTGGTGATCTGGTTTTAAAAAATCGGGTTGTGGCCGCACCTATGGCGGGTATAACCGATAAAGCCTTTCGGACAATAGCCGCGTCCTTTGGATGCGGCTTAACCTTTACGGAGATGATTAGTGCCCAGGCCCTTTTGTATCGCCATCCCAGAACCTTAGCAATGTTTGACATCTCCCGGGATATGGTGCCGGCCGTTGTGCAGCTTTTTGGCAGCCGGCCGGAGACTGTGGGGGCGGCGGCGGCCATGGCCCAGGAATACGGGGCCATGATTATCGATATCAATATGGGCTGTCCTACCCCGAAGATTGTGAAAAGCGGGGAAGGATCGGCCTTGATGAAGGATCTTCCCCGGGCCCGGCAGTTGATCCGCTCTGTGGTAGGGGCGGTTGATATTCCGGTTACCGTCAAGATGCGCAAGGGATGGGACGAGTCCAGTATCAACTTTACGGAGCTGTGCCGTATTGCGGAGGATGAAGGAGCTGCTGCGGTTACTGTACATCCCCGCACCAGGTGTCAGTTTTTTTCAGGCCAGGCGGATTGGGATGGAATCCGCCTGGCCAAGGAAGCTGTCAGTATTCCGGTTATAGGCAATGGTGATATCTTTTCACCTGAGGATGCAGTACGAATGATTGAGCAAACCGGCTGTGATGCGGTAATGATAGGCCGGGGCGCCATGGGCAACCCCTTTATCTTTTCTGCCACCGCCGCTCTTCTCAATAACGAGCCCCTTCCGCTTTCGCCGTCACCTGCAGAGAGGGTGCAGGTGGCTCTGCGGCATTTTGACCTTATGGAGGAATCCAAGGGACTTCACAGGACTATTTCCGAAATGCGCAAACACATGGGCTGGTATGTCCGGGGCCTTCCCGGAGCAGCCAATGCCCGCAATCTCATAAACCAATCCACCAGCCGCCAGGAATTCGAGACTATTCTTCAGGCGATAGCCGAGAGGCGGGAGGAGTGAGGCAGACGTGAGCCGATTCCGCTTGCTCCCGGGAATTTGGCGTGATAAGATGTGTACAAGGTTGTGTACAAGAGGTGGAATATGGAATTTTTTCGGATTCAGGAGAAGATGATCAGTAAACAGAAGCTGATAGAAGCGGTGTCTCAGATTCTTGAAATGCGTACCCGAGGCTTTTCTCAGCAGGAGGTGGCTGATCAATTAGGAGTAGATCGTTCTTTTGTTTCCCGTTTGGAGTCTTTGGGTGAGCTGCGCAAAGGAAAAACCATAGCATTAGTGGGTTTTCCTATTCTTAACAAGGATGAAATCATGGAGATAGCCAATCGGGAAGGGGTAGACTATGTGCTGCTCTGGAGCGAGGAAGAGCGTAATCGCTTTGTCTCCGAGCGCACCGGGGCCCAGCTTATGAATGAGATGATGGATATGATTCCCCGGGTGAGGGAGCTGGATGTGGTAATATTGCTGGCTTCCGATTTCCGTTTGAAGCTTCTGCGGGGATTGCTGGATAATGAGATTTTAACTGTGGAGATAGGAGAGTCGCCCTTAACTGAAGATAAATGGGTGGATCCCCAGGAGCTTTTGAAGGTGCTGCGAGCAGTCAAGGGGGCCCGGAAAAAGGAGAAGCCGAAAGATAGGAGGAGTCGGGAGTGAAGCACGTGGTCAGCGTCAGTCTGGGGTCGTCAAAGCGGAATCACGCGATTGAAACGGAGTTTTTGGGAGAACAGTTTAAGATTGAACGAATAGGAACTGATGGGGACTGGGATAAAGCTCTGAGCCTGGTGAGGGAATTGGATGGGAAGGTGGATGCCTTTGGGATGGGAGGCATAAGCCTTTATGTTTATGCAGGCACTCGCAAGTATGTGCTGAAAGATGCCAAACAGCTTCTGGCTGAAGCCAAAAGGACGCCTATGGTTGATGGGGGAGGGCTTAAGAACACCCTGGAAAGAGACTCGATTATGAGGGTGGCCCGTGAAGGAATCGTGGATTTCAAAAACAAGCGGGTCCTGATGGTCTGTGGAGTTGACCGTCTGGGCATGGCCCAGGTTCTGGATAAGCTCAGCGATAACATCGTTTTTGGCGATTTGATCTATAGTCTGGGAATACCTATCCGAATCACTTCTTTGCGGCATCTGGAGATATTAGCTAATATTATTGCCCCCATAATCGTGAATCTGCGTTTTGACTCCCTTTACCCCACCGGAGAGAAACAGGAAGTCATAATTCCCAAGTTTTCTAAGTACTATTATGAAGCAGATATTATCGCCGGTGACTTTCTCTATATTCGGCGCTATCTGCCCGATCATCTGGAGGGCAAGGTGATCATTACTAATACTACTACACAGGATGATGTCCAGCTGTTGAAGGAGCGGGGGGTTAAGCTGCTGGTTACTACTACTCCGGAAATGGAAGGACGATCCTTCGGCACTAACGTTATGGAAGCCCTTTTAGTCACCATGATTAACAAACCGGTGGAGGATATTACCGAAGAGGATTATTTCAGTCTGATTAAAGAATTAGACTTTAAACCGGGAATAAAGTACCTAAACGACTAATGCCCAGAGGCAGATGCTGAACCGTCCGAAATGCCGCTGGGGAAAGGCGAAGGATGGGAAAAGCAGGTTTCTTAAATATAATGGATAATTCTTGGAGGGGTCCTTTGTCCAAAACTCAGGTTTTGAACAGGATTGCTCCTTTTTTGTTGGCTCCCAGAGTGGCCCGGGAAATAAGATTAGACTTATTTGATATTCAGGCCAGAGAAATCCGGCTTCCTTTGGGAAATGACAACTGGCAGGTTCTTCGGCCTTCGATTCAGAAAAGCTTCTGGGAGAAAATCGACGGTTTATGTGCAAAGGAAGATATAACATCCTTGGGTATTACCAGGGGTATGAAAGCATCCGTCATGCTGCCCGGGGTCAGGGTGCAGAACGGAGGCCGGTTCATAGTGGGGCTGGCTTTGCTCAGGATCGAGGAAGCCTTGAATAAAGGAACAGCTCAAAGGGTAATATTAGCTTCGGATCATAGTGCGGCCTTTTCTCTGGCGGTTCAGGTGGCTGATACCTTTAAGATGCCGATTATGCTCCAAAGTATGGCGCCGGTCCGCCATGAGGCCATGGCATGGCAGGTTTACCGCCGCGAAGGATTGGCTTTGTCACTGGCGTGTTTTAATCCGGAAATATGGACTGCCAATGATATCATTCTGCTGTTGGATGAAGGGTATGCTGAAGAAGCAGCGCGGTTCTCCTCCGGCTGGCAAATCAACCTGACCGACAGCAGCCGGGGACATGCCCCGGAGCTGGAGGGTGAATTGTCCCGACAGGGAATAGCGCCGGTTCTTCGCAATTTGGCGCCGTTGATGGAGGCCTGCCTGGAAGATGACAAAAAATTAGGCCCATGGGGAAAAAAGATGATGCCCGACAGAGAAAAGCTCCAAATCTGGGAAGCCTTCCTTGACAATAAGAGGGGTGGTCATTATAATACCATAAAAGGAATTTGAACGGCCGGTAATTATTGTAGCCTCTGGAAGCTTAACGCTTCGCTTTTTTATTTTGGTTTAATAAGGAGAGATTTCATGTCGGAAAAAGAGGTTATTCTAACTCGTGGAGGTTTACAAAAGCTGGAGGAAGAACTGGAATTCTTCAAGTCGGTTAAACGCAAGGAAGTTGCGGAAAGGATTAAACAGGCCATAGAATTCGGGGATATCTCTGAAAGCTCAGAGTATGAAGATGCCAAGAATGAGCAGGCTTTCATTGAAGGAAGGATAATGTCTTTGGAAAAGACTCTGCGCAATGCCCGCTTGATTGAGGATGATGACATACAGACAGATTACGTGTCTCTGGGCACAAAAGTTGTCTTGATGGACATCGAGGCTAATCGTGAGACGGCTTTTACTATTGTTGCTTCAGCAGAAACTAATCCCAAAGAGCGCAAGATTTCAGATGAATCTCCCGTTGGTCGAGCTATTATCGGTAAGGCCATCGGCTCTGAAGTAGAGGTAAAGGTTCCGGCCGGAGTTGCCAGGTATAGAATTGTAAGTATAGAGAAGTAAAGGGTCGGGGAGGTTTTCTTTTGTCAGACCAGGAACTAAACGAACTCAGGCAGGTTAGATTGCAGAAGATCAAAGATTTGAGAGAGCAGGGGATCGAGCCTTTTGGCAGCAGATTTGAACGTACCGAATTTGCACAGAACATTAAAGATGATTTCGAAAACCTGGAAGACCAATACGTAACAGTTGCCGGCCGTATTATGGCCAGACGTGGCCATGGTAAAGCGGGATTTGCGAATTTGCAGGATCCTTCCGGAATTATTCAATTGTATTTTAAATCGGACGATTTAGGGGAAGAACGGTATACCCTTTATGAAAAATGTGATATAGGTGATATTCTGGGTATTACCGGGAAGGTGTTCCGCACCAAACGCGGAGAAATATCGGTGGCGGTCAGTGATCTGGTTTATCTGTCCAAATCACTTCATCCACTTCCCGAAAAATGGCATGGGCTGAAGGATGTGGAGCTGCGATATCGCCAGCGTTATGTGGATTTAATAGTCAATCCGGGGGTTCGGCAGGTATTTCTCAAGCGCAGCCAGATTATCCGGAGTATACGTCACTATTTGGATGAACAGGGATTCCTGGAAGTTGAAACCCCGATGATGCAGCCAATCGCCGGAGGGGCAGCGGCCCGTCCTTTCATAACTCATCACAATGCTCTTGATATGGACTTGTACTTAAGGATTGCTCCCGAGCTGTATCTTAAGCGGCTTTTGGTAGGGGGTATAGAGCGAGTCTATGAGATAAATCGCAATTTCCGCAATGAGGGAATTTCTACTAAACATAATCCTGAATTTACTATGGTGGAAATGTATCAGGCCTACGGTGATTATCAGGTGATGATGGAACTGGCCGAGAATATGATCTATCAGGTGGTAATGGAAACCATGGGAACGCCGGTAGTTGAATACCAGGGGACCACCCTTGATTTTTCTCTGCCCTGGAAAAGAATTACCATGTTGGATGCCATCAATGAATATGCCGGAATTGATCTGAATGACGCGGACCTGGAGGAGGCCCGGAAATTAGCGGCGAGCATTGGCATCGGACCGGACAAGAATGCTTCCCGGGGTGAAATTATCAACTTGGTTTTTGAAGAGAAAGTGGAGCCCCAGTTGATTCAGCCAACTTTTGTGTACAAATACCCGGTAGAGATATCACCCTTGGCCAAACGCAACCGGGAAAACTCTCAGTTCACCGATCGGTTTGAGATATTCATAATGAACCGGGAGTTAGGCAATGCTTTTTCTGAACTAAACGATCCCCTTGATCAACGAGAGCGTTTTGAAAGTCAAGTGTCTAAACGCAATCAAGGAGATGCGGAAGCACATATGATGGATGAGGATTACTTAAACGCTCTGGAATACGGAATGCCCCCGGCAGGAGGCATGGGAATAGGTGTAGATCGGCTGGTTATGATCCTGACCGACTCTCCCTCCATCAGGGATGTAATTTTGTTTCCTACCTTGCGGCCCGTCAGGGAGTAGCAGGAGAGCAGAATATCAGATATAAAAAAGCGGCTTCCCAGCCGCTTTTGATTGTTGACAATTTAACCAGACCGATGACGGGAGCGAAGATCAAGGCGCTAGGGAAGTCCGCGATTGAGGCGTACATAAGGTACGTTGATTGAGCGGGCTTTCCTGGCAACGCAGAGATTCGCTTTTGTCATCGGCCTGGAGCAGTTTACCGGGAGCGGTTGCCCATATGGGGGGATATCATCCCGTATTTTACCATCTTCCGATAAAGAGTGACTCTGGATATTCCCAGCTCGGCAGCTGTCTTATTCCGGTTGTTGCTGTGCTTTCGCAGGCAGCTTTTGATGGCTTGCTCTTCCACAGATTTCTTTGTAGCTTTAAGGGGCAGAGCTGCAGGTGGCTCCTCCGAAATCTGAGGCAGAAGAGGGAACAAGGAGCCGGACAACACAGGATCTGGCGCCATATTAATGGCGCGTTCGATGACATTATTCAGTTCGCGAACGTTTCCAGGCCAGGTATAATTCATCAGGAGTTCCATGGCGTTATCGCTGATTCCTTTTATTTGCTTTCCCAGCTTGGGACCGGTGCATTTAATAAAATGGTTCACAAGCTCAGGAATGTCATCCGGTCTTTCCCGCAGCGGCGGGATTCTAATATCCATTACTCCCAGGCGGTAATAGAGGTCAAGGCGGAAGTTACCCTTTTGGACTTCTTCAAACAGATTCTTATTACTGGCGGCAATGATACGGACATTAACCGGAATAACCTCCCGGCCACCCAATCTGACCAGAGTCCCGTCCTCCAGACAGCGCAGGAGCGAGCCCTGCAAATCCAAAGGCATCTCGCCGATTTCATCCAGAAAGATGGTGCCCTGATCGGCCAGCTCAAACTTGCCGGGGTTGCCCCCCTTGCGGGCACCGGTAAACGCCCCTTCTTCATAGCCGAATAATTCGCTGGATATGAGTTCCCGGGGCAAGGCCGCACAATTTATGGCGAAGAAGGGTTCCTCGCAACGGTTGCTGGCATTGTGAATAGCTTGAGCGAACATGTCCTTTCCCACCCCGCTTTCACCCAGCAGCAATACGTTGGAGTCTGATTCAGCCGCAATCTCAGCGCAATTCAAAGCATACTTAAAATGAACATTCCGTCCAATGATGTTTTCAAAGGAGATTTTGGCCCGGGCACCGGATACTCTTTCAATTAACCGCTTATACTGCTGTATAGGCTGAAGAATGACAACGGTGCCGGCCGCCTTATTGTTTTTCTCGGCCAGGGGAGTACAGCTGACCGCTGTCTTGACCATGTTGGTCTTGTGCCGGATTACCAAAGGCTCATTTAAGATTCTTTTATTGCTGAATATTTTAGAAAAGAAAAAGGCATTATCCGGATGCATAATATCCTCAAGGATTTTACCCACCGAATTGGCGTAATCAATTCCCAGGTTACGGGCTGCGATAAGATTCAGATGGGTTATACGGTGTTGATGATCCAGGGTCAAAACACCGTCTGACATAGATTCCATGATAGCCGTCTTATGCAGATTAGCCATTTCACTTTGCTGGAGTGAGTGCTGGAAAGCCATTTGCCGCTCGATGGCACAGGAAGCAGCCAAAACCATCCCCAGGGTATGCCTGTTCACCAGGGTAATGGGACCCGATACCCCCAGGAGCCCAATAAGCTTGCCACCTTCATCAAAGATAGGTGAGGAAGCACTGCAGGAATAAGCCGCTACCCGGCAATAGTTTTCATAACCAAAGAATTGGACTGGTGTTTCAGATACAATGGCCATGGAGCCGGTGTTGGTGCCCATCACTTGCTCAGACCAGTTAGAGCCCTCAATAAGATTAGCTATGGCGGCAAACTCTAATGCTTCTTTGTTTCCCGTTCTGGAAAGAACATAGTTGTCACAATCTTGAAGGAAAAAGAGGAAATCGTGTTTCTTCATAAAGTGGTTTAAGTGTTCTATCATAGAGGTGCCCTGCTCCATTAAAGCCTTGTTTTGGTTTCTTCTCTCTTCAAGTTCGTCAGGAGTCAGAATAATTTCACAGCGAGGCTTGAATGGATCAACACCGTATTCTTTACAACGAGCCCATGAGTCCCGTATCTCCTGAGAAATTTCGATTCCTTCACAATAACCGGTCTGATGTAACGATTTCCATATGCGAAGCATCTCCTTCATGCGGACCTCCCCTTTCCACGAATACGCAGATTGAATTAACATAATTATTGCACTATTGAAACATATATTGCAAGAGGTTATTAGGCCAATCCCCCTGTAATAAGGGTTTCTTGTTGTTATTATGTTTCAATGTTTCAACATGAAACGTTAAGCTAATGAAACAAATAAGTCTTTTTAGTGACCCAAATGTTACAATAATGCCGATAATCCATCATTGTTTAGCAAGGGGAATAATTGGCATGAATATTGCAACTTGTTTTAATAATTCGATTTGTGTTAAATGCAAATCAGATTGAAAGGAGAAATGTGATGTCTATTTACGAAAGCAAGTTTTGGCTCAAAAACTATGACTGGAAAACCGATACCACCCTTAGGTATCCTAAATTCCCGGCTTATTCGCTGTTGAGAAATGCCAGCACCTATCAGCCTAACAAAGCGGCAACCTGGTTTTACGGCGCCGAAATCACCTTCAATGAGCTTTACCAAAAATGTACCCGGCTTGCAAATGTTCTGGTAGAGAATGGCGTTAAGAAAGGTGACCGGGTTGGAATCCTGCTCCCCAACTGTCCCCAGTTTGTTATTGCTTACTGGGCCATCAACATGGCTGGCGGAATTATTGTTAACATCAATCCCCTATATACAAAAGAGGAATTGAAATTTATATTTGACGACACTCATCCGGCCGCATTAGTTACTTATGATGCAATGCTGCCGTTAGTCAGACCACTGAATAAAGAAGCTGAAAACCCAATAGCCACCGTATATGTTTCCAAGCTATCTGATTTTATGGCGGGAACCCCCATCAGCACCGCAGCCGACCTGGGTTTAGAAGAAGGATACCTTCATTTTTGTGAAGTCCTGCAAACTGATAAGACATGGGCGCCTCCCTTGGTAGACATTAAACCGGATGATCCCATGGTTATTCAATACACGGGAGGAACCACCGGATTTCCTAAAGGCGCTCTTCTCTCCAACACCAACATTGTGGCCGGTTCCATCGGCATATGGAGATGGTGTTCGGACTATGTAGAAAGTCAGAGCTATGACAGAAGACGGGTTCTGAGTATTATACCCTTCTGCCATATCTATGGAGAGACTGCCTGCATAGGCTATTCTACCGTTCATGTGGCTACCATGGTAATCCTGCCTAGATTTGATCCGGAGGAAGTCTTCAATATCCTTCATAATTTTGAAAACATTTCCTATTGGCCGGCAGTTCCCACTATGCTTCAGGCCCTTTTCTACAGCCCCAGGGTTAATGAAATCGATTGGCACGGCAAAATTGGCTACTGTGGATCCGGTGCCGCACCGGCATCTATAGAGTTAATCAAGAAATGCCGTGACTACGACTTTAACTTTGCCGAGGGATGGGGAATGAGTGAAACCTGTGCTACCGGTCTGGGATCTCCCGGACAAGGAAACCACAAACCCCTCAGTGTTGGGATCCCTATGATCGACTACACCGTTAAGATCATGGGCGAAGATGGCAAAGAAGTGCCGCTGGGCGAGCGCGGTGAGATTTGGATCAAAGGGCCTACGGTTATGAAGGAATACTGGAACCGGCCGGAGGATTCCAAAAATGCTTTCAGTGAAGATGGATATCTTATGACTGGCGACGTAGCCTACATGGATGAAGATGGTGTCGTATTCATCGTGGACCGCACCAAGGATATGATCATTGCCGGAGGATACAACATCTATCCTCAGGATGTGGACAGTGCTCTCCTCAGGAATCCCAAGGTGGCTGATGCCATGACAATAGGAATTCCCGACGAGTACCGGGGAGAGACGGTTAAATCCTTTGTAGTGCTGGTTCCGGGACAGACGGCGACTGCGGAAGAACTGACCGTTTGGTGCCGCGACCTCCTGGCCGCTTACAAGGTACCCAGAATCATCGAGTTCAGAACAGAGCTGCCCAGAACCAACACCGGTAAAGCCCTGCGCAGAATCCTGAAAGAAGAGGAAATGGCCAAATAATAATGGCATAATACGGAATAACAAGGCAATAAGGCAATAAACTAGTGGCGTCTATTTTGAAAGAGGGTCTCTAATCAGGTTGGAAGCCGGCGGTCCTAAGTGATCACCGGCTTCTAGCCTTGTTTTTTCACGAATCGCTTGAAGAAGTACTGGGCCTCTTCCACCTGCAGCACAGTTATGAAAGCCAGATAAATAAAGATGCCAAGTCCCATAGAGATGCCTAAATGGTAAAGCTGCCCCTTCAGAGAGGCCATAGCCAGGTTGGTGACCAGCAAGCCATTTATGAAGTAGACGCCTACTCCCATCAGCACAGAGGCCAGCAGGATTTTACCCAGATTAATGAACAGCTTTTTTTCGGGCAAGGCGGGCAGACGGTTGCGTAACAGACAATAGGCCAGAATCATATTGAGTATAGCTGCCAGGCTGTTGGCCAAAGCCAGTCCTCCATGCTGCAGGTAGCGAATGAGAATCAGGCTCAATATGAGATTGACCACAACCACGGTGATACTGATTTTTACAGGAGTTTTAGTGTCCTGCAGAGCGTAATAGGTGCGATTTATGACGTTGTAGGCGCCCTGGGCAAAAAGGCCCAGGACGAAAAACCGCAAAGCAAAGGATGTCATGGCGGTAGAGGTGGCGTCAAAGGCTCCTCGCTCAAACAACACTCGTACTATAGGCTCGCTCAGGGCAAACAGCCCTATGGCTGCCGGGATGGTAAAAAGAGCGATCAAGTTTAACCCAAAAACCATGGTATTGCCTAGCTCTTCGTGCTCATCGCGTGCGGCAAGGGCTGATAGTGAAGGAAAAACAGC
>Ga0123334_1000361_pt1 | contig 60410 bp, 45 predicted proteins | sample BiotimSIPDNA_FD_89706 | JGI IMG/M metagenome (GOLD analysis project Ga0123334, IMG submission 89706) | Anaerobic biogas reactor microbial communites from Washington, USA - Biogas_R1 time_0 SIP DNA | ecosystem: Engineered > Bioreactor > Anaerobic > Unclassified | place: Washington, USA...
TCGTCGGCGCCAATGTATTTCAAATGATCAAGGCAATCAAGACGGGAGACATCCAGCACTTCATGGACTTGCTGAAAACCTTCTTCGCCGCCGTGCAATACGATATCGTGATAGACACGGAAGCGCGCTTCCAACTGCTGTTCTATTCGGTGTTCCTGCTGCTCGGTGTGCGAGTCGAGGCGGAATCGCGGACGTGCGACGGGCGAATCGACGCCGTGATCCGAGAAGGGGACTGCATCTACATCTTTGAATTCAAAATGAATCAAAACGCCGAGGCTGCGCTGGCGCAAATCCGCGAAAAAGCATACTACCAAAAATATCAGCACGCCGGCAAAAGAATCGTCCTCATCGGCGCGAATTTCGACGCGGCCTCAAGACAGATATCCGAGTGGAAAATCGAAAAGGCGTAAGTCGACGGCCTGAAAGAATAGGCTCTCGCCCCTCGCCCCTATTCTTCTGGCACCTGCTGGCTCAAGCAATGCAGGGCGCCGCCTTCGAGGACAATGTCGAAGCAGTCGATGGGAACGATATCGCGCTCCGGGAAAGCCTGGCCAAGGATAGCGAGAACCTGGTTATCGTTGCTGTCCTGACGATAAGTCGGCACCAGCACCGCGCCATTGATGATCAGGAAATTCACGTAGCTGGCTGGCAGGATTTCCTCTCGCCAGCCCACTGGGCGGATCGGTTGCGGGCAGGGCAGGGGAACCACATCCAGGCGGCGTCCGTCCACGCCGCGCATCTTCTGGAGCAGGGCGAGATTGCGCTGCAAGACAGCGTAATTGGGCGACAGCGGGTCTTCGTCAACCAACGTCAACACAGCGTCTTTTCGAAAGAACCTGGTCAGGGTGTCGATATGTCCGTCCGTATCATCGCCGCATAGTCCGCTTGGCAGCCAGCCGATCTGCTCAACGCCCAGGTATTGACACAGAATCTGTTCCACCTCTGCCTTGTCTCGGCCAGGATTGCGGTTGGGATTGAGCATGACTGATTCGGTGGTCAGAAGCATGCCCGCGCCATTAGTTTCAAAAGCGCCGCCCTCGCCGATTAACGGCGCCTGGAAGCACGGCAGCCCTAACACGATAGCCATGCGCCCAGCAACCAGGTCATCCTGCTCCCAAGGCGGAAATTTGCCGCCCCAGGCATTGTAGTGGAAAGAGACGGCGGCTCGTTGCGACGTCTGCCCATGCTTCAAAACAATCGGTCCATGATCACGGCACCAGGCGTCGTCCGTTGCAACGTCGTGCATGATGACGCGGTCCATGACCGCGCCAGCGTCAGCCAGCCGGTCCAGCCAGCGCACCTGGGCTGAGGCGATACAGAGCAGGCGCACGTTTTCGTACCTGGAGATAGCCGCCGCAAAGGCCGCGTATGCCTTTTCCATGGCTGCGCGGTTGTCTGGCCAGGTATGTGGATTAAGCGGGCAGGACAAAAGCACAGATTCCTGGCGCTCCCATTCAGCTGGAAACACGAACCCCTGTTCCTGCGGGGTGAGTGATGACATATTAGACAAGCTCCTCAATCGTCAAAACGCCTGGTGATTTTGCCGTAAGCATCCAGCCGACGGTCGCGGAAGAACGGCCACATCCGCCGATGCTCCTCAAGTTGCCGCCAGTCGCAGTCGGCATAAAGGATGGCGGGCTTGTCGTCAGCCTCAGCCAAACTGCGACCGTAGAAATCACAGACAAAGGACGATCCCCAGAAATGCGTCTCGCCTTCCTTGCCAACGCGGTTGACCGCCGCATAGAAGCAGCCGTTAGCCACAGCATGGCCGCGCTGGACATTGAGCCACGCTTCACGCTGGAGCGCCGCCAGTTCCGGCCCCTCAGAGGCCAGGCCGCCAATCGCGGTCGGGCAGAAAATCACGCCAGCACCTTGCAGAGCAGTCAGGCGGGCTGATTCCGGAAACCACTGGTCCCAGCAGATGATGACGCCAATCCGGCCAAAGGCCGTGTCGCACGCCTGAAACCCGAGGTCGCCTGGCGTGAAATAGAATTTCTCCTCAAAGCCAGGGTCCTGCGGGATGTGCATCTTGCGGTATTTGCCGACGATGCGGCCGTCAGCGTCAATGACCACGGCGGTGTTATGAGCCAGTCCCGGAGCGCGATGTTCAAACAAGGAGAGGATAATGACGACCCCCAGCCGATGCGCCAATTCGCCGTAATGGCGCGTAGTCGGGCCAGGAATCATTTCCGCCAACGCGAAAAACTCCGGATCTTGGATTCGGCAAAAATACGGATGCAGGAAGAGTTCCTGGGTGCAGATAATCTTAGCGCCATTGCCAGCGGCTTCAGTCACCAGCCGGTCAGTGTCGGCAATGGCCGCAGCCGGGCTGGCAAACCCGGCATTCTGCAACAAGGCGATGCGAACAGCCCGCCGACCGCCAGGCGAAAAGGGTTGGTTGGTCATGTGAATTTCTCCTTGCGGTATGGTATAGTGGACAGTGGACAATGGACTTTAGTGGACATTAATGGACATTAGTAGACGGTGGACTGTGGACTTTAGTGGACGGTAGTGGTCAATGGACGTGGACATTAATGGACAGGGGCTGCCATATATAATGTAGTTCTGGTGCATTCTCGCCCCTCGCCCCTCAACATTCAGCATTCAGCATTCAGCATTCAGCATTCGTCCCTCGCCTTACCCAGCGTGGCGGCGTTGCACATCTGCGGCAATTTTCTTCAAGCGACTCAGGGCATGGCTATAAAATTTCTTCCAGCCCTCGCACAGGAGGCTGGCGTTCTGAAAACGGTTCTTAGGACAATCGCCGGCGCAGTAAGGATTGAATTCACAGGAACGGCATTGGCGCAGCGTCTTGGCCTTGCGTTGAGCAAAGGCTCGCATTCGCGGCGAGGACAGGACTCGCGCCAAAGGCTGCCGCAGTACGTTGCCGAGCTTGAGGTCTGGCTGAACAAAAAAATCGCATGGGTAGACACCGCCGTCATGCTCGACGACGAGGTATTGGCCGCATTCACGGGAAGCGGCGCAGGTGTTGGCCTGGCCGGTCAGCAGCTTGTGCAAAATCGTGTCAAACAACCGCACTGACACCCGCTCCTGGTCCCGTGCATGCCATTCGTCAAAAATCTGGCAGAGGAAATCGCCCCATTGCTCGGCGGTGACAGCATGAAGCATGAGCTTGCCAGCATCATCATATTCAACGCATTCAATGTATTGGTGGAAGACGACGCCGAGTTCGTCACGCAGATAGCGGTAGACCGCCAGCGGCTCGCGAACGGTCGTGCTGTTGACGAGGGTGAGGATGTTGAATTCGACCCTATGGCGCCGCAGGACATCCAGGCCGCGCAGCACCGCCGCATGGGTGCCGCGGCCGTCAGCCGTGCGCCGATTAAGGTCGTGGCTGGCTTCAGAGCCGTCAACGCTGACTCCCACCAGAAAACGATATTCGGCCAGGAATTCGCCCCAGGCATCGTCCAAGAGCGTTCCATTAGTCTGCAAGGCATTAGCGAAGTTGACGCCGCGCCTGCCGTGTTTCTCCATGAAGCCGACTGCTCGCCGGAAGAAGTCAACCCCGGCCAGGGTAGGCTCGCCGCCCTGCCAGGCCAGGGAATAGACTTCTTGGCGGCTCTGCAAATAGTTCACAATCATCGCTTCCAGCACCGCGTCCGACATGCCGTGGCGCTGCGAGCCGAACAGCGCCTCTTTCCCCAGGTAGAAGCAATAGCGGCAGCGCAGATTGCAGTCAAACGACACCGGCTTGACCAGCAGGGAAAAGGGCTTGTCGGTCGTACTCGCTGGCATAAATAGGCAAAGACAGGACTTACGGCTCGAACAGTACCCGGAACTCGTCTGCTGGCATCGGCCGTCCGTATGGCGAGAATTCGAAGATTTCGGCGTACTTGACGGTTTTGCCCTTGTCTCCATACGTCTTGACAAGGGTGTCGCGTCCGAGATCGGCCGCAGTCTGGAAGCGCACGCCCCAATGGGTCAGCAGCCAGTCGCGCTTCTGCTCCGCCGTCATCGTCAGATGATTGAAATCCTTAAAGCCCTTGTCAAAAGGCAGCCATTCATAGTATTGCGACACATGGCAATTGAGCATGGCCAGCTTGACGTCCATGACAGAGTCGATTTCAACGGCAGCGTCTGCGCGGATGGGGCGCGGGTCTGTGAAGCGGTCATAGCTGTAGGCGAAAACCGGCGCACGCGGCGGAATCGGGGTGTCTTCGCAGAAGCGTGGGACGCCGACCAGGTACGCCGCATCCATGACCAGCTGGCCCGTGTTGCGGTGGTCGGCGTGATAGTCAACCGCACGGTGCGAAATCACGACATCCGGCTGGAAACGGCGGATGATCCGGATGATCTCCTTGCGGTTTTCCAGGTTGCATTCAATCTCGCAGTCATGGTTGTCCAGCACCTGGTATTCCGCGATGCCGGCCACAGCGGCGGCAGCCTGCGTCTCCAGGTAACGTCGCGCTGCCAGTTCGGCTCGACGCATGAGGTGGTGGCCGCAGTCGCCATTGCAGACGGAGACCAGCTTGACCACGTGCCCGGCCCGAGCCAGCTTGATCGCCGTGCCGCCAAACAATGAGTCAGCATCATCAGGATGCGCGCCGAAAAACAGAAATCGCTTAGGTTGTGCCATCTTCATGTCCTTGCTTGTTATTATGCCTTGGAAGCGACGGAGGGCGGTTCGGGAACGTCGCAGGTGTCCTCTAAGATAACCGTAGCGTCCTCAATGCTCATCGCTTGCCGCCAGGCTGGATGCTGGTCTCGCCAAGTGACCTGGAAATGGTCAAAGCGGACGTCGTCAACCTGCCGGAAGCGCAAAAACGTATCGGGATAAGCTGCCGGCGCCGGATCCAGGGGACACGGCCCGACCGTCAAATCGACGTGGCTGAAACGAAGATGACGCGGACGGGTGAGGGCGCTGCCCGCAAAGTCGCAGCCGCCATAGCAGGAACCGTAAAAGCCGTTCACGCGGATGTTCTCAATCTGCGCCGTCGCTGAAGGCGCCCCCGAGACGATGCGAAACGGGAAGGCGACCAGATGAGCCTGGATGTTGGCAATGGCCAAATCGGAAATCGCCACCCCGGTCGACGGCTCGCGATAGGCTGACTGCAACAGAAAGACCGTCGTCGCCCGCCGAATCACGATATTCGAGATGGCGGCATGCCGGATGACGCCGGAGCCGACGCCGATGCGAAAGGCGCAAATCGAGGTGTCAAGCACGCAATTGGTGATGACCACGTCCTCGCAGACACGCATCTTATCTTTGAGGCGCACGGGATTGGCGCGTAGGGTGATGGCGTCGTCGCCGGTGCAGACCAGGCAGTCGCTCACCACGACTTGGCGGCAGCAGTCGATGTCAATGCCGTCGGTGTTGGCCGCATCAGGCGGGTTGTTGATCTGCAATCCTGTGGCGATAACATCTTCACAGCCATAGAACAGGCAGGTCCAGCAACAGGCATTGCGCAGGGTGAGACCGCTGACGCGGACGCCTGTGCATTCGCAGAACATGACCATCTGGCCGGGGCGCAGCCGCTCTTTGTCCTTGGCATGTCGGATGCCTTGGCTCCAGCCGAAGCGCGGCTCTATTGGCGGTGCTTCCGGCTCGAAGAAGGCCGGCCCATTGCCGTCAATGCAGCCGCTGCCAGTGAGGGCGACATCATGCACTTCAACCGCCAAAATGAGGTGGGCACCGTTCCATTGCTCGCGTTCTGAACGCATGTTCTGCGGAAAGGCGTCGTCAGCGTTGTAATCATCCAGATTAGGACTTCCAAGCAAGACAGCTCCTTTTTCCAAGTGCAATTCAACGCCGCTGCGCAGCCAGACCGTGCCGGTGACGAACGTCCCAGGCGGAACTAAGACCATGCCGCCGCCAGCAGCTGAACAGGCGTCAACCGCTGCCTGGATGGCGAGTGTGTTGACCGTCTTGCCGTCCGCGACAGCGCCGAAATTCGTGATGACATGCATGTTGAGGGTTCCTTGATGATGCGTCATGGACTGGAGGCGGATATGGCAAGGTGCCTGGCTCGAGGCCGTTACCCAATGTGTACGGAGCAACGCAGACGTTTTTGCAAGTCAGCCGGGGAAAGCAGGGACAGAGCGTCGATGAGACGAGTGTGGAATGCGCCGGTGCCTTCGCCGTCCCGCAGGCTCTCGCCAGCAATCTCCCCGGCGATGGACAAGCAGGTAATACCGCCCGCCGCCGCCAGCAACGGCCCGTTCGGAAGCACAGCCGCAAAAGTGGCGCACAGCGAACTGGCCATGCAGCCGGTGCCCATGATGCGCGCCAGCATAGGATGACCATTGGCCATCGTAAAAGTGACTTTGCCATCGCTGAGCACGTCCTGGGCACCGGTGAGCGCGATGACGCAGCCATAGCGCCGGGAGACATCAGCGACCAGGCAGCACGCCTGCCGCAGCTTCTCGCCAGCGCTGGCGTCGGCCTCGCTGGCACCGCTGAAAATGTCCTCCGCAGACTTGACCCCGCGTGCCCGCGCCGGCAGGTCGGCCAACACCTTGATCTCGGCCAAGTTGCCGCGAACAATCGCGACGTCGACGTTGTTCAGAATCGCCTCAACCAGCGCTCGCCGGAATGGCGTGGCGGCAACGCCTACCGGGTCGAGGACAACAGGAATGCCCTGGGCGTTGGCGGCTTGACCGGCCGCGATCATGGCACCCTCGGCCGCCTCGTCTGGCGTGCCGATGTTCAACAACAGCGCACGCGACAATCCGGCCATGTCGCCCACCTCGCGCTGGCATGGTGCCATGATCGGCGAGCCGCCTATCGCCAACACGGCGTTGGCGCAGTCATTGACAGTGACTAGGTTCGTGAGATGATGCACCAATGGCTGCTCCGAACGGATCGCCGCCAGCGCCGAAATGATTTTTTCGAGCTTACTGGCTCTGTCCTTTATCTCTATCGGTGCAATGGCGCTTCGCGACCGTGCGGCTGCCCCGCTCGCGGAGTCGGCTAGCGAGGCCGAGGTCGTCCCACCATACCATTGGAAGAAATGATGCAGGGGTCCGCAGCCATGACCGACTTCCAGGCCGGCGGTCATGGCGCTGCGGACATAGTCCTTGGCCTGTCGGCAGGCATTCAGCAAGGTCATGCCCCGTGCGCTGAAGGCGGCAATGGCCGAGGACAAGGTGCAGCCGGTGCCATGCGTGTTGCGCACGGCAAGGCGGGCGCCTGGCAGCCAATGGCAGTCACGCCCGTCAAAAAACAGGTCGTCGGCGTTGCCGGTGCTATGGCCGCCCTTGAGCAAGACCGCCTTCGCCCCTAGCGCGACAATCACTGCGGCGGCCTTTTCCATATCACTGTGCGACTTGATGCGCAGGCCAGTGATGGCCTCAGCTTCAGGGATATTCGGAGTGACCAGGGAGGCGATGGGCAGCAGCTCCCGCTGCAAGGCGATGCCAGCCTCTGGCTGCATGAGGGCGCAGCCGCTCTTCGAAATCATGACCGGGTCCAGGACCACGAAGGACGGCCGCCAACGCCGCAGACAAGCTGCGACCGCGACGATGGTGGCTGCGGAAAACTGCATGCCGATCTTGACGGCGTCAACCCGAATATCGCTGAACACGGCGTCGATCTGCCCGGCGACGATGTCCGGCGGCATCTCCTGAACGCCAAGCACGGATGTGGTGTTCTGGACTGTCACTGCGGTGATGGCGCTCATGCCATAGACGCCCAGTGCGGAAAAAGTCTTCAGGTCAGCCTGAATGCCGGCGCCACCGCCGGAGTCAGAGCCGGCGATGGTCAAGGCGTGAGGTAAAATCATAATAGTCTCCAAAACCCATGATATAATGAAGAGAAAAAATGGAAAGCCGCCGAGATGCCGAGCCGTGGTGATAGGGCGCCCGGCGGTTGCTGGCCTCAGCAGCGGTTTTTAGCGCCAGGACTGGCCTTGCCAATGGCCAGAAGATTGATTTGTGAAGCAATATAACCAGCGCCGAAGCCATTGTCAATGTTGACCACAGCCATCCCTTCGGCGCAGGAATTAAGCATAGTCAGCAGCGGCGCCAGACCCTGGAACGAAGCGCCATAGCCGACTGAGGTGGGAACCGCGATGACAGGATTGGCCACCAGCCCAGCCAGAACGCTGCCCAAGGCCCCCTCCATGCCAGCAATCGCAATCAGTGCATTAGCGCGACGCAGCTCATCCAAATTAGCGAACAGCCGGTGAATGCCAGCTACCCCGATGTCATAGCAACGGAGCACGCGACTGCCTAAAAATTCAGCAGCGCCAGCCGCTTCCTCCGCCACCGGGATGTCTGCCGTGCCGCCTGTGCAGACGGCCACCAAGCCGCGCTGTTCAATAGGAGTGAGCTTCAAGGTGAGCAGACGCCCCACCGGGTGGTACTCAACAGACGGAATGACAGCTTTGACGGCCTGGTAATGCTCCTGCGAGGCGCGCGTGCCAAGGACATTGCTGCCTGCCTCTTGGAAGCGCAGGAAGATAGCCGCGAGCTGCTCCGGGGTTTTTCCAGGGCAGAACACGCTTTCGGGCTGACCCTTGCGGTAACGGCGATGATGGTCCAGCTTAGCAAAATCAAGTGATTCGCAGGGCAGCTTCGCCAGCAATTCAGCAGCCTGGTCGCGACTGAGCCGGTCAGCCTTGAAATCATCAAGTATTTTCTTCAAGTCCATCAGGAAATCTCCAGGGCAGAGGCAGGACAGACGAATCGTCGCAGCCGTGATAGCGAACATTTTATAATATAGCCCACCGGGTCGGGGTTGCACTCACGCGGCAGCCAAAGATTATTCCAGCTAACAAAAGCTAAGCGACTGCCGGTTTCGAGGCGCAAACTCGGGAAAAACGCTGTCAATCATTTGCAGAACTGCGGTCATGGTGTACATTATTCTCTGCCTGAGACCACGTTCTTTGCATCGGGACGTAGCGCAGCCTGGTTTAGCGCGTTTGACTGGGGGTCAAAAGGTCGAGAGTTCGAATCTCTCCGTCCCGACCAGCTTAAAAGCCTCAATCCTAACGGGTTGAGGCTTTTTTATTTGCCCGCAATGTCAGGCGCCGGTGTTTGAAACATTTTCCTTGTTTTGGCCTGTAATCGGACAGGGCAGGCGAAAATCGCAATCGGGACGGGCGCCACCTTCAACCTGCGGCAAAATTTCGAAAAATCCCCTTTGTATAAGCCTAAAACTAATGTTTTTTAAGAAATATTAGCTTTTCTGTTGACAAAACATATATTTTATGGTACAATATAAGCATTGACGAAATAACGATAGCAATTGAGGAAGTAAAAAAGCGAGATAGCAGGACATATTAAAGTCGTGACAGGGGAGCTGAAAATTCTATTTCAAGGAGAAAGAGGCTATGAACGTTCAAGTTATTATGCAGGATGGGAGGCCGGCCTTTGCAGTAATGCCCTTTGCGCAATATGAACAATTGCTAAAGAAAGCCGAAATGACGGAAAATCAAGCCGACAAATTGACTTTTCCGCAAGAGGTCATTGATTATAAATATGACAATAATTGTTCCTTTATTAAAGCATGGAGAGTATATCTCAAAAAAACACAAAAAGAAGTTGCGGCATCTTTAGGAATTACGCAAGGTGCTTACAGCCAAATCGAAAATGCTGAAAGCAATCAGAAAAGCACCCTGGAAAAAGTAAGCAAGGCACTTGGTCTGGAAATCGGACAGCTTACCCTCGTGGATTGATTTTGGATGTATTTTAGCATCTTCCGGGGTTTGCGAAAAAACATGGTCATTTTGAGCAGGAACTCAGCATTCGCTTGGTTAGCACCATTGACGGCAATTCATAAATTTTCAGTTTCAAGTACTCATAGTCACGATATCTGTATGCTTGTGCAATCAGGAGCCGCATTAGGCGCAAATTCCATCCAGATGCCTTTCATTAAGCTGGTCGTCTCGTCAGGAGCGCCTCCATGTTGCGGGTTGTGGTTAACACATATAACACAGGGCTGATGATTGCCAGCTTCAACTGTAGTACGTCGGAGACCTCCGACTGCTTCCTGATGCTCCTCTATGCAACGGAAAAGAGTGAAACCTTATCTTTTTCTCCAACACAGAAAGAACGCCAAAAAAGGCTATTTTATGATTCCGCATTATTCTCAAGCACCGCATCAGCGGCAATTCGCTAAGATAGAAAAAAGGAAATCCTAAAAAAACTATGTCCGCAATACCTCCGATCTAATCGACAAAGTAGAAGCGTTTGATTTTTTGTTTAGTTGTGCTATTGTTTTGATATTCTATACTGTTGCGTAATTATCTCAATTGAGATTTTGAAGTCGAGGATAAGATTTATGATGACAAGCATCGAAATTTGCGCAGGTGCTGGAGGACAAGCCCTAGGCCTTTCTATGGCTGGATTTGAGCATATTGCGTTAGTAGAATATGAAAAAGAATATTGTCAAATTTTGAAGAAAAACCGCCCTGACTGGAATGTTATCTGCGCTGATGTAAAAGATTTTTCCGGTATAGAATTTCGCGGGAAAGTTGATCTTTTTTCTGGCGGAGTCCCATGTCCGCCATTTTCGATAGCAGGTAAACAGCTTGGAAAAGAAGATGAGAGAGACCTATTCCCTGAAGCGATTAGGCTTATTGAAGAGATAAAACCTCGTGCTGTAATGCTTGAAAACGTCCGTGGCTTTCTTGATCCTATTTTTGCTGAATATAGGACAACGCTCTTAAATCAAATCCGCGATCTTGGATATAAAGTGCAAATCAAGTTATTGAATGCTTCTGATTATGGCGTCCCGCAGTTGCGTCCACGAATTGTTATCGTCGGAATACGAAATGACATAAGGGCTTCATTCAACTATCCACTGAAAAAGCCAGAAAATACCAAAAACGTTGGAGAAACTTTGGCTGACCTAATGGGAGCAAACGGTTGGCCCGGCACAAGCGATTGGGTAAAAAAAGCAAATACTATAGCCCCCACAATTGTCGGTGGTTCAAAAAAGCACGGCGGGCCTGATCTTGGTCCAGTTCGTGCTAGAAAAGCATGGGCTAAACTGGGGATTGATGGCATTAGTATTGCAAATGAAGCACCCTCACCAGACTTTGTCGGTATGCCAAAATTAACATCTCGAATGATCGCAAGGATTCAAGGCTTTCCTGACACTTGGGATTTTGGTAAAAAAAAGACAATTGCATGTCGAATGATTGGTAACGCATTCCCACCACCAGTCGCCCAGGCAGTCGGAGAAGAAATCAGAAAGATCCTGGAACATGAAAGCTTTTATTTCTGAAGCAAGAAAAAAATATCACCTGAAACTTTTGGAAAATGGGGTTCTGACAATCGATGCCAAAGGAATTCCTAGCAATGCAGATTCCGCTTCCGGGACTTCTATTGCCATCGCCCAGGGCATTTTTTCTAGGTTAATGCCAAATCGCATGGTGACAAAAACTCATAAGAAAAGTGACGGGCAAACAGCTGGAGCCAAATTTGAACAAATCAATATGGAGTTTTTATTAGAAACATTCCCCAAATTACAAAATCTTCGTCCTGGTGATTGGCAGATTAAAAAGTTTGGGAATAAAAATGCGATAAAGACAAGCAATTTTTCGCAATATGAACATTTGGAATACCTCAATCGATTAACTGCTGCGGATGCGAAATTGGCCGCCAGCATGGGAAATGATTATATAGTTACACCAGATGTCGTAATTTATCGCAATCCGGTAAGTGATGAGGAAATCAACACCCCAGTTTTTATGGTAGATGATTCCGTTAGCCTTATGGCTGCCATACGCAAAAGCAAAGGCGGTCTTCCTATTCTTCACGCTTCGATTTCTGCGAAATGGACGATGAGAAGTGATCGGGCACAGAATAGTCGCACTGAGGCATTAGGATTGATTCGGAATAGAAAGGGACATCTACCGCATATTGTCGTCGTTACTGGAGAGCCTATGCCAGGACGCTTGGCGTCGCTTGCGTTAGGAACCGGAGATATTGACTGTATGTACCATTTTGCGCTTTATGAACTGGTTGAAGCAGTAAAAGAAACTAAAGCTGAAGACTCTATTGAAATGCTGAATGTCTTGATTAAAGGCAAGAGGATTAAAGATATTAGCGATTTGCCTTTAGATTTATCTGTATGATTCTCCATCCTCCAATTGATGCTGCATTGATAAATCAAAATTAAGTCTATCGTTTTTAGGCGGGGAGCGCGAAGGAAGGAAGAGCCTTGTAGTCAACAACCCTCTCCTTCCCTCTCGCAAAACAAAACTTGGCCTTTGGGACAAACTCTAATGAACGTGACGAAGCTTTTCACCCGGAACCCATGTCCATGCGATTTGATTTCCAGGCTTTTCTGCTTAAATTTATTAGCATAAAAACCCCAAAGCCAAAGGCGGATGCCTGAGCATATCATCAGTCACTAGTAACTGCAAGCCTAAGGAGGAAGACAAGATGTCAATGCAAAAGACCTACCAGTTCATCAAGGACGCGGGATATTACTTCCTCGCAACCATTGACAATGACCAACCCAGGGTGCGTCCATTCGGAACCATTCATATCTTTGAGGGCAAACTCTACATCCAGATGGGACGAAAGAAGAATGTAGCGCAGCAGATACTTGCTAACGGCCAGGTGGAACTCTGCGCCTTGAAAGGGAGCGAGTGGATTCGCGTGTCAGGCGTCCTGGTTGACGACAAGCGCCGCGAAGCCAAAGCCTCCATGCTGGACGAATACGAGAGCCTAAAGTCAATGTATTCCGCTGATGACGACAATACCATGGTTCTCTATTTCCAGCCTGGAACCGTCACCGCGACTATATGGTCTTTCAAAAATGAGCCCGTTGTGATGAAATTCTAACACGAGGTGTTAGAAGATGAAGATACTTTGCCTGTCAGACCTGCACCAGCAGCCGGACGATATCTCCGATGCGATTCGCCAGGTGCGCTTCACGCCATTCCTGCAGTACATCCGCTATGTGGTCGAGGACACCGCGCCCGATGTGATTGTAGTGACGGGAGACAACGTGCCGACGCCGTATGTCGTCAGCCTGAAGGCATTCTTCGGGGCGCTCTTTCCTGCTGACATTCCTGTTATAGTGACTCTTGGCAACCACGAATTCTGGGAGCGTCCCTTCGAGGAGACGCTGGAGAATGCCCGCAACCAGGATGCGGATGTCCCCAATGTGCATATCCTGGATGCAGAGCCGTCCGTAGTCATTGACGGCTACAACTTCTTGGGTGGAGCGCTCTTCTTTGACGGAAGCATGCGCTGGCGGGAAAATGACGACCTGCTCCCCTGGGACGGCTGGCAGGACTGGCGAATTCCTGACATTGAGCAGCGCTACAAGGAGTTCAATGCCTTTTACGTGAAGCGCATCCGCCAAGCGATGAAGCCGAACATGCCCAACATCCTCTGCACACACCATTTGCCGCATATCGCGCTGAACGGCTTCGAACCCAGCCACTACAGCTTCTACTCGGGAATGAAGGACCTGGTCTCGCAACTGCCGTTTAACGACGCCTTCCCCAATGCTCTCATCTGCGGACATACCCACAAGCGCGTCATTGGCGAGGTCGTCCCAGGCTTCTACTGCGTTAATACCGGCAGTGACTATGGCATACTGAAGTATTACCTGCTGGAGCTGTAATGAAAAATGGCGGAAGGCAACTCTTCGACAAAACTACATACGGAGAATGCAATGAAAGTGATGGCAATCAATGGCAGCCCGCGCAAGGGCTGGAATACAGACATGCTTCTGAAGAACGTCCTTGAGGGCGCGGCCTCGTCAGGCGCAGAAACAGAGATGGTCTATCTCTACGACCTCACGTTCAGGGGCTGCGTCAGTTGCATGGCCTGCAAATTAAAGAAGAACACAAAGTTAGGGCGTTGCGTCCTGAAAGACGAACTGACGCCTGTCCTGGAACGTGCGCACGAGGCAGACGTTATCGTGCTGGCGAGTCCCATCTACTTCAGTGAAGTCACCGGCGAGATGCGCTCCTTTGTCGAACGCTTCCTCTTCCAATATCTGAACTACAATGACACCAGCAAGCCATTGAGTCCTGCCAAGCGAATCGCCTGGGTGTTCACCATGAATTGTCCTGAGGCGATGTTCGACAGTCTTGGCTACCACGCCCTCTTCAAGCAGTATGAAGGCTGGATGAAACTTTTTTTCGGAAACTGCGAGACCTTGCTCTCCACTGACACCATGCAGGTGAAGGACTACAGCCAATATCACCTAGGCATGTGGGACAGCGATGCCAAACGCCGCCGCCATGAGACTATCTTCCCCCAAGACTGCAAAAAAGCATTCGAACTCGGCGCAAAGATGGCCAAGCCATAAAAAAGGGCGAAGGGCGAGACATACCGGCCCTGGAACTGACAGCGCTTCTTCCCCCCAAAAAACAGACTCCGGCTGAGTTGTTTGAATTACTCAATATGCTGAGTAAATTATCTCAAGACATTGAGTAAAGTCAAATATGAGGTCAACTGATGTATACGCGGAAGGTTTTCGACACGATTTTACGTCGTCTTGTTGAGCCTCGTAGATTCATACAGGTATTGTCCGGCCCTCGGCAAGTTGGCAAGACACTGCTTTCCAAGCAATTAATGAAAGCTGTTCGTATTCCGTCGCACTATGCGTCTGCTGACGAGCCTGCGTTAAAAGGCGGCAGTTGGCTGGAGCAGCAATGGGAGGTGGCTCGTCATAAGTCAAAAGGCGGTGGTGCTGATGCCTTGTTAGTACTCGATGAAATCCACAAGCTGCCGAACTGGTCGGAAACGGTCAAGCGACTTTGGGACGAAGACAGCTTTCATGGCTTGCAACTCAAAGTGCTGCTGCTGGGTTCTTCTCCCTTGCTGATAAAATCCGGGCTGACCGAAAGCCTGGCTGGACGCTTTGAGCTTATTCCGATCACCCACTGGTCATACTCTGAAATGCGGGACGCATTCGGTTGGGATTTCCAGCAATATGTATATTTTGGCGGCTATCCGGGTGCGGTTCCTTTAATCAATGAGCTTGACCGCTGGACGAATTACATCAAGGAATCGCTGATTGAAACCAGCATTTCAAGAGATATTCTGCTTATGACGCGCATCGACAAGCCCGCCTTGCTGCGGCGTGTGTTTGAATTGGGATGCGCCTATTCGGGACAGGTCTTGTCCTACCAGAAAATCATGGGACAATTGCAGGATGCCGGCAACACAACCACCTTGGCGCATTATTTGAACTTGCTTGCCAATGCCGGTTTTGTCGCAGGCTTGCAAAAATATGCCGGACAGCAGGTCAGACGGCGAGGCTCCAGCCCTAAATTTCAGGTCTTCAATACCGCCTTGATGACTGCCCATGCCAATATTGGTTTCGAGGAACTTGTCAAAAATCCCGATTTGTGGGGACGTTGGGTGGAATCGACCGTCGGAAGCTATTTGTTGAACCAGACTGTTGGACAAGATTTGTCTCTTTATTATTGGTCAAAAAGCAATATGGAAGTTGATTTTGTTCTGGTGAAAGGCGATCAGGCTACTGCTATAGAAATAAAAAGCGGAGCCAAAAGAGTAACTCTGCCCGGCATGGATGCTTTTTCCAAGGAATTCAATGTCGCTAAAAAATTACTCGTTGGAGCGCAGGGAATACCTATAGAAGAATTTTTAACAATTCCAGCCAACGACTGGTTCTAAATTTAAACCTTGTCATGCATTGGCGCCATACATCAATGGCGACAACAACGTAGAAAACCTGAAGAAGGACGGCGAAACCTGGAAAGTCCGCATAATTGAACTCAAACTCGAGAACAAGGAGTTCGCGGAGGAGTAAAATATGGGAAGCATCAAACGAATATCAATCAATGGCTATAAATCCATAAGGGAACTTAAGGATTTTGAACTCAATGACCTAAATGTCATTGTTGGTGCCAATGGTGCAGGCAAAAGCAATTTTATCCAGATTTTCAAGATGGTGCTGGCCATGTCCCAAGGCGCATTTCAGGAATTTATTTTGAAAAATGGCGGGGCAGATGCGTTCCCCTTTGATGGACTAAAAGAAACACCTGAAATCAAAATCGGATTTGAATTCAGCCCCGATAGCCCCGATTCATTGGGCTCAAGCTTTTATCGCTTCAGCATGACTTCCACAGCATCAGAAAATATGTTGTTATCTGAAGAATGCAAAGACAAGGACGGCAATTGGAAATCATACGGGAGCACTTCGCTGGAAAGCCGCCTTTCCGAGCAAAAGAATGCATGCGCTCGGGATGGGAAACGAAATGAGGCAGGATATTTTGTCTATGATTCTATTTCCCAATGGATGGTCTATCACTTCCATGATACCAGTTCCAGCGCACCTATGCGACGCACTGAAATTATTGAAGATAATAAAAAACTTCGTGGAGATGGAAGCAATATCGCGCCTTTTTTGCTGCACTTGCGTGAAAATGATTTGCAGTATTATAAAAAAATCAGAAATGCGATTCGGTTGATCATTCCATTCTTTGATGATTTCTCCTTGGATATCATCAAACAAGGCGAGGCGGAAAAAGTCAAATTAACGTGGAAACAGAAGAGGACGGATTATCCCATGCAGCCATACCATTTTTCTGATGGCTCCATCCGTTTCATTTGCCTTGCAACTGCGCTTATGCAACCAAATCCACCTACCACCATCGTCATTGACGAACCGGAACTTGGTCTGCATCCCGAAGCAATACACGTTCTTGCTGAATTGATAACCTTGGCGGCAAAACAGACACAGGTCATCATCGCTACTCAATCACCACTGTTACTGGATAATTTTGCCATTGACGATATCATCGTTGCCAAACGCAAAGACGGTGCAACCATATTTGAGCGGCTCAAAGAAGAGGACTATAACGTCTGGCTTGAGGATTACTCTGTAGGTAAACTCTGGACTCACGATATTATTCATGGAGGGACTATCTATGAATAATCGTCTTACAGTTGAAATTATCGTTGAAGGACCGACCGAAAGTAAATTCGTCAAGACAGTCCTTGCTCCCTATTGGGGCAAACGTGGCATTGATGTATATGCACCAGTGATCCGTACGCAAATTGATGAGCGTTCTGGAACAATATACAAAGGCGGTGATATTCGTTTTTCTCGTATAAAAAAGCAAATCAGCAACTTTCTGAAACAACGAGATGAAATAATTGTTGCCAGTTTTGTAGACTATTATGGAATCATGGAATGGCCTTCCCTTGAAGCAATACAAGGGAACCATAGTCCCCATGAAATTGCTCACATCTTGAATAATGCGGCTAAGAATGCAATTCAAGAGGCATATCCAGAAATGCGTCCTTCGGAACGTTATTTCCCCTTTACAGCCGTATATGAATTTGAGGCTTTGTTATTCAGCGATTCCTCGATTCTGGCAAAGAATCTTTGTATTTCTTCAACGGTAATAGATGCTGTCCTGCAAGAATACGGAAATCCGGAAACGATTAATAACAGCCCAGAAACAGCTCCTTCCAAACGCTTGGATGCTTGGACAAATGGGCAATATGGGAAAACAACAACCGGCATCGTTATTGCCGAAGAAATCGGTATAGATAAAATGCGCCAAGCCTGCCCCAACTTTGATGCTTGGCTAAGTTCCATCGAGGCTCTCCAGGAGGAGGTATGAGGATGCGTCGAAAGAAGACAAAAACTCCCATTACCTTGCATCTGTCCTTCGGGATATGCTCAAAGTTGGCGGATATTTGTATTCCGGGAAGGGCGCGTGAAGTTCAAGACCCTACCGCCGGCGGCAACCAAACACGCTCATCCCGAAATCACGGTGCCAGACGGCACCAGTCACGGCACCAGTCGCGGCACCAGTCACGGCACCAGTCACGGCACCAGTCACGGCACCAGACGGCACCAGTCACGGCACCAGCCAGCAAATATGTTTATCGTCGCCTTGACCTGCTTGGATCCGGCAAAACGCTTGGAAGCGCAGATATTCAGCAAAAGCCGCAACATCAATACGGACGTTCGGATTTTGACCAAACTCGGGTAACTTAGGATATATTATATTCACGCGGAGAGTAAGGGCATACTGGCCGCGAAAGGGAAAAGAAATGAAATCAGACGCCAATGTGCAACGCATCCTCGAAGACGCAACTCATGGACGCCCCATCACGAAGGCCGAGGCTGTTCAGCTGCTTCACCTGCCGGAAAATTCGCTGGAGGCATCCCTGCTGCGCTCGACAGCCAACGTCGTGAGTCGCCACCGATTCGCCAACAGCGGTTTGCTTCTTGGCCAGATCGGCGTGAACATGGCGCCATGCGAGGGAGACTGCGCCTTTTGCTTCTTTGCCAAATCACACACGTCGATTCAATCTGCGCTTCTACCGGTTGAAGAGATCATCGCTCGCTGCGAACGGTTCGCCCGCGGCGGCGCTCAAGGTGTCTTTCTGATGACCATGCACCACTTTGGCTTCGAGTGGTTTCGCGACCTGTGTGCGGAATTGCGTCGCCTGATCCCTGCGCAACTGGAAATCCTGGCCAACGTCGGCGATATCACGACAGCCCAGCTGCGAGAGCTCCGCACCGCAGGTGTGACCGGCGCATATCACGTCTGCCGTCTTCGTGAAGGCATTGACTCCTGCATGACGCCTGCCGACCGCAAAAAGACCATTGAGCGCATCCTTGAAGCCGGTCTCGCCTGGTACAATATGTGCGAGCCGCTGGGGCCGGAACACACGCCCGAGGAGCTGGCCGAGCAGATATGGCTGGGTGTAGACCTGCCATGCACACAACACGGCGTGATGCAGCGGTTCCCTGTTCCCGGATCGCCCCTGTACCACTACGGGCAAGTCAGCCTGCCGCGTCTGGGTCAAGTCGCAGCCGTCGTCGCTTTGGCGACAATCGGACAGGAAAATGTCAAGAGCATTGCCGTCAACGTCTCCAATCTCGTCGGCTTGTTCAGCGGCGCCAACGCCTTCTTTCCCGAGGCCGGAGAACCGGACGAACAGGTCATTCAGGCAGAGAGGGCCGCACAAGCGAAGGCTGGCTTCACCACCGCGCTGTGGCGACAGAGCAACGAGATCACCACAGCCGATTGCCGCGCCATGATGACAGCCGCCGGATTCTCGCACCTGATAGGCACCGACGGCAAACCAAAAATGACGTTGCAGGCATAGAGACTATAAAATTCGGAAAGATTAACCGCCAAGACGCCATGGGAGAAAAGGCGGAAAACTGTAATTGGGGAAATAGCATCTATGGCAAAGAAAAAACGGGCAGCTGACATCGTCCGCAGTTCAACGGCAGAATACCTGACCTTCGTGGCATCTGTCGGCAACCAGGCAGATAGTCTTGAGTTACGCTATGAGGATGAGAACATCTGGCTCACTCAGCGCCTGCTGGCCGTGCTGTACGATGTGGAAGTCACTACTATCAATTATCACATCAAAAAGATATTCGAGAGCCTGGAATTGCTGCCGGAAGCAACTATTCGAAAATTTCGAATAGTTCAGCAGGAAGGGGACCGCCAAGTCACACGTTCGCTGGATCACTACAATCTCCAGATGATCATCGCCGTTGGCTTCAAGGTCAATAACGAGCGCGCGGTCCAGTTCCGCAAGTGGGCAAACCACATTGTCAAGGAATACACGATCAAGGGCTGGGTGATGGACGATGAACGCCTGAAAAATGGTGGAGTCCTCACGGATAAGTACTTCGAGGAACAGTTAGAGCGCATCCGCGAAATCCGCGCGAGCGAAAGGAAATTCTACCAAAAGATAACAGATATCTATGCCACAGCGGTTGACTATGACCGCGACAGCCTGATCACGAGGCGCTTCTTTGCCACTGTCCAGAACAAGATGCATTTTGCGGTGCACGGACATACGGCGGCTGAACTGATTGTTGAACGCGCCAATGCGGAAAAACCGCACATGGGACTGACGACATGGAAAGATTCCCCTAATGGCAAAATCATGAAGAGCGATGTCAGCATCGCAAAAAACTACCTTTCTGAACCAGAAATACAGCAACTGAACCGCCTGGTCACAGCTTACCTGGATTATGCCGAGAACATGGCGATACGCAAGATTCCCGTAACCATGCAGGACTGGGAGACTCGTCTGAATAGCTTTATCCAGATTTTCGAATATGGACTGCTTCAGGATGCAGGCAAAGTAACGGCTGAAATTGCCAAGCTCCATGCCGAAAGCGAGTTTGAAAAATACCGCATCACTCAGGATAAGCTCTTCCTCTCGGATTACGACCGTTTCATCCTGCAGCTGCAAAAGGCAAGTAACGACGTAAAAAGCGCGCACGACGAGCAGAACGATGGCGAAAAGCTCGCGCCTGCTCATTAACGGCAATATATCGGCAATACGTGGCGCCGTGCAGCTGACGAAGAGAAAGGAAACGGAATGAAGATGCAGAAGGCGATTTTGTTGTTCGCGTCGCTGATCGTCCTGACGGCCGGCGCACAAATACTGGCGCCAACGCAACGCACTGGCGCCGAGCTGATTACTTGGAACTGCGCTGACAGCACGGCCTTGCCCGACGGCTGGACCGCGCTCAGCGGCCAGTGGACGCTGCGCGATGGCAAGCTCCATGGCGAGGGCTGCCTGCTGGCGCCCGTAGAAGGCCAGGACATTGCTATCGAAGCACACGTAGCCATATTGTCAGCACGCGAACCAACCCGCTGGCTCGGCGTCATCGGCCGGCACCAGGAGGAAAATGGCACCTTCACGACCTTCACTAATCGCTTTGCCAGAAATGTCGGCAACGGCCTGGAAATAGCCTGCCTGGGCAAATGGGATGGCAATGACAACACATGGAATGTCCTCATCACCCGCAGTTTTCAGGACAAACAGCCTGCCGAGGCGCCGCGATTGCTGCGCCTGGAGCTGGTCGGCTCCGTGGCTCGCTGCTTCATTGATGGCCAACTGATCCTGGAGAGCCTCGTGCCGGAGCAGGCCCAAGTGTCTGGCCGTCCGGGCTTATATCTCAGCGGCGTGAAGGTGGCGGTGTCATCCATACGGATTGAGTCGCTGCCGCCATTGAATGAGCAGGAGCAAGGTCTGATTCGCGAAGCCCTGACCGGCTATCCGCTGGTGATTGCCCACCGCGGCGATTCCGCAGAATATCCTGAGAATACGCTTGACGCCATCATCAGCGCCGTCGAGCAGCGCGCTGACGCGGTGGAGGTCGATCTGCGTTGCAGCAAGGACGGCGTGCCCTATCTCTTTCATGATAACACCCTCGACCGCGTAACCGATGGCAAGGGCACAGCCTCTGATTTGACTATAGACGAACTCAAAAAACTCACTGTCACCCATACGCGGACAGGCCGCAAGGCGTCCATCTGCACCCTTGAAGAAGCCATACTCGCGCTGAAGGAAGGCCCTGCTTTTCTGCATATTGACCTGAAGGAGTCGCGTGCGGTACCGGCCATGGCTGAGTTGCTCAAACGCCATAATTTCAGCGAGCGCACCATTGTCGGCTGCTCTGGCAACACCAAGCTCATCAGCGAGATTCGCGAGGCATTGCCGCGCAGCCAGATCGTGGTCATCTGCGGCAGCCGGTTTTTCAGCGATCAGCAACTCACGGACCTGCGCAGCGCTGGCGCCAGCGGCATATCCATTCGACACACGCACCCGCAGCAACTCTCCAGCCGCCAGGCGCGGCTGCATGGCTTCGTGGTCTATAACTGGACCATCAATAACCCCGGCACCGCGAAAAGCGCCTGGCAACAAGGCGTTGATGGCATCGTGACCGATAAGCCACGGCTGATCTACGACGAACTGCGCCAAGACCAGACCGCAACCGCAACCGAACCACCCAAAACGGAGGTCGCTCCATGAATCGTCTGTGTGTAGTCCTGTTGCTGTCAATGCTCTGCGCCGTGGTCGCCGAACCGCCCGTCGGCAAGAATTGGCAGCTAGTCTTTGAGGATCAATTTGACTATTCCGACGCCCAACTCGACCAAAACTGGGTTTCCCAGAACAGCCCGAGCGGCCACATCCTTTGCAGCCGCTGGCGCGAGAACGCCCGCGTGGAAGACGGCATTCTCAAGCTGATCAATCGCAAGGAACAGCGCGGCGGACAAGACTGGACCAGCGCCAGCCTCTGGACCAAACGCCATTTCAAATATGGCTATTTTGAATGTCGCTACCGCTACGCTGCTGCGACCGGCACCAACAACTCCTTCTGGCTGACCACGACACACGGAGGCGCCAAGCTCCCCGAGGGCGTCAAGCACTTCGAAATCGATATCAATGAAGGGCATTATCCCGATAAGCTCAACATCACTATTCACAACTTGAGCGATTTTTGGAAAGATGACGCTGGCAGGCGCCGACACCACTCCTGGTCAAACAGCATCTGCCTGACTCCGTCGAAGAAAATCGGCCAAGCCGCGCATGAAATCCGGCTCGACCAGCCGCTGCGCACCAGTAAGGTCCGTTTCTCCTCACGCCACCCGGATCGTTTTCACTTGCGATCCTTGCGGGTCTTTCCCAAACTCGACGACGGCAAGTACCCGGACATCACCAGCAACGCGCCCCTTCCAGGCGGCCTGATTGACTACGCACGGACAGCGACCATCGCCGACTCCAGCGGCAGCAACCCGGATTTTCCGCAGTACCGCGTAGAACACGTCATTGACGGCGGCATCGACACGTCATGGATCACGCCATACAACGGCGAAAAATTTATCGAGCTGGATTTGGGCGCAGAGCGCGAGGTCGCTTGCGTGCAATTCCTCACCGGCTGGATAGATGGCAAAAAGGGCTACGTCCTCTACATAGATACTTTCAAGCTGGAGCTATGGGTGGACGGCGCCTGGCGCGAAGTGGCCATGCGAGAACCAACGCCCTACGTGCCCGCCATTGACCTCAGTGCGGATTTCCATACCTACGCCCTGGAATGGAACGAAAAAGAACTCATTTTCTTCTTCGATGGCAAAGAAGTGGATCGACGCGAAAATGCTATTTGCCACTGGGAGGCGCCAATCTTCCTCAGCCTGGCTATCGGCCGCTTCGGTGGACCGGTGACTGACGCTATTGACGGCACTGTCATGGCCGTGGATTACGTCAAGGTCTGGCAGGAAAAAGCCAAGGAATAAAAGGCCGTCTCTCGTCCCTCGCCCCTAAATGGCCGCCAGGATGTCCTTCAACGCGCTGACTGCGCCTGTAGCCGACATAGCAGGCGGCAAAGCGGCCAGGTCGGGCAGAAGCCGTTCGCCGCTGCTGTCGGCTGTCGTCAAGCCGAGGCGCAGCACCACCGCGCCATGCAGAACCTGGCAGCCGTCTGGCAAAGACAAGGCTGGCGCTGATTCGTAGAAGCCGACCAGCATGTCTTCGGCTGAGCCGTCAAGCAGCCGGGCGGCAGCGAAGTCCAAGGCAGCGCGGATATCCTGGTGTCCGTAGAACACTATATGCGGCCCAGCGTAGCCGAATTCAATGGCTGCGAGATTGCCGGGGGTGTTGGCGTAGCCGTGGGGAAAAATCATCGGGCTGGCGGTACGGGGGCCTTTGCTCGCCATCTGCGAGAAAAAGGCGTACCCTGAACCCATTGAGCCATAGCGTGTAACCGTGCTGATGCCGCGTCGGCTGCGGCTGCCTTGAGTTCCGTCATCGGCGTCGGCCGGGATCGCCAAGCGGGCGGCGGCCAACAACATGGCGCCGCCGGGGTCCAAGTAGCCTTTGACCGACTTCAGGTAAGGCTTGGGGCTGAACCCAGCCAAGCGGTCATTCCCTGCCGTGCTGATTTCCAGCCATTCCGGATGCTGGAAAAGCGCGTCACCCGAACCGATGTCAGCGGGGAGTACCCAGCCGGCCTGGCGAATGCAGACACGTCCAGCCGGGCGTTGCAACAGGGTCTTCGGGTCAGCGGGATGATGACCAGCGAGCAGGGCTATAGCGGCGTTGTTGCCGCCGATGCCAGCAGAGTTGGTGACAGCGGTCACGACCTTCTTCACCCTGGCAACGCCAGACACGCAGTCCAGCGGCTGGCATTCCGGATCCTGTTCAGTCAGGTTAATCGTCGGCGGAATGACGCCTGTCTGCATAGCCATGACGGTCACAATGGCTTCGGCCAAGCCAGCCGCGCCCATAAGATGGCCGAGCTGCGACTTGTGAGCCGCGACGGTCATGTTGCCGAGATGGTCGCCGAACAAGTTGCGCAGAGCGCCCGCCTCGGTCGAGTCATTGGCGCTGGTGCTGGTGGCGTGGGCGCAGACGTGGTCAACAGCGTCCGGTGCCAAGCCGGCCTGGGCCATAGCGGCTGCCATCACCTGCCGCGACCCCTCCGCGTCCTTAGGCGGGGCGGTGATGTGGAAGGCATTGTTGCCGGTGGCCACGCCAGCCACTGTCGCCAGGACGCGGCCAGAATCGGCCGGACGCGCTTCCAGAAGGATGGCGGCGGCGCCTTCGCTGAAAATCGTCCCAGAGCGCTTGACGTCAAACGGGCGCATGATGTCAGTCGTGATGGTGCGGAGGTTGCTCAGCCCGCACCAGCAGAATTCGCTCAGGTCGTCATACGCCGCCACCAGCACCTGGTCGGCCTTGCCGGATGCGAGCATATCTTGCGCCACCGCCATGGCGGCCGCCCCAGAGGCGCAGGACATGGAGATTTGGGTCATTGACCCGCCGCAGCCGAGTAGGCTGGCAGCCTGGTTAGCCATGCCGTCGAAAAGCTCGAATGAGGCTGGGTCGATCTGGCTGGTGTCAAGGCGTTCGCGCCAGGCCCATTCCAGGGCTTCCATTGCCCCGAAGTTGGTCGCCAGGACCAGTCCTCGGCGGGGGTTGCTTTCGCTGCTGAGGCCGGCCTGTGCCAGGGCTTGGCGGCCAGCGTCGACAGTCATAGCCAGGCTCAAGTCGTCATCTGGGAAGGCGTCGCGCAATTCGTCTTCAAGTTCGGGAGGCAGTTCGCCGCCCCGCTTCTGGGCGTATGGCTCGGTTGGAAAACGGTCGATGTCCCGAAACACGTGTTCACCGGCGCAGAGGCGCTGAAACACGTCGTCGACGTCTTTCCCCAGGCCGCAGACCAGGCCCATTCCAGTGATGTATGTACGCATGACAATTCCCTTGCATATTGATGTGCAGGCTCGGGAAGCGGCAGGGGCGGTGCAGAACCGGAGGCCGCGTCTCAACCCATGAACAGTCCGCCGTCTATGGAGAAAACTTGTCCTGTGATGTAATCGGCTTCGGGCGAACAGAGGAAGGCCACCAGGGCCGCGACCTCATCAGGCTGACCAAAACGCCGTACCGGGATTTCCCTGAGGAGGTCCTGACGCTTCTTGTCGGTGATGTTCGCTGTCATGGCGGTGTCAATGAAGCCTGGGCTGACGGCGTTGACGCGCACGCCGAGTCCAGCCAGTTCGCGCGCAGCCGACCTGGTGAGTCCCAGCAAGCCGGCTTTGGCAGCAGCGTAGTTGGAGCGGTTGGCCGACCCCATGATGGCGGCGTCAGAAGACATGTTGACAATCCGACCCCAGCGTTGCCGCGCCATGGTCATGGCAACGGCGCGCATCAGGCGAAACGGCGCAGTCAGATTGACGGCAAGGCTTTGTTCCCATTGCTGGTCAGACATGAAAGAGACCGTGGCGTCAGCCAGAAAACCGGCATTGTTGACTAGGATGTCGATGCGGCCGAACTTGGCGATGACATCGTTTGCCAGACGTTGGGCAGCAGCAGCGTCCGCCAGATCAGCGACAAAGACAGCGCAGGTGGCGCCCTGGGCACGCAATTCCTCGGCCAGACGGTTCGCCTCGGCCTGGCTGGAACGGCAGTGTATGGCCACAGTGAGGCCATCCTTAGCCAGCCGGCGGACAATGGCGGCGCCGATGCCGCTGCCAGCGCCGGTCACCAAGGCGACGCGACCGCCCTCAGGCGCGGCTGGGGCAGGAGCGGAAGCAGCGGTCGGCCTGGCGGTCGGTGCCGCAGGGGCGACCTTGGCCGGCGCAGGGGCTGAATCAGCCGCCGCCGGTTTTTTTGCGGCCAGGTAGTCTTCGACATCCTTGCGGTGAACCATGTCCCGTCCGCAGAAAGCAGCCACATCAGCGAGGTCGAGTTGATGTTGCTTAGCCAGGGCTTTGGCGGCGGGCGCGGCTCGGAAGGTCGGTTTCCGGAGCGGTTCCGGGTCTGGCTCCGGGGTCGATCCTGCGAGCAGGGCGCTCAAGTCTCCGCCCAGGGCATGTTGCTCCAGGTGTGTCTTCAGCTTCGCGGCGTTGCTCGCGCTCAGGTCAGGAGGAGTGACGCCAGCCGGGCCAATGGCGCAAAGGGCGTACCCGAGGGGCACGGTGCTCTTTTCCTCGGCATAGATAGCCAGAAGAACACCGGACGCAGGCGCTTCGAATTCAATCACCGTCTTGTCGGTAATCAATTCAACCAGCTGGTCGCCTTCTTTGACAGCGTCACCAGGGGCGACCAGCCAGGGGCCAACCGTGGCTTCGTCCATGTTCTCGTATAATTTCGGCAGTTCGACGATAGTAATGTCGCTCATGGCTTATCCAAAACGTGTTGCATGGGGTGGACAGGTCTTTGCCAAAGAAACGCACCAGACTGGAGCGGCATTGGCGGCGGCAGGGATTTTTCCAGGGGCTGACGGCAATGGGGCTGCGGCTCATGGCCAACTATGACATCCTCGCGCGCACGGCAAAATTTGGGAGGGAGGTCCCCCCTTGGGTGGGTGGGGTCTGATTTCTGGAACCGGTGAAAAAATAGGCCATTACACACCCTTTTTCAAACGACTTTTGAAAGAATCATAGCCATTTTGTGCTATAGCATGATTTTACTTGCACACAGGCATCATGCTTTCCATGACTTTCAATTCAATCGCAGGGCATTGCCGTGAGCTGGCATGACGCGCCCTTGTTGGGGCATTTACTGCGATGCGGCTGTGGACAGAGTACTACTATCAGCCAGAATCTTATTTTTTATGAAAAATTTTCTTCAAAATGGCGTTTATGTGTCACCCCTGGCGGGGCTCAAAATTATTATACGCCTCACCCTGGGCTTCGCTACGCTCACCCTGGGCTTCCATGTTGCTTGCCCTTCGGGCCTTCGCCGCAAGTGCTACTGTTTTCCCCGTACAAAAAACCCCCAAAAAAATCTGCGCAATCTGCGCAATCTGCGGATAACTCAACTTTACTTCGTCCTTATTCATTGCATCGCCAGGCGGCGGAAAACCTTGATTCGCTGTTGGCGCACGTAGCGTTCGAAGTCGATCTCTGCGGCGATCATCTCTTCCAGGGAATTTTCGATATCGCGGCGTCGGGCGAGGAATTTTCGGGCTTGGGCGGCCATATTGGCCAGCTGGTCCATGGCGCCGTCGCGGCGGAGTTCTTCCAGCTGTTCCGGTTCGAGTACTTGCCGCAGGAAGTCCTCGTGCAGGATTCGCATCAGGCGGCGATAGCGTTTGGCGACTTCGGCGCCGATCAGCTGGGTCTGCCGATAGCTGGCATAGAAGGTCGAAAGATAGACAGTCACTTTCTCGCGCTGGGCGATGGAATCAAATTTTTCGCTGGCCAGGTCAAGCTCTGCGCTGGCGAAGTTGAATGCGGCCTGGTCGCCGAAAGTCAAGGTGCGGATAGTCTCGACTGGTGTGCGGGATTCTTTCAAATCACGCATGAAGGTGCGTCGAATGATTTTCGTCGCCATCGCGATCATGGCCTCATCCCATTGCTGGCGGCTTCTGCCGTACAGTCCCATGAAGGCCAGAGCCAGTTGCTGGGCGCCGTCCGGCTGTTCAAGGATGCAGTTGGCTGCCAGCATGATAGGCGTATAGTAAGCGGCCAGGCGCTTCAATTCACCCAGGAGAATCGTTTTTCGCCAGTGCTGCTTCTGGCAGTCATCGAGGGCGGCCTCAAGAGCCATGAACCGCAGCACGCCATTGCCGAGTTCGTCCAAGATGCTGCGCAGCCAATGCAGCAGATAGCTGTCATCATCCTGCTTATGCGTTCGTCGCAGGAGCAGACGCAGGTGCGCCAGTGGCGTCAGGCGCGGCAGATTTGGCTGCCGGTTCCAGGCCGCCAGGCCGTAGCGGCAGATGAGCCGGTCAGCGAGACGAGTCACAGCCGGCCAATATTCGAGCAAGTTGGCGTCCAGGGCCCAGGTCTCTGCCCAGGCCAGAAATGAAGGCGGCAGTTCTTGGTCGTCCAGGACGACCATCAGGGCGTCGCGGATGACATCGGGATCGTGGTCTCCGTCCTGCCGCTTGAAGTACTCGATCAGCCAGCTGACTGCCTGGCTGCGGTCGACTAGCCACATCACCCGGAAGGCGATTTCCACGACGCTTGCGACCACCTCATGGCGTCGACGGAAGGCGTCAGCCGCCTTAATCAGCGGCTTGGGCGGTTCGGCGCGGTTGAGTATCTTGCACCAGTCCAGAGCCGGCCGTTCATTGAGGGGCACCAGCGCGGTGGAGAAGCTTTTTCGCCCTTCTTGAGCCGGGCTGATTTCGCCGGCTTCGCACAATTGTCGTGCGCAGGCGTCGAGGTGTTGGAAGTACTCGGCCAGGATTTCGGTGCCGCGCTGTTTGACAGGGCTTTGGCGATACAGGCCGATGAGCCGTTCCGTCCGCTCGGCGGCAATCGGGAAAAACTCTTTGCCAACGGATTCTGCCAGCGCATAGATGCGCCTGAGTTCGGTTGTGGTCAGGTCTGGATTGAGGTCTTCCAGCCGTTGCAGGCAAGCGATGAGTTGTTGCGATGTATCCGAAGAAGGCATGGCGAAGAACCTCTGGCTGTCTTGCCACTGGTACGGCTTAGGTTCACGGCGCAGGCGGGAAAAAATGATTTTCGACCGCAATGCAGAGGGCGTGGTAAATCGGCAGGTGCAGTTCCTGGATTTGGTAGGTTTGCTGAGCCGGCGCCCGGATAGCGATGTCAGCCAGACGGGCCAGGCGGCCGCCGCCAGCGCCGGTCAGGCCGATGACCGTCATCTTCCGGAGGTGAGCGATCTGCACGGCCAAAGCGACATTACGGGCGTTTCCCGAGGTCGACAAGGCGATCAGCACATCGCCAGGGCGCCCCAGGCCATAGAGCTGCTGAGCCGGGGCGAGAGCGTCGCCGAGGTCATTGCCGACTGCTGTAGTGATGCCTATCTGGCTCATGAGGGAAAACGCACGCAGGCCGCATTGCAGCCGGTCAGCCAATAGCGAGCCGTCCTCTGGGTCTAATTCGCGCAAGCGCTGCTTGTCAGCGGGTGGCAAGGGGCGCGGATGGGTGAAGCCCTTGAGCAATTCGCCCACAATATGGTCAGCGTCAGCAGCGCTGCCGCCGTTGCCGCAGGTGAAAACCGTCCCGTCAGCTTCATAGCAGGCGATCAGCGCCGCGATCGCAGCCGCTAAAGAGTCTCGGCAAGGGGCAAGAACCGGATAGCGGAAAAGCAGGGTTTCAAGAGCATCCATGGCGTCTCCTTATTTTAGGGGCGGGGGCTTTTTTTAGGGGCGAGGGGCGAGGGGCTGAATGCTGAATGTTAAATGTTGAATGCTGAGGCGCATTTCATAATTCATAATTCATAATTCATAATTTATAATTCGTTAGGGGCGAGGGGCATTCATCATTCATCATTCATCATTCATCATTCATCATTCAGTAGCTTTCGGTGGCATTTCGAAAGTGATGCGTCCAAGCCTAGCGTTGCGGAAGTCCTTGATGATGGCGATGGCGGCGCGGTCGAGATCAGGGATGCCTCCGGGCAAGAGCAGGCCACGACGCTGTGCCAGTGCATTGAGCAGCTCGGCGCCGTCCTTTGGGGTGGTAGTCAGTCCAAGGGCATCCCAGGCCACGGCCTCGCTGTTTCCCAAGCGATGCACGATCCAACAGAAATACTCTACGACAAGAGTCGGCTGAATCAAGTCTTCCTTCATGATGCCGAGCAGGGTCAGCAGCAATTCATGCTTCTTATCGAGGATGCGCGGCCACAAGATGCCAGGGGTGTCCAGCAGTTCGACATCGTTGTCCAGGGCTATCCACTGGTTATGGCGGGTCACGCCAGGCTTTGGGCCGACCTTAGCCTTGTTGCGGCTGTGCAACCGATTGACCAGGGTTGACTTGCCGACATTGGGTACGCCGACGATCATGAGCCGGACAGGCCGGTTCAAGGGACGGGTCACCCCGCGGGCGGCTCTGGACTCCAGCACAATCTGTCGCCACAGCCCAGCCAGTCCGCGGACATTGGCAATCCGGCGCGCATCCAGGAAAAAGGCGCGTTCGCCCTGCTCGGCAAACCACTTTTCCCAGAGACGGCTGGCGGCATGGTCGGCCAGGTCGGTTTTGTTGGCAACCAGCAGGAATGGCTTGTTAGGGAAGGAACGGCGGATTTCCGGATTCCTGGTTGAGGCCGGCGCCCTGGCGTCGACCAGTTCGACGATCAGATCAACCAGGCTGACGGCTTCCTGCATCTGGCGGGTCGCCTTCAGCATGTGGCCTGGGTACCAGCCGGTCAATGCCATGCCGGCGAAAGGGTCGCTGGTAATGGAAGGGGTGTTATTCTTCATGGATCGAGCTTCGGAATCCAGTCACGGCCAGGGGGTCGGCCAGCGACGGCAGCAGGCGCCAGGGGTCATGCGGTTGCGGCGCGGCCATCGTCCAGCCGTCGCCGAGACATTGCCTGGCCCAGTTGGCAAAGGTGAGAATGCCCTGCAAATCCCAATGGGCGACGCCATGCTTCCGGTCGCAGTGCGAGCCGTCCTGGCACCCGCCTGGGGTAAGGCCATCAAGGCGCAGAAAGCCGGTTGTGCCGGCGGCAGCGATCTGCCGGATGGCGCGGTGAGCAGCCCGCTGCGTGACATTGCTTTCCCAGCAGGGCAGGCCAGAACCGTCGTCACGACGGGCGGCCGCCGCGACCGGCATGGCGGCAAAATCAAGGACGAAAGACGGCGCGCCGCCAGAACCGGCCGTAGGCAGCGCTGCCAGCCCCTCGCCATTCGCTTGAAACTCCAGCGTCGTCGCGGGCGGGAAGGCGGCTGGCTCGGCTGACGTGGGCGCCCGCCAGGCGATTTGCGAGCAGAAGCGGTATTCTCGGGCTTCGGGCATGATGTCTTCGCCGCCCTGGAGAATCTGGCGCTGGAACGTCATCTCCTGGTCACTGACTGCCAAAGCGACCTGAGAGCGTTCAGAGCCAAAGTCGCCTAGGCCGCGCTGCCAACGCCAAACATCGAACCCCATGGAAAACTCGATCTGCACGCCATCGTCGCGCTCGCAGACGACTGCCAGCGGAATCGGATTGAAAACCAGGTTTTTCCCCGGCACCAAGTCATGCCATTGGGCGGCCTGGCCACTCGTCCAGGCCGTGAAATCAGGAATGACCAGGACGCGGCGCCAGGTGCCGACTAAGGTCGCCGAGCCGATTTCGACGCCGATCTTGGCGACGGTGTCTTTGCGCCAGGCCAGGTCCCAGGTCACGCGGGCGACATTGGCGCCATAGCGGATTATTTGGCGCAAGGCATGGCCAGACAACGGGCTGACTTGGCCTTCGCAGCTGGCCACGCTCTGTCCGCCCTTGTGGAAAAAACGCAACGCGCGGGTACTGAAGGCCGTGTTGCTAAGTCCATCGACTCGGCATTCGAAATCGCGCAGGACGACATGGCCATTCCAGGTCAGTTCAGCAGGGCCGCCGCAAGCCTTTGGGCTGTGCTGGAGCAGCCATCCGCCAGGCAGTTGAATCGTCATCATAGTCGGTGTTTCCATCTTGGCTCCTATAGGATAGGGGCGAGGGGCGAGGCGAGGGGCGAGAGTAGGGGTGTATGCAGCCTGCTGTGGCTTCGCGCGTCTGTCCACTAAAGTCCACTGCTGTCCACAGTCCATCGTCTACTAACGTCCACTAAAGTCCATTGTCCACTGTCCACTGTCCCTTCAATCTATTTTCGGCAGGTCTGGCAGCGGCCCTGGCACCTGGAATGGCTTGACCAGTGCTTCGTCAAAGTCGAATCCATGCATAAAGTCGTCGATGCTGTCTTCTGGGCTGACCGACAGCAATTCCAGGCCGACCATGTCAAACACGATTTCGCCGAAATCCTCGGTATGTGTCACTCCCCAGTAGTCCAGGACTTGTCGTGCCATCGGGCCGTATTTTATGAGCAGGAACACCCTGATTTTATCAAGCAGTTCCTGTCCGCTGATGTGGCGGGGGCCTTTCGCCTTGGGGTCTTCCAGGCTGACCGTCTTTACGGCAAAATTGACTGCATCACGCATGAAGGCATACGCCCCGATCGGGAAGCGCGGCTTGCGCCGGCAGAAGGCGGCGATTTTTTCGGTGAATTCCGCATCGTATTCAGACATGGGTGATCCGCTGCTTGATTTTTTCCGCCAGATCCGTCATGGCCTGGGTGGAGTCGTATTTTCGGGTGGAGGCTGTCATCAGGACGCCGTCATTGGCAAAGCGCGGCAGGATATGCAGATGGACATGGGGCACGACTTGGCCAGCGACGCTGCCATTGTTGAGGAAGAGGTTGAAGCCCTCGGCCTCGGTAGCGCGCATAATGGCGGCGGCGATCCGCGGCGCTGCCTGCATCATCCGAGCCAAATAGTCGTCGCCCAAGGTGGTGCAGCTGTGATGATGGTCCTTGGGAACGATGAGCGCATGGCCGAAATTGAACGGCGCGATGTCCAAAAAGGCCAGGATAAGCTCATCTTCATAGACCGACACCGAGGGAATCTGCTTTTGCAGGATTTTGCAGAAAACACAATCGTCAACGTAGGGCATGGCAACCTCCTGTGTGCTTGCGTCCAGCTAACTTCCAGCGATACGGCCTGGCTCTCTCCCAAGACGTCGGCCCGGTTAGGCGGCTGGTCATCGGCGGGTCGGTTTCGGGGCGAGTGCTACCCGGAATTTATCAACGGCGTCAGCGATGGCGTGGGCGATGGCGTCCTGCCGATTGGCCTGTTGGAGCAATTGTCGTTCGGCCTTGTTGCTGATGAATCCCATTTCAATCAACATGCCGGGGCAGGTGATGTCCCGGATGACGGAAAACCGCCGCCGTTTGATGCCGCGGTCCGTGGCCTTGGTGGCGTCAAGCAGGGCTTTCTGGGTCGTATAGGTCAAATAGGCGTTTTCGCGATCAAAGGCATTGGCCGGGCAACGGTCCTTGGCAAGCACCTTGTCTCCTGTCGGCGGCGTACCATGCCAGGTGGCGGAAAAGATTTCCAATCCGGACACGCTGGCGTCAGCGGCGTTGCAATGCAAGCTGATGAACAGGTCGGCGCCCCATTTGTTTGCGATTTTCGTCCGCTGTGCCAGGCTGACCGCAGTGTCTGAACCCCTGGTGGTGACCACCGTATATCCTCGCTGCCGCAGTTTTGTGGCTAGGCGCGTAGCTATCTGCAAGTTGATGGTCTTCTCCAGGGCGCCCTCTGCCACGGCGCCGACGTCTTTGCCGCCATGCCCTGGGTCAAGGACAATTTTGCGGATATTCCGGCGGGGCAGGGCGGTTGAGCGCAGGATAGGATCGATCAGCAGCTGGAAATCGCTGATGCTGAGGAGGTATTCCGTGCCCTGCCGGGAGATGGCGAAAGCCAGATGGACGCGGACGCCGCTCAGGGTCATGATCCGGCTGTCCAGGGTGAACATCAGGCGCGAATATACTGAGGTGAAGGTCGCCGTCTTGCCGCTGATGGCATAGCGCATGCCGTAGTACGCCGCTACGTCACGCAGATAAAGATAGGTGATTTTGCCTTGCTTGACGAATCGGATAGAAGGCCGAACCGGCGCTGCTCCTGATGCGTTCGAGGCCGGGAACGTCAGTCCCGTCAACACCGTCATGAGTATTAGAATGAAAAGTCGCCCCAAGGTCATCTGGCTTCCCCTTTGAGCAAGATGGCGAAGGAAAAATGGCTGGCCTGCGGCCGACCGCGTCATTCCTCCCTGTGATTACGGAGTGTTCTTGACCATGTCTGCGCTGACGAGAATCTTCTCGTTGGAGCGTTTTTCCGGCAAGTTGAACATGATGTCAAGCATGAGTCTTTCGAGGATGGCGCGCAGGCCGCGGGCGCCCGTGCCCTTGAGTACCGCCAAGTCAGCTAAGGCTCGCAGGGCATCTGGCGCGAACTCAAGCTCGACGCCTTCCATGGCGAACAAAGCCTGGTACTGCTTGACCAGGGCGTTCTTAGGCGTCGTCAAGATAGTGATCAAATCGTCGCTGCTCAATTCCTGCAATGCTGCCATCACTGGCAGACGGCCGACAAATTCCGGGATCAGGCCAAACTTGAGCAGGTCTTCTGGCTCGGCATATTCGAGAATGTTGGGATGGTCTTCAGTCAAGTCAAGCGTGCCAGCGGCCTTTTCGCGATGAAAGCCAAGCACGCGGCTGCCCAGACGACGCTTGATGATCTGCTCTAAGCCGACAAAAGCCCCAGCGCAGATGAACAGGATGTTGCTGGTGTCGACTTGCAGATATTCCTCCTGCGGGTGCTTCCGGCCGCCCTTAGGCGGCACATTGGCGACCGTGCCTTCCAGAATTTTCAGCAGTGCCTGCTGCACCCCTTCGCCGGAAACGTCCCGCGTGATGGATACGTTCTCCGAGCGCTTGGCGATCTTGTCGATTTCATCAATATAAATGATGCCGACCTGAGCCTTGCCAATGTTAAAGTCAGCGGCCTGGACCAGGTGCAAGATGATGTTCTCGACGTCTTCGCCGACATAGCCGGCCTCGGTCAGCGTAGTGGCATCGCCGATAGCAAAAGGGACTTCCAGCTTTTTGGCCAGCGTCTTCGCCATCAAAGTCTTGCCGGAGCCGGTCGGGCCCATCAGCAGCACATTGCTCTTTTCCAGCTCCACCCCGCTGGCAATGGCGCCGCCCTCAGCCAGGTATTTCAAGCGCTTATAGTGGTTGTGGACAGCGACCGCCAAGACGCGCTTCACCTGCTCCTGGCCGACGACGTAATCGTCCAAATAACTTTTCAACTCACTCGGCTTGCGCACCCTCGGCATGAATTCCTTGATGCTGTCGGCTTGGCGTTTTTTGGCTGCCTTAGTCGATATCGAATTCAGCATTTCGTTGGTGATTTCGGCGCAGGTGGCGCAAATGTACACCTCTTCCAGGGGCGACTGCACACCCTGGCGCTCGCTGCGGATTTCACAGCCACAGAAGGAACACACCGGAGGAAACTCGTTGGTTCGTTTTCTTCCCATGAAAAGGCCTTGCGGTTCGAAAGGGGAGGGGCGGTAGGCTCTCATCCCCATAGCTATTTATTTCCCGGTTTTAGCCCGGGTCGTCTTGCTCTTAGGAGCAAGGACTTCATCGGCGATGCCGTACTTCACGGCTGCTTCGGCGGTCAAAAAGAAATCGCGTTCACTGTCCTGCCGGATTTTCTCCGCCGGTTTGCCGATATGTTTTGACAAGATATCGTAGAGTACGTTGCGGATATGGAGGATATGCTGGGCGTGGATGTCAATGTCAGCGGCAGTTCCTTCATAGCCTCCGGAGGGCTGGTGTACCATGATGGTGGCATGCGGCAGCACAAAACGCTTGCCGCTGGCGCCGGCCGCCAAGAGGATGGCGCCCATGCTGGCGGCCTGGCCAATGCAATACGTGCGCACATCGCAGGACATCATCTGCATGGTGTCGTAAATGGCCAGCCCGGCCGTCACGCTGCCGCCCGGGCTGTTGATGTACAAATCAATGTCTTTCTTAGGGTCTTCGCTCTGCAAGAACAGCAGCTGGGCGACGATCAGGTTGGCGACCGTGTCGTCGATCGGCGTCGCCAACATGATGATGCGATCCTTGAGCAAACGCGAAAAAATGTCATACTGGCGCTCGCCATGCCCGGTCTGCTCCAGCACAAAAGGCATATATACGTTGTTTTTAATGTCCATCATGCTCTTTCCGTTTTGATGGTGGATGTCCTGCGCCGCCAAATGGCCTTCCCGGGTTCTGTCACTCCTCGGTGATGTCAGCCAGTTCCATCAGCCGGTCAATAGTCTTTGTCGAACGGATCGAGTCTGACATTTGCATCAGCTGGCCGCTTTGAATCATCTCACGAAGCGTCTTTTTAACGGAGCTGCGGTTCATCGACGCCACGATGTTGACATGCTGGGACAGTTCTTCATTTTCAACCTTGATGCCCTCGGCGTCGGCAATAGCCTCGATCACATACTGGAAGCGCGTTCTCTGGCGGGCGATCTGCTCGGCCTTATCCACGGACTCCTTGATCGTCTCGCGAATCTGCTCTTCGCTGACGCCATTGCGCTGCTGGGCGCGGACGATTTCCCGGATCACGTTGTCCCGGTTGTATTCGACGATAGTCGGCGGCAGGGGGAAGTCGACCTGGGACATGATGGCTTCGATGAGGGTGTTGCGCAATCCTTCTTCGCGCTCTTTAGTCTTCCGCTCCTGAATCATGTCCCGCATGCGTTTTTTCAAGTCCTCGACATTTTCGGCCTGGCATGACTTAGCGAATTCGTCATCCAGCTCCGGCCGCACCGCAGCCTGGATTTCGAGCACCTTGATCATGTATGGGAAGGTCTTGCCGGCAAAGTCCGTTTCCCGGAAGTCTTCCGGGAAGGTGACATCAAGGCTGATTTCAGCGCCGATTTCGGCGCCGACCAGCTTCTGCGTAGTTCCTGGCAGCAGTTCTGGTTCGCGCAAGCCCATCCAGCTATTTTCGGTTTTGACCAGGTATTCGCCGTTCTTGCTCACTTCAAAGTCTTCGGGAAGCGTAGCGCTGTAGCTCACCTTCAGGAAGTCCCCCAGTTCTGCCGGGCGTTCGACCTGTTGCAGCCTGGCGCGGGAGTCAAGCAGGTTGTCGAGCTGTTCCTTGACATCCTCATCGGTGACGTTGATGGCCGCCCTAGTCAATTTCACGCCCTTGTACTCCGGCAGCGTGAATTCCGGCACGGCTTCGCATTTGACCACATAGCTGAAGGGCGCATCCTGGTTGAGGGGGGAAACGCTGTCATGATCCAGCTGAGCTTGAAGAGCCAGCTTATCCTTCTGCTGGCCGATCGCTGCCTTGAAGGAATGATTAATCAGCTGCTCCTGGGTTTCGGCCTCAATCTCCTTGGCGTAATTCTTGACCAGGATGGCGGTCGGAATCTTGCCGGGCCGGAAGCCAGGCAGGCGCACTTTAGCGCTGACCTTTGCAAGTGCCTGGTTGTAGGTCTTTTTCACCTGCTCAGCCGGAATTTCGATCTGCAATGAAAAGCAGCATGGCTCAGTATCCGTGCGAGTGACGTTCAAAAGTGGGGCGGTGGTATCCACTGTGACTCCTTGAAGCGTTGTCAATAAAATGGCTCCAGGTCGCTTCGTCTCAACCGAATGGCGCCGCCAAGACAGCGCTCAAACAGACCCGGCGTCAACAAAAAAAGAATATATACTATAATGGCAATTTCGATATTTTAACACCGGAGCGTTGCAATTAAAGATGTTAAGGGACAAAATTTGTGATGGATCAGTCTATGATACTCGTTGCGTCGGCAAGCTTAGGCGCGAGGCACCCAGGCTAAGGCACTTTAATGGACAGTGGACAATGGACGTTAGTGGACTTTAATGGACGTGAGTAGACGATGGACTGTGGACAGAAGTGGACATTAATGGCAGTGGACGTGGACGTTAATGGACGTGAGTGGACGTTAGACAATGGAGCGAAGAAACGTGGCAGCCTGCATCCCCTCGCCCCTCGCCCCTATTCTTTCAACCTGTCTTGTGGTCACGACCGTTGCAAGATATCCAGGAGGACTTTGTAGCTGTTGTCTGGATCGACTGGTCTTGGCGCCAGTTCCAGCTTCATGCGATTCAGGCCGGCGCTTTTGGCCGTGGTTTCCAGCAGTTCCTGGTTCAGCCCGGGCACGTCGTGCAGGCGGGCGGGGACGCCGCATGCATCCAGAAAACGCCGACAGGCAGCGATGACTTCCTCTGGCGTGGCGCCGGGAAAGATGGCGTTCAGCTGCATGGTCCGCTCGCGCACCGCTGGATTGCCGAGGTAATAGCGCCAGCATTCCGGCAAGAGCATGATGGCGGCCAGGCCATGCTCAAGGCGGCCAAACCAGGAAAAGCTGCACAGATGGGGGAGGCCGGTCGATTTATGGCGGATGACCATGCCTCCCAGGGTGGCGGCAAGGGCCATTTCGGCGCGACCGCCCGTATCGGCGAGAGCCTCGGGCAGATGCCGCGTCACCAGCTCTATGCCGGCTAGGGCGCGCTCGTTGGCCAAGCTGTCGTTGGCGTCAGCGCCGACGTTTAGAAAGCCCTCGACGAGATGCGCCAAGGCGTCACAGCCAGTGGCCAGGGTGATGCGTTGCGGCAGGCCAGACGTGTATTCCGGCAGCACAAAGGCGTGTTCGGGAATGATGGCCGGATCGGAAATCAAGCGCTTCACCTGGGCGTCACGGTCGACGATGTTCGAGTAGGGCGTCACTTCTGAGCCGGTCCCGGAAGTGGTCGGAAAGCAGACGACGGTGTCAAGCCGGCGGCTATTCTTGTCGCTGTATTGGTTGACTCCGAAAAAGGACTCTACCGGCGCGCCGGTCTGTGCGCTGAGATAGGCCGCCTTAGCCGCGTCCATGGCGCTGCCGCCGCCAAGGGCGACGACCATATCCGCCTGGCAATCGCGCAAGAAATCGACCATGCGGCCAATGCAGGTGAGGTCGGGTTCGGGGGGAATAGCGCGGAAGCGGTACAGGTCAACTCCCTGACAACGGGCGGCGAAATCGCTCCAGAGGCCAGAGCGATCCGCCGAGTGTTCGCCGGTGAAGGCGGCGATCCGGACTGGACGACGGGAAGCAAGCAGGCGCACAAAGGCGCTCCAGCCATCCGGCGACACAGCCACCGCCGTGTCAGAATAAGATTGCAGCAGGCGAGTCAAAGTTTTCATAAGCAGGTGCGTCCTTGGTGGTTGGCGACCAGGCTAAAACCGGCGCAAAACCAAAATTCCGGCGGCGGCGCGCCTGGCGCTGAAAGCTGAAGTCTTGACTATAGTATAATCTTCCCAGGTGAACTTTGCATGGCGAAAGGACATTATTTCCGGGCAGGCAAGGCGAGATTAGGGGCGAGGGGCGAGGGGCGAGGGGCGAGGGGATGCAGGCTGCCATGCTTCTTCGCTCCATTGCCTAACGTCCACTAACGTCCATTAACGTCCATGTCCACTGCCACTAATGCCCACTAAAGTCCACAGTCCATCGTCTACTCACGTCCATTAAAATCCACTAACGTCCATGGTCCACTGTCCACTATTTTCTGCTGTTTCCGGCATGGCAATAACTGCTTTGAGACAGTAAACTATAGCATGGCTCTCTGCCATTTCCGTCGACGTCATGCATCTCCTCCCTGGCCGTCAGAGGCTCACTCTCCTATGTCAGACCCATCTCCTATAGCCCACAACGCCTCGTCCCAGCCCGGCGCTTCTGCGTCAACTGCGCCTTCCGGCCCGTCTTTCGCGGCTGGCGGCTCGCTGTTGCGGCAGATGTGGAACGGCGCCTTGACGAACTATTTAGGGGCGGCCATACGCCTGTTCAAGACGATTTTCCTGACCCGGATACTCCTTTTCAACTTAGGCCAAGACTATTATGGCTTCTGGACCCTGCTGTGGTCGGTGTTTGGGTACATTTTGCTGTTTGAACTCGGCTTTGGCAAAACTGTGCAGAAGTACGCTGCCGAGTCAGCCGCTACCGGCGAACGGGAGCGTTTTTCCCGCATTGTCCAGGCAGTCCTGACCAGCTATCTATGCATCGGCGCGATAGTCGCCATTCTCAGCCTGACCGGCGCCTTGTTTTTGCCATCCCTGCTCAAGCTTCCGGCTGGCGATCACACCTACTATCAGCTCACCTTCCTCATCACTGGCGTAGGCTGCGCCATAGTCTTCCCGACTGGCATTGTCCCAGAGATTCTGACAGGCCTGCAACGGCTGCACTATCGCAATTGGGCCATCATCCTCAACCAGATTTTCGAGCTGGTTGGCATTTGGCTGATTTTCCAGCTGGGCGGCTCGCTGCTCGCGGTGGCGGCATTTGTCACCCTCAACAACCTGACTGCCAACGCGATCATGTATGCCGTCATAAAACGGCTGCTGCCCTGGCTGCGGCTGCGGCCAGCCAAAGTGAACCGGCTCGTGCTCAAGGAAATCATGAGTTTCAGCGCCTTCATCTATCTCATGGCCTTGTGCCGCCTAATCCTGCACAGGACTGCGCCGCTGATTATCGGCTCCATGCTGAGCATGGCCATGGTCGCCATCTATCAGCTAGGCACGCGCATTCCCGAACTGATGCGCATGGGCACTAACCAATTCCAGGAAACGCTCGGGCCAACCGCCGCCATGCTGCACAAGGCCGGTCGCTACGGCGAATTGCAAAAACTCTTGCTGACAAGCCAGCGTTTGTCAGTCTTTCTCGGCCTGACCGCGCTGGCCGTATTTCTGCCGCTAGGGCCGGCCATCCTCAAAGTCTGGCTGCATGTCGAGGACGCGACCGTGACGACCATCATGACGCTGATGATTTTCAACGCTCTTCTATTCGCCGCATTCCGGGACGCACCCCGGGAATTTCTGCTGATGACCGGCCATCACCGGCTGCTGGCCAGCACTGCGGTGGTGGAATGCGTCGCCAATCTCGGCCTGAGCATCCTCCTGGCGCACCGCCTTGGCGTTGTCGGCGTCGCGCATGGGGCGCTGTGGTCGAATGCCGCCGTCGCCTTATTCGTCTTCCTGCCGGCCGCTGTCCGCTATGCTGGCATTGCGTTCTGGCGTTACCTGTTGCATGTTTACCTGCCTCCCCTGGTGACGGTCCTGCCGATTCTGCTTGCGGCCTGGCTGTTGGTCAGCCGCGTTGCCCTCGAAAGCTGGAACTTCCCCCTGATCATAGTGGCTATGGCCGTCATTGGCGGCGCCTGCCTAGTCATCGGCTGGTTCACCTGCCTGCAACCACCAGAACGCCAAAAAATCCTCGCCTTAGCCGAAAAATTCAGGCGTCGAGGCTAAAGCCAACTGCGGAGATTGCAGCATGCCGCTCACCATTGTCTTTTATTCCACTGTCGGCGGTTTTCAAGGCGGCGTCGAGCGTTTTGTGTTTCAGTCTGCTCAGGCTTTGCAGGCTGCCGGCGTCGAATGCCGCGGCGTCTTTGATCTTCCTGGCCGCGACCCTGACTTGTTTCGAACGCCGTTCGCTACGGTTGACTATGGCGCTGAGGCCCTATCGCACCGCTGTTCCGGGGCAGACTGGCTGTGGCTGCACAAATGCCGCGACTGCGGGCCGGCCGCTGCGTTGACCCGCCGCATTCCGACCGCCGTCTATGTGCATGACCACGACTACTACTGCTTTCGCCGCCACAAGTACCTGCCATTCAAGAGAATCAATTGCCCGCTGCCTTGCGGTCTCTACTGCCTGCCGTGCGGCCTGACCGCTGCTCGGCAGGCCCGCTGGCGCGATTTTCGCCGCAACCTATCCTTTGTCCGCCAGGCCGATTTAGTCCTGGCCGGCTCTGATTACATGCTCGGCAACTTAGTCGCCAACGGCTTCCCGCCGAACCGTCTGCGCAAGTTATCGCCGCTGGTTGACTGCCGGTCGACGGCGTCCGCTGAACCAGATAGCCGCCCCGGAGAAATTCTGTATGTCGGGCAAGTCATTCGCGGCAAGGGCGTTGACCTGCTGCTGCAAGCGGTGGCTCAGCTCTCCTGTCCGTGGCATCTGACTGTCGTCGGCGAGGGCGGCGACCTCGACTTCTGCCGGCACCTGGCCGATCGTCTCGGCATTGCCGACCGGGTTGACTTCCCTGGCTTTACGTTGACGCCGGAACGCTTCTACCGGCAAGCTGCGGTCATGGCCTTTCCATCCCGCTGGCAGGAGCCCTTTGGCATGACCGGCCCGGAGGCCATGGCCATGAGCGTACCCGTCGTCGCCTTTGACGTCGGCGGCGTCCGCGAATGGCTCCACCACGAACGCAACGGCATCCTCGTCACCGCCAACGACACCACAGCTTTTGCGCGCGCCCTGGAATCCCTGCTGACCGACCCAGCGACGGCAGCCCGCCTCGGCCAGCAAGGCGCTGTTGACATGGCAGCCTACACCAGCCAGGAATTCGCCCGCCAAGTGACCTCTATTTTGGCAAATTGCGAACCCGTGCATAGATAAAACCGCAATAATTACTTATAGTGTAGTTTTGACGCGGTGGCTCGTCGCCGCCTCTGGAAATCGATTCATTCTTTTCAGCAGCACCTTGACAGCTATGACTACAATCAGCGGATTCATCCTTGCCGGCGGGGAAGGCCGCCGCCTGCGGCCAGCCACCCTGACCCGGCCAAAAGCCCTGGTTCCCTTTTGCGGGGTTCCGCTCTTGGAGCTGGCGGCGTCCTGCCTGCATGAAGCCGGCCTGGACAAAATCATCGTCAACGCCTCCTATCAAGGCGACCGCGTCTATGAAGCGTGCCGCCGCCTGTCTTTGAAGCATTCCTGGGACATCCGGGTGTCGATGGAAGCATCGCTCCTCAACCAAGGCGGGGGACTCCGCCAGGGCATCCGCCTGCTTCCAGAATCCGAGCATTTTCTCGTTCACAACGTCGACGTCATCTTGGACTATGACCTCAGCAGCCTAATCGCCGCTCACCTGGAGCAGTGCGCCGCCATCACCTGCCTGCTGATTCCCGGCCGCGGCCCCCTGACCGTTTCCCTTAACCATGACGGACGCATCATCAAATTCCGCGACCGCGAGCATGGCGCCTACACGTTTTCCGGCGTCCATATCTTCCGCCGCGACGTGCTTGACTACCTGGACGACAGCCCTGCGCCAGACATCATCGACGCCTATCAGCGCGCCCTGGACGCCGGCCTGCCGGTCCAGGCCATAGTCGCCAAGCGCCAAGTCTACTGGTCAGACATCGGCACAGCGCAGGAATACATCCGGGCGCATGGCGATGTGGCGGATTGCGCCTTAGGGCAGCACCGGCATCTGCGGCAGGCCCAGACCGAACAGGCCCGGCGGCGTTTTGAGCTGGAGCTGAAAGGCGTCATCTGCACAGGCGCGCTGGGCTTAGGCGTCGAGATCGGTGTCCCGGCCGGCTCCCAGCTCCACAACGTCGTACTCTGGGACTACACCCGGCTGCCCAGGCCATTGCTGTATGCTGACGGCATTTTCGTAGGCGACGACGTGCAGCCGCCAAAACCCGTCAACGACGAGCGACGGCCTGACCCGCGCGTCTTCATCAGCATGGGCCTGGACCCGGCCCGCTCCGTCCTGGAGCCCTTAGCCAAGCAGGGCAGTGGCCGCAAATACAGCCGCATCCGCTGCGGCGACCAGACCTGGGTCTGGTGCGCCTACAACCCCGACCGCCGCGAAAACGCCGGGTTCGCCGCCATCAGCGATTTCCTCGACCGCCTCGGCGTGCATGTCCCAGCCGTCAAGCTGCATTTAGCCGACACCTTCGAAATCGTGTCCCGCGACCTTGGCCAAAGCGACCTCCAAGTCGCGCCGCAGCAATTGCGCGAGAATTTTCTTTTGCAAGTCGTGGATCAAGTCGCTCGGCTGCACGTTCTCGGCGACCAGGCAGCGCGCCTAGAGGAGCTGCCGTTGCAGAAGGGCTTTACCAAGGGGCTTTACGACTGGGAGCGCGACTATTTCCGCAACAACATGCTGGACGCCTATCTGCATGCTCCGGAACTATGGAGCGAAGCCGCGCATGACTATTGCCAAATCCGTTCACTGCTGCTGCGGCAGCCTTTAGTGCCGATTCACCGCGATTTGCAAAGCGCCAATGTCAAGGTCAAAGATGGCGAAGCGTACTTGATTGACTTCCAGGGCATGCGCCTGGGCTGCGCGGCGTACGACCTCGGCTCGCTGCTCTATGACCCCTACCAATGCCTGCCTCGGGACATCCGCCAGGCAGCCTGGCAGGAATACTGCGGCAAAGTCCGCGAACTGGGAGGCATCCCGCCGGAAAAATTCGTCCTGCATGCGGCGGCCTGCCAGCGTCTTCTGCAAGCTCTCGGCGCCTACGGGAAACTCTGGGGCAAGGACGGCCTGAAGTGGTATCGTCAATTCATCATCCCAGGCTTCCAAATGCTGGTGGAAGCAGCTACTGAAGCCGACCATTTCCCGGCCTTTCTCAACATGGCGCGCAAAGGCCTGAAACTGGCCGAGGCACAGGGATAGAACCAACACCAGGAAACGCCAAGGCTTTTAGACGACTAAGAGAGGCGACAAAATTGAGTGGAAAGCCAACGAGGACGAGCGCGACCAACCGCGAGATGATGACTTTTCTGGCGGTTGCCTGTCAGCCCGTGTCCATCTCGGAGTTCAACTCTTTGCTGGCCGTCGCCGCCGTTGCCGAGGCTTTTCCTCGCCTGGCGAAATTGCCCCCTGCCCAACGGCAACGGCAGCTGGAAGCAGCAACAGAGGCCGCAGCAGGGCAAGCGGCAAGCGAGCGCGAAGCCCTGGCGCGCGACTTTCTGAGCCAGCCGGAAAACTACGCCATAGCCGGGGAGTTCACCCAATGCCTCAGCCCGGCTGACATCACCCAGGCTGGCCCAGCAGCGTTGCGTCGCGACCTCCGCAATGCCTTCTACTCGCGTCAAGAAGAGCGGCTGCAATTGCTCTACGAGGACTATTATCGTCTTTTGCCGCCTGAACACCCTGACGACGATGCCTTTTCGTTTCTGGACGCAGGCATGAACCGCGACTGGCTGATGCAACTGCCGCCCCTGCTGCTGTCAATCTGCGCGTGGGATTATCAGACCTACCTGATGAATCGCCTGCGTTCCTCCCAGACTCTGGAAGAGGTGGTCTTAGCCCGTCGCTACGAGGTGTACCAAAGTGCCATCCTGCCGCTCATTGACCAAATGGTCTTGCAGGGCCGTCTTGCCGAGGCCGAGAACCTGCTGGCGCTTTGCGATGGCGACGCCGCTGACCTGCGCGCTGCCTGGATAGCCTTCGAGCATGGGGAATATCCACGCGCCCGGATGTTGTTCACGAACGCGCTGTACGCCATCCGCCTGCGCAGCGGCGCCAAGGGCTACTACTTCCGTACAGTCGGCGGACTCTACTACATCTTCACTCTGCTCCGAGAAAAAACCGAGATCAGCCTCAGCCTGGCCGCCAAAAACACCGCTCTCGCCACCTTGCATCCGACCTGGACAGCCATCAGCCGACACCTGAGCATCCTGGTTTTCCGCTTGCGCCGACAGCCGTTGCCCGATCCTCCAGCCAACCCCAGCCAGATAGCAGCGGCGGCTCTGCCTCTGCAACAATTTTTCCATGCCCTGATTTCCTACTGGCTGCAAGACTGCCCTGCGCCAACGCTGCGGGAACAGCTGCGGCGCGTGACCATCATGGCTGAAAACGGCGCCTACGATGCCGTGGCTGAGGCCTGCCGCGAAATGGCACGACGCCTGGCCAGCGGAACCCCTGCCGCCAACGTCGGCCAGCACACCCTGATTGATTGCGTCGCCGTCTGTCATCCCTGGCTTGACACGCTGGCTGAACTGCAAGAAATTCTCGCTACATCGACGAAGGACACGGACAACCGGCTCGTATGGCATTTACAGCCAGGCGAGGACGGCCAGGTCGTGCCTGTGCCCATGGAACAACGGCTCGGCAAAAGCGGCAAATGGGGCAAAGCCAGGCCGTTCCGAACCAGGGCCGCAGTTCCGGACTGGCCAGAACACATCACTGCCCAGGACATGCTCGCCCTGGCTATCTTAGAAAACCGCCTTGACGGCAAGGCATTTTCGCCAGACAGCGCCGCCCGGGCCATCAAGGCCTTGACCGGCCACGCCAACCTCTTTTGGGATGACGGCACAGGCACTGCGCCGACGCCCACCGCGATTGTCCCAGCCCAGCCATGGTGCCAGCTCCTGGACGGGGGAGAAGGCGGCGTCACCGTGACCATGCGTCCGCTGCTCACGCCTGGTCACGGGCTGACGGCCCGACATGAGCCGGATAACACGATCGCGCTGTATTCCTTCTCGCAACAAGCCCAGGCCGTGGCAGCGCACCTCGGCCACGGCGTCACGTTGCCGCCTACTGCCCTGACAGTGGCAAAGGCGGTGTTGCTGGAATTGAGCCAGCAATTCGCCATGCTTTCGGACATTGCCCTCGATTTTCTCGGCGTCGTTGGCGCATCTGCCCCGAGCCAGCCGGTTTTCCGTCTCACGCCCAGCGAGCGCGGCCTTGTCATCGACCTTGTTTTGCGACCGTTCGCTGGTCATCCGCACCCTTTTCCGCCTGGCCAGGGTCCTCGTGAATTCTTGCAGCCGACACCTGGCGGGATCGTGCGCACCGTCCGCAACCCAGCCCTTGAAGAGCAGACTGCCGAGACGGTCGTAAACGCCTGCCCAGCGCTGGCCGGCCACGACAGCGGCACCTGGCAGTGGCGCCTGCCAGAACCAGAGACGTGCTATGAATTCCTGCTGCAAGTCCAAGCTCTTGGCGAAAATTGCCAGGTCGAATGGCCGCAAAGCGCTCCCATCCGGATGACGCGCCCCATCAGCTTCAGCGATGTCCAGCTGCAGACCCGCCGCCAGGGCGATTGGTTTTCTGTCACCGGCGAAGTGCAAGTCAACGAGCAGCTCACCGTCACTTTCCAGGAATTATTGCGCTCCGCCCGCGACAATGGCAATTCCCGCTTCCTGCAACTCGATGACGGCCAAATTGTCTGTTTGACGGATTCATTCCGACGACGCTTGCAAGAAATCGCCACCATCAGCGACCTGCGTGACCAGGATGCACGTTTCCACTTGTTCACCTTGCCACTGACCGACCGCCTCCTGAGCGAAGCCGGCGACCTGCGCCATGCCCCAGAATGGCTGGAACGACTGCAAGCCATTGACCGCGCCCAAAACTTGCAGCCCGAAATCCCCAGCGGCTTGCGAGCAACCCTGCGAGCCTATCAGTACGACGGCTACGCCTGGATGTCACGGATCGACGCCTGGGGCGCAGGAGCCTGCCTCGCCGATGACATGGGCCTGGGCAAAACCATCCAAGCCATCGCCCTCATCCTTGCCAAGACTGCGGAAGGCCCAGCGCTCGTCATCGCGCCGACCTCAGTCTGTGCAAACTGGCGCTTGGAAATCGAACGCTTCGCGCCCAGCCTCGAAGTCGTTCTCTTCGGGCCAGGCGACCGGCAGGAAGTCCTCGCCAACATGGGCCCCGGCAAAGTCATGATCAGCAGCTACGGGCTGTTGCAGAGCGAAGAAAAAACCGTCGCTGAAATCCATTGGCGAGTCGCTGTCCTCGATGAAGCCCAGGCCATCAAGAATTTCAACGCCAAGCGCTCGCAGGCGGCCTTGAAGCTCGACGCCGACTTCCGGCTGGCGACGACAGGCACACCCATCGAAAACAACCTCGACGAACTCTGGAGCATTTTTCACTTCATCAATCCCGGCCTGCTCGGTTCCAGACGGCATTTTCAGAGGCGTTTTGCGACGCCGATCGAGCGCGAGGGCAGCCAGGCCGCTTCTTCTCAGCTGAATGCGCTAATCAGCCCGTTTCTGCTGCGCAGAACTAAGGCGCAAGTGCTGCGGGAACTGCCAGCCAAGACAGAGATTTCGCTGCTGGTCGAATTGTCCGAAGAGGAAAGGGCCTTTTATGAAGCGCTGCGTCGGGACCTGGTCAGCGAGCTGAGCGCGCTGCGACGCCAAAATCCGGCTCAGCTGCGCTTCCATGTCCTGGGCGCCATCATGAAACTCCGCCTGGCAGTCTGCAATCCGCAGCTGGTGCGAGCCGAATCAACCCTGGACAGCTCAAAGCAAAAAGCGTTTGCAGAACTTTTGGACGAACTCCTGAAAAATGGCCATAAGGTATTGGTATTCAGCCAATTCGTTCGTCATCTCGAACTCATCCGGCCAATCTTGGAAGAACGCAGGGTGAGCTACCATTACTTGGACGGCTCAACGCCGGCCAAGGAGCGGGCGGAGGCGGTCGCGGCCTTCCAGCGCGGAGAGCGTGATGTGTTTCTAATCAGTCTCCGGGCAGGCGGACTCGGCCTGAATCTCACGGCCGCCAATTATGTGATCCACCTTGATCCCTGGTGGAACCCAGCCGTGGAGAACCAGGCTTCGGACCGAGCGCATCGACTCGGCCAAACCAAGCCCGTGACCATCTATCGGCTGGTCAGCCAAAATACCATCGAAACGAAAATCCTGGACCTGCACCAGAAAAAACGCCGTTTAGCCGAACAGCTGCTGGCGGACCATGACGCACCAAGCGCGGTCTCAGCCGACGAATTGCTCAAACTGATCTCAGAACCATGAAATGACACCCAGGAATGCCAGCCGCAAAGATTGCAAAGCAGGCTGGAGATTGTATACTAATTAGAGAAAAGACCCTGTTCGCGGCCTGACGCCGACGCCTGACCCCAGGCCCTTCTCGCCGCCGGCCGGCGGCCACCTACCAGACTGGAGAAAAACCACCATGTACAAAATCGGACAAAAAGAGCTGGATGCTATTGGCGATGTTCTGTTCAGCGGCAAGGTGTTCCGCTACGGCTCCGGCGGCGCCTGCGCCAATTTTGAGGCACGCTATGCGCAATATCTCGGGGTGAAGCACGTCCTGATGACCTCCAGCGGCACAACGTCCCTGGCAGCGGCCCTGGTCAGCCAGAACATCGGCCCTGGAGATGAAGTCCTGGTTCCGGCCTGCACCTACATCGCCTCGGCGATTGCGGTTCTGGCTGCCGGCGCCATACCAGTGGTGATTGATATTGACGAATCGCTGACCATGTCGCCAGCAGCGGCGGAGGCGGCTATCAGGCCGCACACCAAGGCGTTGCTGCCGGTTCACATGTGGGGCATGCCCGCTGACATGGACGCTTTGACGGCGATGGCCAAACGACACAATCTTAAAGTCATTGAAGACGCCTGCCAAGGCGTGGGCGGCGGCTACCGCGGCCGCAAACTCGGAAGCATCGGCGACGCCGGCGCCTTCAGCTTCAACTACTATAAGAACATGACGTGCGGCGAAGGCGGCGCAGTAGTCACTAGCTGCGACGAGGCCGTAATCCGGATGGGATGCATGATCGACTGCTGCCGGTTCTATTGGGATGGTCGCCAAGCCAATGGGACGCCGTTTGTCAGCAGCGGCGCACGGGCGTCGGAAATCGAGGGCGCCATCATGAACTGCCAGCTCGACCGCATTGATGACATGATCACCAAGATGCGCACCCAGAAAAAACGCATCCTGGCCGAGACGGCTGACTCCGGCCTGAAGCCGCTCAAGGCCAACAGCCTTGACTACGAATGCGGCACCCACGTCGGCTTCCTGCTGCCCTCGGCAGAACACGCCCTGGAGTTCCAGAAAATCCAATCCTGCACGATTGCGGGCAAGACCGGGCGGCATGTCTACACGGAATGGGACCCCATCTTCGCCAAGCAAGGCGCACACCACCCGGCCTTGAATCCATACAATCTCAAGGAAAACGCCGAGTGCCGCCGCGATCTGACTAAAGACCAATGCGCCCACTCCCTGGAAATTCTCAATCGGGCTATTATGGTCGGCACGCATCCTGACCGCTCCGAGGACGACACCAGCAAACTGATTGAAAACCTGCGCCGGGCGGCAAAACAAGTCTTGTAAGACAAAGCGCAGCCGACATCGCAGCAGAAAAGCCGTATTCATGGCAAACGACGGCAAGCTCGCAAGGCATGAGCGCAGCCGCAGCTGACGCTGTCTGCGGCGCCTGCGTTGTCCGCGCCCTGCCACCTCCCTGAATTTTCCTGGAGTCCGCTATTTCATTGGTCTCCAGTTGTTCATCCCCTGACCAACGCCGCGATGGAATTGCAACAGAACATCACGACTCGGCTGGAACAGACCTTGGCGCCGCAGATGCTGCAGTCGCTGAAGATTCTGCAAGCCACGACCCAAGAGCTGGAAGTGACGCTCTCCGCCGAGCTGCTGCAAAATCCCGCCCTGGAGCTGGAAGGGCTGGGTCGCGAAGAACTGATCGGCAACCCGATCGAAGACAGCCTGGCCAAGGGGTCGGGCGAGGATGACCGCGCCGCCCAGCTGGCCGAATATGACGAGAACCTAGTCGATGCAGTCCGCGAAGCCGCCTGGGATGACGCGCCCCTCGATGAATATTTGCCCAACCCAGTCCGCGAAGCCGACCAGCAAGAACGCCACGCCCGGCTTATGGCTTCACTGACCGAGGAAGCCTCCCTGCAAGACCAGCTCTTAGAGCAAATCCGTGACTTGTTGCCAGGCGTCGGAACCGAAAATCCACTCTATCGCGCCTGCCTGGAAGTGCTGGGCAATCTCGACGAGCGCGGCTACCTGCAAGCCAGCAACGAGGAAATCGCCCGCGGCGCTGACGTTGACCTCGATTGCGCCGAAAAGGCGACAGCGATCATCCGGCGCCTGGAGCCGGCCGGCCTGGCTGCACGCACCCTGCGGGAATGCCTCCTGGCCCAGCTGGAAAGGTCGCGGGAACGCGGCAGCCTGGCCTGGGAAATCGTCGACTCACATTTAGAGGACCTGGCCCGCAACCGCATCCCGAAAATCGCTAAGGAGCTTGACGCTGACATGGATGAAATCCAGGAGGCCGCACTCCGGATTCGGTCTCTTGATCCCAAGCCTGGCCACTCCATCGCCTCGGTTGCAGCGCAGGAAGTGATTCCCGAAGTCTTCATTGAGCGCGGTCCTGACGGCGAATGGATCGTCCGCCGCAACCAGGATCACCTGCCGCGGCTGCGCATCTCACCTCGCTATGAGAAATTGCAAGACGACGCCAGCCTGTCCACATCAGACCGGCAGTGCATCCGGAAATACATCCACGACGGCCGGCAGCTGATCCGCTCAGTCGGCCTCCGGCAAAGCACTATTGAACGGATCGCGGAAGAACTCGTCATCCAGCAGCGTGACTTTCTGGAACACGGCACCACCCAGCTGCGGCCGCTGAACATCGCCCAGATCGCAGACAGCCTGGGGCTGCATGAGACCACGGTCAGCCGAGCCATCGCCAACAAATACGTACAAACGCCGCATGGCATATTCGGCTTCAAGCACTTCTTCTCGACCGGCTATGAAAGCGAGGACGGCGAGGCCCTGTCCAGCCGCGCCGTCAAGCTGAAAATCCTGTCTTATATTGAGCAGGAGCCGCCGAACAAGCCCTTGTCCGACCAAAAAATCGTCGATCTACTCGCTCAGGACGGGCTTCAAATTGCCCGGCGCACTGTTGCCAAATACCGTGACGAGGAAAACATCCCTGCTGCCAGCCTGCGTCGACAGCATTAAGACATCCGCCGATGCCCAACGTCGCATTTTACACTTTAGGCTGCCGTCTGAACCAAGCTGAAACCGGCTTGGCAGCCGCTGATTTGGCCAGTCATGGCTATACGCTGGCGCCTTGGGGCGCACCGGCTGACTTGCTCGTCATCAACAGCTGCGCCGTCACCTCCGTTGCCGCCCAGAAAACCCGGCAGGCCGTGCGCGCCGCCCGCCGTCGCTGGCCAGCAGCCTTCCTCGTCGTCATCGGCTGCGGCGTGACGGTCGACCTCGAAGCCTGGGAGGCCATGGAAGACGGCCCCGACCTAATCGTGCCAAATCCACCCCCCGCGCCGCTCAGCGCCCTGCTGCCAGCGCTTCTCCAGCCCGGCCAAGGGCTTGTCTGCATCGACCCTGGCGAACCGCAAGACGGGTTCACCATTCCGGGCGTCGGCTTCTTCGGCGAACGAACCCGAGCCAACCTCAAAGTCCAGGACGGATGCGATTTCTTCTGCTCGTACTGCATAGTCCCCTATACACGAGGCCGAGCCAGGTCCCGCGATGCTGACGACGTGCTGCGCGAAGCCCAAGCCCTGCTTGACAACGGCTACCACGAACTGGTCCTCAGCGGCGTCAATCTCACCACCTATTACAACCAAGGCCTTGATCTAGCCGGACTCCTGCGCCGACTCTTGAGCCTGAAGGGCGATTTCCGCATTCGCCTCAGCTCGGCTGAGCCAGGGCCAGTCCTAGAGCGCGTCATCGATGTCATGGCCGAAGACCAGCGAATCTGCCGGTTCCTGCACCTTCCTCTGCAATACGGCGAAGATAGTATACTACACTCCATGAGGCGCCATTATTGCACGGCCGACTATCGCCGCTTAGCTGAGATGGCCTTGACTCGGATTGACGGTTTGTGCTTAGGCGCTGATGTAATCGTCGGTTTTCCTGGTGAAACCGATGCGTCCTTTGCGAGCTGCCATGATTTTCTGTCCAGCCTGCCATTTGGTCTGCTGCATGTTTTCAGTTATTCACCGCGGCCAGGGACGGTAGCGGCGAGTCTTCCGGGTCGTCCGCCGTCCCGGCTGGTCAAGCGCCGTTCCGAGACGCTGCTGGCCGTTGCCGCTGCCAAGGCCGAGGCTTTTGCAGCCAGTCAAATCGGCCAGGCGGTCACCGTCCTGCTGGAGTCTGTCGATTCTGGCTGGTCTGACAACTATTTACAGGTGCGCCTCGAACCGCCGGCTGGGCTGCCGGCCAACACCTTAGTCGAGGTCGCGATCACCGCCGCTGCCGGCAACCGTGAAGTCCTGGGACGAGTCGTTTCCCAGCCGGCATCTAACCAAGCGCCTTCACGCGGAGGAAAGCCATGTCCCTGAATGAAAAGAGCTACCTTGACCTGATGACGCCCTGGCTCAACGTCATGCCGCAGTTCATTCGCCGTTCCCAGTACAATCCTCGTCTGCGCTATTATGGCACTGGCGAATCCCTGCACTGGCCGACCCAGAGCAACATGAACGTGTTCGCGGCGTTAGCCGTCCTGGGCACGTCGCCGGAACTGCCGGAAGCAACGCTGCCAATTTCCCGGCAAGAGATCATCGACACGGCCCTTGACCTGCTGCGCTACGCTCTGGCCACCCACGCCACCGGCACAGAAAAGGCCAGCGACGGCAAGCAATGGGGCCATCATTGGATCAGCGTACTCGGCGTTGAACGCATGGCCCACGGCGTAGACGCCATCCGCGACTATCTGACCGACGAAGACGAAGACGCACTCCGACGCATGATGATTTCCGAAAGCGACTGGCGCCTTGACCAGTACGAAGTCGTCGCCGGCATGGTCGGCGCGGAAGGCAAAAACAGGCCCGAAGCAAATATCTGGAATGGCGGCGTCCTGCTCCGCACCGCTCTTGAGTACCCCGACGCGCCCCGGGCCCAGGAATACCTTGACAAGGCCACCCAATTGCTGCTGAACGGGCTGTCCTATCCAATGGACGCGGCCTGCGAAACCATGTTCAACGGCAAGCCAGTGCGGCAATGGCATGTCGGCTTCAACTTCACCCCCAACTGGTCGCTTGACCATCACGGCTACCTCAATGTCGGCTACATGGTCATCTGCCTGTCCAACCTGGCTATGCTGCACTTCTTCTACAAGCAGCGCGGCCTCACCCCGCCGCCGGAATTGTACTGGCACGTGCGCGAGGTCTGGAACATAGTCAAGACCTGCACCTTTGCCGATGGCCGTCTGCTCCGCATTGGCGGCGACACCCGAGCCCGCTACACCTACTGCCAGGACTACGCCATCCCCAGCTGGATGCTCGCAGAAGACTTCCTGGGCGACGAAGACGCGGCCTCCTTCGAAGCCGGCTGGCTGAAGGTGGTCAAGCAGGACATGGACTTCACCGGCGACGGCGGATACTATGGCGGACGCCTGGCCAACATCCGAGACACCAGCTACTTCTATTTCGCCCGCCTGGAGTCGGACGCCTTCCTGTGCCTGTCCTACGGAGCCTACTGGCGACGGCTGTTTGATCTTCCCCAACCAAAAGCCGACACGCCGAAAAATCCCGCGGCCGCCTGGCAGGACGAATTTCATGGGGCGACTCTGGACCGCTCTGGAAACGCCGTGCGCTCGTTTGTCTGGCATGGCGGCCAGGGGCCTACTGGCGTCATCGCTCCGGCAGGAGACAGCTCCCTGGCGGAATGGCAGGGCAATCTGCACGGCGAACTAGTGTCAACCCAGACGCCGATGCTGTCCCAAGGCGCCAGCCACTGCCATGAGATGTTCCCGGGCGGCTTCCTCAACGCCGGCGTTTCGATCTGGCGCGATGTCGCGCCGGTCGGCGAAGGTGAAGTGCCCTACGATTATGCCAAGCACCATATCGCTGTCGCAGCACTGCCTGATGCAAGCACCATGCTCGTGCTGGAATACGCCGAGACGACCTTCGAGGTGACCTTGAAAGCCATCAAAGGCTATGGCGTCAAAATCCCCAACGACGTCTTCAACAACCAAAAGCGCTATTACCAGATGCCGGACGGCCGCGCTTTCGTGACCGAGCCAATGCCAGGCCAGGAAGAGACCCGCCGGCTCCAGTGCGACCGCATCGGCATTGACGGACGCCTGGCCGTGTTTGCACTCTACGGAGCCGAGGACGGCCTGGTTCTGCACCGCCCAGCCGACCGCACTATAGTCATCAGGAGAAACAGCGGGCCTTGGCTGCATTCGCTGTACGTCGAGGAAATCTGCGGCAAACTGACCCTCGGGCATCAGCGCGTTCCGCCCGGAACCGTACTCCTCGACGGCGGCTTCGCCATCGCCCTGCGCAAAGACCTCAAAAGCCCGCAGACAGCGTTAATTCCGCAGACAGGCAGGCTCCGCGCCGTGAAATTCACTGCGGATAACAAGACTTACGTCTTCGCCGCCAACTTCGGCGAAGTCGCCGCCACCCCAGACCTGCATGGAATGAACCTGCAAAAAATCTCTGGTCCCGATATCCTGGCACCGGGCGGCGCAGCATTGTGGATAGAAGAATAAGGGCGGGAGTTAGGATAGGGTACTACTATCCGCCAACTTCTTATTGCCGATATCTTTGGATGGCCTCCCGTACTGCCTCCATGTTCCTGGTGCTTAGAGTCCGGCCGTATGCCCCTGGGTAATAGCTGATAGCCTGGCAATCGTTGTAGGGATGTATTTCATCCCAAATTGAATTGCTGTAGGTATAGCTGCAGAACAACGAGAAAAGCGACCAGCCATCCCGGGAATATTCGACCGCGCTTTGCCCCACGAACAAGATTTCCTTGGGGGAATTAGGTGCCTTCTCGCCAAAGCAGGGAGTCGTATAAAGCAACTTGACTTTGCCAATTTCCGGCAATTCCTTTTCGCGATATTCCTGGTCTTTGGAAACCCCAGCATAAAAATGGTTGATGTACGGGCAAAAGACGTCGATATATTCGCGCATTTGGCGCACCACGTCTGCCGTGCCGGTTTGAATTTCTCCGGGATTGCACCAGATTTGCACTTCCGGGGCGACTTTGCGCAGCATTTGCGCCAGGCTTATCCATTTATCGACAGTGCTTTTAGTAGGTTCATCCAGCATGATATAGCTCCAGTCTTTGGTTTGCAGACCCAAGCTTTTCAGCAAGGCGGCCTGCTTAGCCATATCTTCTTCCTGTTGCGGCACAAAGAGAGCAAAATGCTTGATGCCATATTGCTGCATTTCCTCTGGCGGGACAACCGTCCTGAAAACCAGATTCACTCCGATATTTTTGAATAATTCCCAGCAGGAGCTGCGTTGCAGGGGCTTGCACCAGCCGCCCACTAAAGGAACTGGACGCTTGTGGGTGGCTGGAACTACCTGTATCTTGAAATCGACGCTGCGCTCGCCAAGCTCAATCCTGGCGGAATGGTTGCCCTGGGCAAGCGTGTCCCGCGTGGAAATGGTTATCCACAACGAGGTGTTTTGATGGGGCGGCAAGAAAATCCGCTGGCGTTCCAGCAGAACTGCCGGGGTCCATTTGTACAATGCAGTGTTCAAATAGGCGACTAAGCGGATTTGCACAGAGTCGGTTCCGGAAACCCGTGGAGTCAATGAAATGGTTTCCTTGCTGTCATTGCGCAGGTGGAACAGCAGGCTGGCCGCATCCCCCTCAGGAATGACCAGCGAAACTGAAGAAGGCTCAATAATGTCAGCGGCTTGCGGAACACTGCTTCTCACAAAACCATCCCAGGGGTCGCAACTCTGCCAGAGCGTGAGCGGCTTGTCGGAAAGAGGTGCCCAAAAGGTGTCTGGATGCTGAGCCGATGCGTCAGTAATAAAGATTTTGTCCACCCGGCGAAATGTATATGGCGCTTTGCCGACATTTTTATGCAGAAGCAGCCGCAATTTCCCTGCCGGCAACTCTGCCGAAAGACATTCCCAGGTAAAATGGTTGCTTCGCCTGGACAAACGGTCTTCCGGTTGTCCGTAATCCAGTTTGGCTACGATATTGCCTTCGCTGTCAGAAAAGCTGAGGTCGAAAATATTGAAGTATTTGTGGAAAAGATGATATCTGACCCAGACATAATAGGTGCCGGCTTTCGGCAGTTCCAGATTGCTGGTTGCTTCGGCTAACCCGTCTTCATATCCTGCCTCTAATATTTTTCCGGAAGCATCGCTCTTATCTTGAATTTTCCAGCCTTGGGCAATCTGCATATCCTCGGCCTCGATAAATTCTGCAAAAGCATGGTGCGGCGCCTCAAGCAGGCTGGTCATGACTTTTTTTTCATCAGCGACCTCTTGGGGAGTGCCAATCAAATTAACCTGCTCGTCAAAGTAGACTTTAGCTGCCAGGCGTTGTTCAGCCATTCCCTCCGGATTCTCGCACAGCTTTTGCAGAAATTGTCTGCGCCATTCCAAGTAATAGTTTTGCTGCGCCTCGCTTAGGGCTTCCCAGGGGAAGCTGCCTGGGCGTTGGTTCCAGGCATTCCAAGCCTGCTTGGTAGGGTCGCAAGCTGGATATTCCCCATTCTCGCTGATGCTTTCCGGATTTTCCAGCAACGGGTCAGCGCATAACACGACTTTAGCGATTTTCCGGAAAGTGAACGGCCCGCCATGAATCAAAGTTGACAGCTCGATGGTATATTCACCGGGGGATAAATCGACCAAGTCGCCGCTTTCCCAGATAAATTCACTGCGTTCCCCGGAATTGACTGGCAAGGGTTCTGGCCGTTTCGGGGCGTTTTCTTTCCAATCAAAATTATAGGAATAATATTGCCCCTGGGTTGAGGTGACAACCTGATCCTGATAACTGAGCAATTCAGGCGGCAGGATGCTAAGGGCAAACGAAGCAAAATAATCTTTGAGCTTATAATATTTTACCCATACACGGTAGGTTCCGGGTTCATTGACGCGTAGCTTAGCTCGCGTTGCTGCATAGCCATGCCCATAGCGAGCTTGCAAAAAGTCCATCTTCTCCTGCTGATGAATCTGCCAATTGCCAAGATTTTCTTTGAAATCTTGAGGGGAAAGGCTAATGGCAGGAAAAGTCGTTGGGCAGTTTTCCATTGACGCGCCTGGCAGGGGGCGCTTTGCCCAGTATTTTTGGAAATGGGCAAAGGCACTTGGATTGAGAGAAAAATTCTCCCAGCTCAGTTCATCGGGTTCATCATTCATGGCCCGGAGGGAAGGCAGACCAAGGCAAAGCAAAGCAAGCAGTACGCATCTAAACATAAAGGTAGTTCCTTGAAGGCAAAGAGGTTTCCTGGTTAAAAAATTCCGGCGTAATGTGTTGGCGATTTCACTTGACGGATGCGGCATTTTCAGAGTTGGCCTTTTCAAACCAAAGCATAGTGGTGCAGGGTGTGGACTGCACCTGAGAATTGTGAAAAGTCATACTGGCAGGGCGAGCCCGGCGCAAGGCGCAATATTCTGGGGCAGTCATGCTTACTGAATACTTGCGACTGCTCTGCCAAGGGCGCAATTTGCCTACCGGAATGGCCTCCCGGTCACCCTTCCATCCCTCTGGCAACGTCAAACGAAGCTCGCCTTTTTCCAAAGTCTTCCCAGAGAGGTTATGCACTTCAACCGTAAAACGAATGTTGTCATTGCTGCTGATCTGAGCAAGCTTTCCGCTCTCTTCGCAATCGGCATACATGCTCAGCAAGGGGCCAAAGTCCTGAAAGCCGAACAGGGCGGCATAAGTTCTGAAGCCCGGAACGACAAAGCGAATTTGATTGTTTTCAGTAAACAGAACGTCTATTGGGTGGAGCCGGCGGGAATGGTCGACTACCGCAAAGAAGCGCTTTGGCTTTGGAAGATTCTGCGGCCAGGCAGTGTCAACGGTGAAGGGTTCGACTGCCCCGTCATTGAAGCTGGTCAAAGCAAACATGATATTGCCCCTGGAATCGACCAACGGATTTTCCACCCGGATTTTTCGTGCCCTCTTTTCTTCCAGATGCACTTTTGCCTGCGGCGACAAACCGGCCCAGGACAAAAAACTTGCAATCAGGCGATGTGGCGAAGAACCCGCATGCGCATCGTCAAATTCATATCGGCTGCAAGAGCCGCCATAGACAGAGCCAAGCATGCCTGCCAAATAGAGCGTTTTGCCTTGTCCTGGCTCATTGACCACCAGAGCCGGGACGCCCCCAAAGCTCATGCCGACGGTCTCCCCGGCCATGAGATTCACTTTCTGCCGACCAAAGCCGCTGAAAGTGTATGGCGCTATCCCCCTAAGCATGGGATGTTGTGAATCGAATTGCTGCCAGATTTCAAAAACACTGGAAGGAATATCCTTGTTTTCAATGGCGTTGATGGTAACTTCCCCATAGCCCTGGCTGGATTCCTGCAAAGCCAGCACGGATTTAGCGGGAGCTTCTTTAGCCGCCGGCTCCACTCCAAACAGGCGCATCAAACTCAGGTCGGTACGGTCGGCACGGTCTTTGATGCCGGGCAGCATGTCGGCAATGGCGATCCCCCCGCTTTGAATCCATTCAGAGATTTTACGGCTGGCTTCAGCAGGAATGCGTTCGCTTTGCGATAAAACCAGAGCGCCTGCTCCTTCCAGGCCGCCGGCGCATATTTGTTCGGCAGTGATGTAGCGCACGGCGTATCCAGCCCCACGCAACAGCTCATAAACCCGGTAGGGTGAATTGGCGCCTTCGCTCCAAGAAGAGAGCAAGGGGCCGTGATAAAAGCTGTCCAGACGACTGTAATATACATAGACCGGTTTGACCGCATACGCTCTCTGGGCAGCAGTGAAAAACGGCTCTAGGCGATGAACTTCATGCGCAATGTCCGCAGCACTGCCTAATTTGTCTTTATGGCTGAAGTCGCCGTTGAGCAAAGCCCATTTTGGATATGAATCATGAAACACGCCTTCCTGGAACATGAAAAGATATATTCCCTTCACGCCTTTGCCGACCATCGTCCAAAACGTACGGCTCATGATAAAGGGGTCTTCCGTATGGACATTGGTCTCCTGATTCACGATCGGAATGCCGTGCGACATGCTGTCTAAAAAATCGACTTCAGCACCCATGTAATCATCGGCGCAATAGCCATCCCACCCAAATAAATCACCGGGCCTGAAGACAATGTTGAAAATTTCTTCATAATCCATTGGCAGCCTTTTCTTGAAGTCAGCTCCAAAGATATTGAGATTGGACAGTTGGCTGGTGACTTTGACATTGGGTGCCTCTTGCCTCACCCGTGCGGCCCGTGCGGCCAATAGCTTGGCAAAGGTTTTCCCTGAGAATTCCTGGAAGTCGTAATATGCCGCCGGATTTTCCTCGACGGTTTTCGGGGGCTGCACTTCCTGCCAGGAACTATAACTCGTATTCCAAGTTGCGTTCAAGCGGGCGCAGTCCTGATAGCGCTCCTCCAGGAAAAGACGGAATTTAGCGATGGCGGGTTCGGAATAGTCGTAGAATCCACCCCATTCGCCAGAGATGCAGACCTGGTCGATATTGCCTTCTTCCAAATGCTGGCGGACTTTTGCTAAGGCGCGAAGGTTGACTTCATCCCAGAATTCGGAAAAATGCAGGCTGAAGGAATTGCCCACTTCGCCATTCGCATTGACGAAGCGTCCCTGCGGCTTAGGGTATTTTTTCTGCAAGTCCGGTTGATAGTCACTGAAAGGCGAGAGCATAGCCTTGATGCCGCTTGTTTCTCCCACCGTTCCTTTCAGATAATAGTTGGCGGCATGGTCATGGGAGAACCCCAGGTAAATCTGGCTGGCCGGATCAGAGAAAGTGCTGCCGCAATTGATAATGCCCAGTGGAAAGGCCGGTGTGACATTGCCAATGAACGGAGACGGCCCAGGCAAAGCAAAACCTTTGCGGACCTTTTCCGCAGGCGGAAGGCTGTTCAGGCTGCTGAGATCAAACTTCGCTAAATCATCCATGGGTTCAGCAGAAAGCAACATACAGTCAATCTGACGCCAGGACGCCGCCCCCTTATATATCAGTGGCAGCAGGCTGATGCAGTAATCGCCGGGAAATTCCGCAATAAAGCTGAAGCTGTGCCAGGCAGGACCGCTCGTTTGTGGATATTCTGCCGCCTCGTATGAACGCGCAGCCGGCAAATATTTATTCCAGTCAACCTTTTCAAAATGTACCGTTTCCAAGGCGCTGTTGCGCACTAATACGGCAAAATTGCTGCGTTTGTCTTTTTCTTCCCAATAGCGCACCGCAGCATAATACTTCCCGGCCTTGGTCAAATGGACTTCCGCCGGTGCGCTTTCTTCAGAATAATGACCGGGGGCAGCCTTGAGAACCTGCCCATCGCTGGCCCAGGCAGCAGGCGCCGACTGCCACCGCTGGTTCCTTTCCGTAACACCACATTTCAACCGAACTGGCATGGCAATACTGCTCCCACTGACTAAAACAAGGCAAAAACTTAATAAGAGACCAGGTTCCCTAATTTTTCCGAACATGAAAATTCCCTGCTCATGGCTTATGTAA
>Ga0123334_1000364_pt1 | contig 60221 bp, 57 predicted proteins | sample BiotimSIPDNA_FD_89706 | JGI IMG/M metagenome (GOLD analysis project Ga0123334, IMG submission 89706) | Anaerobic biogas reactor microbial communites from Washington, USA - Biogas_R1 time_0 SIP DNA | ecosystem: Engineered > Bioreactor > Anaerobic > Unclassified | place: Washington, USA...
ACAGCAAAAGCTGGTAAGACCCCTCATGGACTATGAGGTTGATAGGCAGCAAGTGTAAGCGCAGCGATGCGTTGAGCTAGGCTGTACTAATCGGTCGAGGGCTTGACCATTGTTTGTTTCAACAGTTCAACACTTACGCGTTGCCTCGCTTTGTTCGGTTTTCAGGGTACGGAAACGAGCAAATTATGAGCCTTCGGCTGTTGCCGAAGGCTTTCTTTCTTTGGTATAATAGGCATGGACTAAATTTTCTCTTTCAGTTAACAGTTTGGTAATGATTGTGTGTTAAAATTTTACAAAAATCAAAAGGTGATTCGATTGAACATTCTCGTCACACTCGACCACGGTTATATCGAACCCCTCCGCGTGATGCTCGCCTCGCTTTGCGACAGTAACCCGGGCGCGGAGTTAAAAATATTTGTCGCGCATATATCCCTGACACCGGCGGACCTTGACCGAATACGCTCGGCGGTGAAGCCGGGCAGCTGCGAAATCGTCGATGTCCGGGTGCCGGAAGAAGAGTACCCGAATCTGCCGTTTACGAAAAGATGGCCCAAGGAGGCTTGCTTGCGGATTTTCGCGGCTCATATTCTGCCGGATATTGATAAAATTCTTTACCTGGACCCGGACTTGATCGTCATCAACCGGATTGAGCCGCTGTACGATATCGATTTGGGCTCGAACTTTTTCGCGGCGAGCACCCATATGTTCGAGCCGATGCAATACTTGTGCCGGGTCAGGCTGAAGATGGCGAAAGACAGCGTTTACATAAACTCCGGCGTGATGCTGATGAACCTCTCGCAGCTTCGCCGTGAGCAAAAGGTTCGGGAGGTGTACGATTATGTGCTTGAAAACAAACAAAAGCTCATCCTCTATGACCAGGATATCCTCAACGGCATGTATTCCGACAGGACGCTCGCGGTCGACCCCCTGCGGTATAATCTGGATGACAGATACTTTAAACTCTACAACCTCTTTCAGACTGAGCAAAAGGACCGGATCGATTACGGCTGGGTGAAAGACAACACCGTCATTCTTCACTTCTGCGGCAAGGAAAAACCGTGGAATCCGGATTATGACGGCAAACTCGGGGAATTGTTTTATCCCAAGTACGCCGATATGGTGAAATAAGCGCGAAACAAAACCGCCACCCGGTATACGGTCGGCGGTTATTATTTCGGACGCCGCGTATGGCGTTTCTACTTATCTTTAATCTTCTCCCAATACTCCTTCGCCGCCTGTTCGTTCTTGTTATCGCCGTATTCGTAGTATTTGGCGTGCTTGAGCGAATCGGGCAGGTATTGCTGTTTAACCCAATGCCCGGGGTAATCGTGCGGGTATTCGTAAAACCGGCCTTTGACCGGGTTGTCCTCCCCGTCGAAGTGCTTGTTCTGAAGCTGCCGCGGCACGGGCCCCGCGCGGCCGTTTTCAACATCCGCCATGGCGGCGGCAATGGCGTTGTAAGCGGAGTTTGATTTCGGCGCGCTGCAGACGAGGATGACCGCATTGGCGAGAGGAATGCGCGCCTCGGGCAGGCCGACGGCCATCGCGATGTCGACCGCGGCTTTGACAATGGGGATGATGTTTGGGAAAGCGAGGCCGACATCCTCGCAGGCGCAGACCAGAAGGCGGCGGCAGGCGGAAGGCAGGTCGCCCGCCTCAAGCAGGCGCGCCAGATAGTGGATCGCCGCGTCCGCGTCGGAGCCGCGCATGGATTTTTGATAAGCGGAGACGATGTCATAATGCTCGTCCCCCTCGCGGTCATAGCGTATGGCGCTTTTCTGCGTCAGGCTTGCCGCCGCGTCAAGGGTAACGAGGAGCCGCCCGTCCTTCTTCGGCGCGGACAGCACACACAGCTCCACGGCGTTGATGGCTTTGCGAACATCGCCGCCGCAGGCTTTGGCGATGTGGGGCACCACGCCGTCCCCGATGTCGAGTTCCTCCCCGCGCTCTTCGCGCATAAACGCAAACGCCCGTTCCACCGCGGGGACGATGTCCTCCGGCGTGACGGGCTTGAACTCGAAAACAGTCGAGCGGCTTAAGACCGCGTTGTAAATGTAAAAATACGGGTTTTCGGTGGTGGACGCGATGAGCGTGATGGCGCCGTTTTCGATGAACTCCAGCAGCGTCTGCTGCTGTTTTTTATTGAAATACTGGATTTCGTCCAGATAAAGCAGAATGCCGTTGGGCGCGAGAAATGTGTCAAGCCGCGCGACCACGGCTTTGATATCCGCCGTGGAAGCCGTCGTGCCGTTGAGTTTGACGAGGCTTCGGTCGGTGTTCTTGGCGATGATGCCCGCGAGGGTGGTTTTGCCGACGCCGGAGGGGCCGTAAAAAACCATATTGGGCAGGCGGCCCGAAAGGATGATATTCCTTAAAGGCTTGCCTTCACCGAGCAAGTGGCTTTGGCCGACGATTTCGTCGATGGTTGCCGGACGCAGACGGTCGGCAAGGGGGGCGGACATCAAATCACCTTCCGGCGGAGTTTAGAGTCGCAGGGAATATTTTTGCAGGGGACGACCCCCGTGTCGTTCCGATTAAAATTCCAGCCGCTCCTCAATATACGAGGTGAGCTCGTCAATCGGCAGGCGGACCTGCTCCATGGAATCGCGCTCACGGACGGTTACTTTCTTATCTTCCAAAGAATCGAAATCAAAGGTGACGCAGAACGGCGTGCCGATTTCGTCCTGCCGGCGGTAACGCTTGCCGATGGAGCCCGCGTCGTCGTATTCGACGGTGAATTTTTTGCACAGGGCGGCGTAAATCTTAGACGCCTCATCGCCGAGTTTCTTTGACAGCGGCAGCACCGCGGCTTTGACAGGCGCGAGGGCGGGATGAAGGCGTAAAACCACGCGCGTGTCGTTCTTTTCGGCGTCAATGACTTCCTCGTCGTACGCGTCGCACAGGAAGGCAAGGGCCACGCGGTCCGCGCCGAGGGAGGGCTCGATGACGAACGGCAGGTATTTCTCGTTCGTTTCCTGGTCGAAATACTCGAGGCTCTTGCCCGAGGTGTTCTGGTGCTGCGTCAGGTCAAAATCCGTGCGGCTCGCGACGCCCCACAACTCGCCCCAGCCGAACGGGAATAAAAACTCAAAGTCGGTTGTGGCGTTTGAATAATGGGACAGCTCTTCTTTTTCATGGTCGCGCAGGCGAAGGTTTTCCTCCTTGAGCCCCAGGGAGAGCAGCCATTCCTTGCAGAAATTTTTCCAATAGGCAAACCACTCGAGTTCGGTGCCCGGTTTGCAGAAAAACTCGAGTTCCATCTGCTCGAATTCCCGCGTGCGGAAGGTGAAGTTGCCCGGGGTGATTTCGTTGCGGAAACTCTTGCCGATTTGGCAGACGCCGAACGGGATTTTACGGCGCGCCGTGCGCTGGATGTTCGGGAAGTTGACGAAAATGCCCTGAGCCGTTTCGGGGCGAAGAAACAGTTCGTTCTTGCTGTCTTCCGTGACGCCCTGAAAGGTTTTGAACATCAGGTTGAATTTGCGGATATCCGTGAAGTCACCCGCGCCGCAATCCGGGCAGACGATTTTATTGTCTTTGATATAGGCGGACATATCGTCAAAACTCCAGCCTGCCGGGTTGACGCCCGTGTCCTCGATGAGTTTATCGGCGCGGTGGCGGGTTTTGCAGGCCTTGCAGTCCATCAGCGGGTCCGAAAAGCCGCCGACATGGCCCGAGGCGACCCAGGTCATCGGGTTCATCAATATCGCGGAGTCGAGCCCGACATTATACGGGCTTTCCTGCACGAACTTCTGCCACCAGGCGCGCTTGACATTGTTCTTATACTCCACGCCGAGCGGGCCGTAATCCCAGGTATTGGACAGGCCGCCGTAAATCTCGCTGCCGGCGTAGACGAAGCCCCGGCCTTTGCACAGGGCGACCACTTTTTCCATTGATTTCTCGTTGTTTGTCAGCATAGTTAAAAAAACCCCTTATAATCATTCCCATAAGCATAGAAGAAAAAACCAAAAAAGTCAAGAAAAAGCTCAATGCCGGCCATATCTTGGTATTGCGAATCGCGCAAATTCAAGGTATAATGCAATCGGTACGCGTAATGGTGAAAACACTGTGAAAGGATAAAATCAATGGCTGACAATCGTAAAGAGCAGGAACGCGCGGAACTCCACCGCACCATCTGGAGCATCGCCAACGACCTGCGCGGCAGCGTGGACGGATGGGATTTCAAGCAGTATGTTCTCGGCATATTGTTTTACCGCTATATCTCCGAGAACATCACCGCTTACATAAACGAAGGGGAGCGCGAAACGGGCAACGCCGCTTTTGACTATGCCAAATTATCGGACAAGGTCGCGGAGCAAGCCCGTGAGGACCTGGTCACGACAAAAGGCTTTTTCATCCTGCCATCGGAATTGTTTGAGAATATACGCATAAGAGCGGAACGTGACAGTGAATGGGCGAAGGAACACCTCAACGAAGCCTTGGAGGCGGTGTTTAAAAATATAGAGGCATCCGCGCAGGGCACACCGTCCGAAGACAACTTCAAAGGGTTGTTCGACGACATTGATGTGAACTCCAACAAACTCGGCGGCACAGTAGCGAAACGCAATGAGCGGCTCGTTAAGTTGCTCAACGGCGTGGGGGATATGAAGCTCGGCGATTACCGTGAAAACACCATTGACGCTTTCGGCGACGCTTACGAATTTTTAATGGGTATGTACGCGGGCAACGCCGGCAAATCGGGCGGCGAATATTACACACCGCAGGAGGTTTCCGAGTTGCTGACCCGCCTGACCATCGTCGGCAAAACCGAGGTCAACAAGGTATACGACCCCGCTTGCGGCAGCGGCTCGCTGCTGTTGAAATTCGCGAAGATACTCGGGAAAGAGAATGTCCGCAACGGCTTTTTCGGGCAGGAAATCAATATCACAACCTACAACCTTTGCCGCATCAATATGTTCCTGCACGACATTGATTTTGATAAATTTGATATCGGACACGGTGACACGCTCACCGACCCGCTCCATTGGGACGAAGAGCCGTTTGAGGCGATTGTCTCGAATCCACCATATTCGATTAAGTGGGCGGGCGACAGCAATTCGCTCCTCATCAACGACCCGCGCTTTTCTCCCGCCGGGGTGCTTGCGCCCAAGAGCAAAGCTGATCTTGCTTTTATAATGCACTCGCTTAGTTGGCTTGCCACCAGCGGGACGGCGGCGATTGTCTGCTTCCCCGGCATCTTTTACCGCGGCGGTGCGGAACAGAAAATACGCCAGTATTTGATAGACAACAACTTCGTGGACTGCGTGATTCAATTGCCGGACAACCTGTTTTACGGTACATCCATAGCCACCTGCATTATGGTGCTGAAAAAAAGCAAGAGTGAAAACAGCACACTGTTCGTCGACGCTTCCCGGGAGTACGTCAAGGTCACCAACGCCAACAAGCTCACCGATGATAATATTGAACGAATTATTGCCGCGTTTAAAGCCCGCGCGGATGAAAACTATTTTGCCCGCCTTGTGCCGAACAGCGAGGTTGCCGCGCAGGGCTATAACCTGTCTGTTTCGACCTATGTGGCGCAGGAGGATAAGCGGGAAACGGTTGATATTAGAAAACTAAACGCGGAGATTGATAAAATCGTAGCGCGGGAGCAGGTTTTGCGGAAAGAGATTGACAAGATCATCGCGGAAATCGAGGTGGGTGCATGAGCAGGCTCGAGGAGCTGATTGCTGAGCTTTGCCCGGATGGGGTGGAGTATAGAGATTTATATAAAGTTTGTGAAACCATAACAACAGGCAAATTGAATGCGAACGCAATGGTTGAAGACGGAAAATACCTTTTTTTTACTTGTGATGCAACCCCTTACAGAATTAATGAATATGCTTTCGATACGGAAGCTATTTTAGTATCGGGAAATGGAAGTCAAGTAGGGCATATTAATTATTGCAACGGCAAGTTTAATGCGTATCAGAGAACATATGTAATGTGCGATTTTATTGATGTTGAAGTAAATTATTTGCTGCATTTTTTAAAAGGGAGTTTAAGGAAATATATATTTCTTCATTCGAAAAAAGGATCAGTCCCATATATTACTTTGCCGATGCTGCAGAGTTTTAAAATCCCCCTCCCCCCGCTGCCCGTGCAACGTGAAATTGTCCGCATTCTCGACAATTTCACGGAGCTTACAGCGGAGCTTACAGCGGAGCTTACAGCGCGAAAAAAACAGTATGAGTATTATAGGGATGAGCTGTTGACGTTTAATGATACAGGCGACATAATCGCTGGACAGACAGCCAGACAACGGCAACGGGTAAGGTGGGTAAAGCTGGGGGAGATAGCGGCATTGATAACTAAAGGAACAACCCCAAAAACATTCACGAACAGCGGAATTAATTTCGTGAAACTTGAGAGTTTTGAGAATAGTAAAATCAATCCAGAAAAATTTGCTTTCATATCAATAGAGACACATGGCAAAGAACTTAAACGGTCAATATTGGCGGCAAACGATATTTTATTTGCTATTGCTGGAGCAACTATCGGAAAATGTGCAATGGTTGATGAAAACATACTACCCGCCAATACGAATCAGGCACTTGCCATAGTGCGCTTATGCGAAAATGTTAATATCAGATTTGTTTTTTACTATATGCAGACGACGGCAATGACGGAATACATTGCAAAATTTAACAAGACATCGGCGCAGCCGAACTTAAATTTGCAACAGATGTCTGATTTCCCGTTGCCTCTACCGACGCTCGAAGAACAAGCCCGCATTGTGGCTATCCTTGATAAGTTTGAAGCGTTGACAACGGACATTACCGCTGGATTGCCAGCCGAAATCGCAGCAAGACAGAAGCAATATGAATACTACCGTGACAAGCTGCTAACGTTTAAGGAGAGGGTGGCATGACATACAACATCGTTTCAAGCGACAGCTCCTCAACCGTCGTTTCCGAATACGCGGCGGAATACCGGACTGCCAGGGATTATCAGTCCGAGGCGGATTTGGAGCGCGAACTCATCAGGCGCTTGCAGGGGCAGGGCTATGAATACATCGGCGTCACCGATGAGGCGGGGCTGGTCACAAACCTGCGCCGCCGGCTTGAAACGCTCAACGGGTATGTTTTCACGGATGCCGAATGGGAGCGGTTTTTTGCCGACGCTGTCGCCAACAAAAACGAAGGCATCGCGGAAAAGACGCGTAAAATACAGGAAAACCATGTGCAAATCTTAAAACGCGATGACAACACCACGAAAAACATCCTGCTTATCGACAAAAAGAACATCCATAATAACCGCCTGCAGGTGCTCAACCAGTACGAAACCGCCGACGGTATTCACGCCAACCGCTACGATGTGACCATCCTCGTCAACGGCCTGCCGCTTGTGCATATCGAACTCAAACGGCGCGGCGTGGCAATCCGCGAGGCGTTCAACCAGATTAACCGCTATCAGCGCGAGAGTTTTTGGGCGGCAAGCGGTCTGTTTGAATATGTGCAGCTGTTTGTCATCAGCAACGGAACGCATACGAAATATTACAGCAACACGACGCGTTTTCAGCATATCAAAGAATCGAGCGGCGACGCGCGCAAGAGTAAAAAGAAAACGAGCAACAGCTTTGAATTCACATCCTATTGGGCGGACGGCACAAACAAAGTCATCGCCGACCTGGCGGATTTTACAAAGACCTTTTTCGCCAAACACACGATTTTGAACATCCTCACACGCTACTGCGTGTTCACCGCCGACGGGCTTCTGCTTGTCATGCGCCCGTATCAAATCGCGGCGACCGAGCGGATTCTGAACCGGATAGAGATTGCGAACACCTATAAAAATTTCGGCAAGGTGGAAGGCGGCGGCTACATATGGCACACGACCGGCAGCGGAAAAACGCTGACAAGTTTTAAGACCGCGCAGCTTGCGACCGCACTGCCTTATATAGACAAGGTGCTGTTCGTCGTTGACCGCAAAGACCTCGACTACCAGACCATGAGGGAATACGACCGCTTTGAAAAAGGCGCGGCGAACTCGAACACTTCGACGGCCGTATTAAAGCGGCAGCTCGAAGACCCGGCTTCGAAAATCATTATCACAACGATTCAGAAACTTGGCGTGTTTATCGGCAAACACAGAAGCCATGAAATCTACGGCAAGCGTATCGTCCTTATTTTTGACGAATGCCATCGTTCCCAGTTTGGCGACATGCACAAAGCAATCACAAAAGCGTTTAAGAAATACCATCTCTTTGGGTTTACGGGTACGCCGATTTTCGCCGTGAACGCGGGCACCGCCGGCAACCCGCTTCTGCGCACGACCGAACAGGCTTTCGGCGAAAAACTGCACACCTACACCATTGTCGACGCTATCAAAGACGCCAATGTTCTGCCGTTCCGTATCGACTATGTCAACACAATGAAAATGCCCGACAACATGGAGGATGAGCAGGTTCGGGCCATCGACACCGAAAAAGCGATGGCGGCGCCGGAGCGCATCGCCGAGGTGGTGGGCTATGTCCTTGAACATTTTGACCAGAAGACCAAACGGCAGAGTTTCTACACCCACAAAGACCGGCGCGTGGCGGGCTTCAACTCCATTTTCGCCGCGTCCTCCATCCCCATGGCGTGCCGGTATTACACGGAGTTTAAGCGCCGGCTCGAAGAGAGCGGCCGCCGGCTCAACATAGCGATGATTTACAGCTACTCGGCCAACGAGGAAGAGCCGGACGAAGAATTTGACAACGATAAGCTCGACAAACCCTCGCGGGAGTTTTTGGCCGCGGCTATCGCCGACTATAACGCGGCTTTCGCCACCAACTTTGACACATCCGCCGACAAGTTCCAAAACTACTACAAAGACCTTTCCCTTCGCGTGAAGAACCGCGAGGTGGATTTGCTGATTGTGGTGAATATGTTCCTGACGGGTTTTGACGCGACGACACTGAATACGCTTTGGGTGGACAAGAACCTGAGATACCACGGTCTGATTCAGGCGTTCTCCCGCACGAATCGAATCCTTAACAGCGTGAAGACATTCGGCAACATCATCTGTTTCCGCGATTTGAAAAAAGCCACCGACGACGCGATCGCCTTATTCGGCGACCGGGAAGCGGGCGGCATTGTCCTGTTGAAAACATACGACGACTATTACAACGGTTACGAGCAGGACGGAAAGGTCAAGCCGGGTTACAAGGAGTGTATCGACAGACTTTTGGCCGAATACCCGCTTGGCGCGGCGATCACCGGCGAAACCATGCAAAAGGCGTTCATTGCCTTGTTCGGCACGATACTGCGGCTTCGCAACATCTTGACGGCTTTTGACGATTTTGAGGGCAATGAAATCCTGTCCGAACGCGATTTTCAGGATTATCAAAGCCTTTATATCGACCTCTATGAGGAAATCCGCCCGAAGGACGATGGCGATAAAGAGAATATCAATGACGACATTGTGTTTGAAATTGAACTCATCAAGCAGATAGAAGTCAATATCGATTACATTCTGATGCTTGTGGCGAAGTACCACGAAAGCAACTGCACCGATAAGGAAATCCTCGCCGCCATTGACAAGGCGGTTAACTCGAGCCTTGAACTGCGAAGCAAAAAGGAACTTATCGAGGGCTTTATCGCCCGCGTCAATACCTCCACGCAGGTGGACGACGATTGGCGTAAATTTGTGCAGGAACAGAAAGAAACGGATCTCGCGGCGCTCATCGACGGCGAAAAACTCAAGGAACAGGAAACGCGCCGGTTCATTGACAACGCGTTCCGCGACGGCGCGATAAAAACAACCGGCACCGACATAGACAAAATCCTGCCGCCCGCCTCCCGTTTCGGCGGCGGCGACAGGCAGGAAAAGAAACAGGGTGTCATTGCGAAGTTGTTCGGTTTCTTTGAAAAATATTTGGGGTTGGTGTAGCCGTCAAGCACAAGCCCGGCGTGGTATATTCCCATAAATGAAGCCGCTTTGATTTTCATCAAGGCGGCTTTTTTCTTGGCGTTTTTGTTATACCCTTATATCCTCGGCAGAGAAGCGGCGGCCACGCTTTGGCCTATCCGCCGGCTTTTTTCGTCCGGCAACACCAGGCGCAGGGTTTGAAACACGGCCGGGTATTCCGTTGCCAGCACGGTGTTCGCGGTGTCGAGGATACTATGGCCGCCGCGCCCGGACACGACGCGCCCCATGAGCAGAACCAGGTTGATGTCATACACCGAGGCATACAGCGCGACGGCATGGCCGAGGTAAACGCCGATGGTTTCGAAGATTTTGGCCGCGGCGGCGTCGCCGGCCTCCATGCGCCGCTGCACCTCTTTGAGCTTTTCGGCCGGCGTCAGGTTGTCGTCAAGCGCGATGCCGGCCGGGGGGGCGAGGCGGATGACCGCGTCCTGCGAAAAATACTGCACGCCGCAGCCGATGTCGCCAGACCACTCGTCGGCCGGGGCGCCGGCGGACGCGTCGACCGGAACGAACGCGAGTTCGTTGAGCCAGCCGGTGAGGTTGCCGTGTTCGTCGACATACCCGCCCGCTTCGCTGGTGCCCATCGCGATGCCGAGAACCCTGTTTTCATCCAAGTCCATCGCGCCGGCCAAAGCCGTCACATCGCCGTCATTGGCCACCTCAACGGGCACATCCCCGATTTCACGGGCCGCCTGCAAATAGATATTCCGGATACGGCTTTTATACAGAGCGGGCGGCACTTTTCGGAAAAGAGAGACCATCATGGCGCGGTTGTTGATGAATATCCCCGCCGAGCTGACGCCGATGGCGTCGACCCGCGGCATTTTCTCCGCCGCTTTTTTGAGGGCGGAAACGATTTCGCCGTAGTGGTAATCGGGGTCGCCGTTTAATTTCGGGTGCCAGATGATTTCTTCGCTGAAGACCGCTTCGCCGTCGACGACGGCAGAAACCTTGAGGTCGCTGCCGCCCGCGTCAAAGCCGATCCGGCAGCCGTCGAGGTGGCGGCCGATAGGCTTGGACTGTTCGTGCGCGGCGGGCGTGTTTTCAACCGGCAGTGAAAGAACTTCAAAGTCCTTTTCATACACGCGGGTCATAAAGTCACGGTCAAATTCCCTCGCGCCGCCCTTGGCGTACGCGGCTTTGACAAAGCCGGCCACGGCGCTGTCGCCGCAGACGAAAACCCTGTAACCGCCCCGAACCCACAAAAGCAGTTTCACGAGTCTTTCGACATAAAAACAGTCGGCGTCAAACATCTCTTTCGTGCCGTGGACGCGCGTTTTATAGACGGAAATGAGGCCGTCGTTTCTCTCGACGGCGATGTTCAGCGGCTTGTCCGCGGTTTTCAAATAGCTTTCGTTGAACTTCGCCAAGGGGAGAAAGCCCGTGTCAAGCGCGGGAATGTTTTTTGCGGCAAATTCGATTCCGTGCGCGTTCATCGTCAAAACCTCGCGATTCTTTCGGTTACTTCTTTTTCAAACTTGTCGATGTATCGTTTGATAAACGCCTCCGGGGCCGGCGCGTCATCGCGCATCAGCTCGCTGATATCGAGCCCGTAGGTCATGCTGTCGCAATCGTCGACGGCGTGGCTCGCGAAAAATGTGGCGTTCGCCGTCCGCCGGCCCAGTGCCGCGAGGTCGTAGCGTTTGCCGCCGGCTATCTGGCTGTCGTAAACACCGAGCAGCGCCGCGGCGAGGTTGGGGTGGGGGGAGGTGTCCAAAACCGTTTTATCCTCATCGCAAAGCCAGTCGAGCCCGCGCCAGACTTCCAGCGAGATGAGTTTTTCGGGGCGTTTTTCGGCCGGCAACGCGCGGATGGCGCGAATGACCTTCAGCGCGACGGCGACATGCGTGTCGTGCTTGTCGGCGAGGTTGTGGGTGTAGACGACCCCGGGGGAGCAGCGTTCGATGAGCGCGGCGATATCCTCAACAACGGCCGTGCCGCCGGGGTCTTTGGCTTGCGCGCTCGGATAGGCCAGCAGCGCGAGGGCCGCGTATCTGCCGACGGCCGCCGCGTTCTTTTGTTCCTCCACACGGACCGTTTTCATCTCTTCATCGGTAAATTTCCCATAAACGCCGCTTCGCGGGGAACCGGCGCCGTCGGTCACCGTGACGGCGGTGAACCATTTGTCGTCCCGGCCGTAGCATTCGGCAACCGGCCCATAGGCCATAATCTCAATGTCATCCTGGTGCGCGCCGAAACACAGCGCCGTCGTCCTTCGCAGCGCCGCTTCCGTTTCGGTTCCGTCGGGAATATAAATCCGCGCGTTTTTATTATGAAACATATTGCTTTCCCTGCCCCGCTTTCCCAACCCTTTCGACGGTTATCCGCCGGGTTTGTAACATGGTAGCATAAAACAGCCCGCTTCGCAATAAAAAACGGCGTTCCGGGCGGGAACGCCGAAAAGATTCAATTCCTCTTTCACGCAGCAAAAAAACAGGCAAAAGCGCCATGTCTGCCGTCACCGGCCCCGGAACAGGAACCGCGGCCGGGAAGGGGAGCTTTGCCAGAACCGGGCGGGAGCGGACCAGCGGACCGGCATGGCGTCAAGGATATCGTCAACGGTGATAATGCCCGCGAGTTTGCGGCCTTCCCCGACGACGGGCAGGCAGACGAGGTCGTATTTTCGGACGAGCTCCGCGGCCTTTTTCACGCTTTCGCCGGCACCGACGCAAACCAGCTTTTCGCCCCCGTCGCAGATGTCGCCGACGAGGGCTTTGTCGTCGCTTGCCAACAGGGCGCGTAAACTGATAGTACCCACCAGGCGGCGCGCGTAATCGACGCAGCAGCAGATGTCGGCCGTTTCTTTCTTCCCGCCGGTTTTGCGGACCGAGGCGAGCGCCTCGCCGGCGGTCATGCCGTCGCCGAGTTCAATGCATTCGACGGTCATTAAACTGCCCGCCGAAGAGCGCGGGTAAGCCAACAGAGTGGTGAGGGCCTCGCGCTTTTCGGCGTCGAGCCGCGCGAGGGCTCTTTTGACGGTGTCCGCGTCCACACAGCGCAGAAACGCGGCGGCGTCGTCCAAAAACATTTTGTCAATAAGCGCTTCGAGCTCGCTGTCGGCCATTTCGGCGGCGAGTTTTCTTTTGGTTTCCTCTTCCAAGTACGAAAAAACGCCGGCGGCGGCATCCCCGGGCAGGATGCCCAACATGCGCAGAAGGTCCTCGATGGGAAGACCGTTCAAAATCCGCGCGATGTCCACGGCGTTCATTTCCAGAAGTTTTTTACGCAGCGCGGAATATTTCCCGCTGCGCCGCATGGTTTCGACCATTTGCAGGATTCTTGCTTCCTCCATAACGCACCTCTTTCCCCGCGGGGGGCAAGGGCGCGAAGGGGAGGCAAGCCAAACCGGAAGGGCGGAAGAAAACCCTTTAACCGGAGCGAGCGCTCACAGGACAGTCCGGCAGCCCTTGCAGCCGCGGAAAATATTCGATTCTACTTCGGGGCTCGGGAATACTCGGGCTTTCCAAACAAATTTCACCACCTATGGGCGTTCGTCGGCTGTCTCAGCCGCAAATCTATTGTAACTTGCTTCCTATAAAAAGTCAAGAAAAATTGTCTGAATGAAAGAGAAACGGGGTTAAGCGGGATATTCAAGGAAAATCGGGCAAAAGAGCGTATAAAAAGCGTGAAAACGGTGAAAAGCGGTAAAAAGGCAGAAAACATTTGGCAATATTTCAAAACCGTTCGGTTTTTTGCGGTTTTATGTCAAGAAAAAGCCGTGTTCACACCGTTTATGGGAGCGTTCTATTCTATGCTCCGCGAAACCGGCGGTTGACGCCGTGAAATAAAAAACGAAAGGGGCCGGCATGAACGGAAACACATCGTTGAGCAAGCGGGAGCGGCTGTTCTGCTTCTACCGCGGGGAAGGGCGCGACGCCCGCGGCGCCGCCGCGGCGGCGGGGTACGCCGTCTTCCCGGAAAAGGCGGCCGCGAAACTGCTCGCGAGGGAGGAAATCACGCGGGAGATCGGCCGCCTGCGCGGCGGCCAAAAAGACTACGGGGACGAAGCCGCGGCGGGTTACCGCCGGCTCGCGTTCGGCTCGGTCACCGACGCGCTCAAACTGCTGTTCGCCGAGGAAAAACCGGCGGCCGGGGAACTCGAAGCGATGGATTTGTTCCTCGTCTCGGATATCAAAAGGCCGAAAGGCGGCGGGCTCGAAATCAAGTTTTTCGACCGCCTCAAAGCGCTCGAGCGCCTGCGGGAATGCGGCGCGGAAAAACAGGCGGACGACGGCGCGAGGCCGTTTTACGAGGCGCTCGAGAGAGGGGCGCGGGCGCTCGCCGGCGAGGGCGGCCTTTGAGCGCGGGCTTTCACACCTTTTCCAAAAAACAGCTCGCGGTGTTGAGCTGGTGGTGCGCGGGCAGCCCTTCCAACCGCCGTGACGCCATCATCTGCGACGGCGCGGTGCGCTCGGGCAAGACCGTCTGCATGTCGCTGTCGTTCATCGCCTGGGCCTTTTACGCCTTCGAGGGGGCGTCGTTCGCCGTCTGCGGCAAGACCATCGCCTCCCTGCGCCGCAATGTGGTGACGCCCCTGCTGCCGGCGCTTCGCCGGCTTGGGTTCGAGTGCGCCGAAAAGTTGTCGCGCAACCTCATCGAAATCACTTACGGCGGGCGGACGAACCGGTTTTACCTGTTTGGGGGCAAGGACGAGGGCTCCGCCTCGCTGATTCAGGGAATGACGCTCGGCGGCGTTTTGCTCGACGAGGTCGCGCTCATGCCCCGGTCGTTTGTGGAACAGGCGCTCGCTCGCTGCTCGCTCGAGGGCTCGCGGCTGTGGTTTAACTGCAACCCCGAAAACCCCCTGCACTGGTTTTATGAGGAATGGATTCAAAAGGCCGAAGAGAAAAACTGCCTGTATCTGCACTTCGTCATGGAGGACAACCCCTCCCTGACGCCGAACATCATCGCCCGTTACAAGAGCCTTTACAGCGGCGCGTTCTACGAGCGGTTCGTCGAAGGCAAATGGGTCGCGGCGCACGGGCTCGTTTACCCGATGTTCGACGCCAAGTCGCACACGGGCGAGCCCGCGGGAACGGCCTCACGGTATTATTTGTCCTGCGATTACGGAACGGTCAACCCTTCCTCCTTCGGCCTGTGGGGGCTTTTCGGGGAACGGTGGCACCGCCTGGCGGAATACTACCACGACTCGCGCCTGGCCGGGGAGCAGCGCACCGACGAGGAGCATTACGCCGCGCTTGAGGAACTCGCCGGCTCACTCGGCATCGAGGCGGTCGTCGCCGACCCGTCGGCGGCGAGTTTTATGGAATGCGTCCGCCGGCACGGCCGTTTCAAAGTTATCCCCGCCAAAAACGATGTGCTCGACGGCATCCGCCGTGTTTCGGACGCTTTGAAGGAGCGAAAAATTCTGTTTTGCCCGAACTGCCGGGACACGATACGGGAATTCGGCCTCTACCGCTGGGACAACCACAGTGTCCGCGACGCCCCGCGCAAGGAGAATGACCACGCCATGGACGACATCCGGTATTTCGTCTCGACGGTGGTTTGCGCGGGGGACGACGGGTTTTTTGTTTTGGCGGCGGAACGGGGATAACGACCTTTCCGTCTGCTCCGCATAGCGATGTAATCGCTTAACCTCTTCCTTACCAAGGAGAGGCAAGATAGTGTCGTTCTTTTCCCTCCCTCAGTCTCGCTTCGCTCGACAGCTCCCTCATCTGAGGGAGCCGGGATTTCTTGCCTCCCTTGTTAAAGGGAGGGGGACCGCGAAGCGGTGGTGGGATTCAGCCCCTCCCCGGAGCGGGATTTCTCGACAGCCCGGGAACGAAGCCCCCATTCTTGCCTCTCCTTGGTAAGGAGATGGTGATACACGATACGATCGTGAGGCGACAGCCTGACGGAGAGGTCGAAGAAAAAAAAGGATGTGATTCCATATCGATTTTTAAAAGAAAGCCCCCGGCGAAAACCGCCGTCGCGGTGCCGCAAACCGGGCCGCCGCCCGGCGGGCCGTTCGCCATGCTCGACAGCTGCGCGTCTTTATCGCCGGCGCAGACAAGGCTCTATTACACCCTGCGCGAGGCGGTGCCGGTTATCGACGCCGCCGTGTTCAAACTCGTGCGCCTGACGGGCGGCTTTCGGGTTAATTGCGGCGGCGGGGAAGCGCAGGCGGCGCTCGACGCGTTTCTGCGCGGCGTTCAAGTCGGCGGCAGCCAAAGGGGCGTTGACGCGTTCATCGCGGCCTATTTCGAGCAGCTGCTGACCTGCGGCACGGCGGTCGGCGAAATCGTGACCGACGCCAAAGGGCGGCCGGCGGCCCTTTACAACGCTTCGCTCGACGCCGTCGAGCTGCGGCGAGCCCCGGACGGGTTGGGCGTCGAAGTCTGCGCGCGCGGGGCGGGCAAGGCCGAGCCAGTCCAATACCCGGAACTCGTGATGCTGTCCGTCCTCAACCCCGAGCCCGGGCAGCTTTACGGCAATTCGCTGCTCAAAGGCCTGCCGTTCGTCAGCGCCGTGCTGCTGAAAATCTTCGCGGCCGTCGGCGCGAATTGGGAGCGCGTCGGCAATATCCGCTTCGCGGTGACCTACAAGCCGCAGAACGACGCCCTTGACCGGGCGTACGCGAAGGACAGGGCGATGCAGGTCGCCAAAGAATGGGGCGAATGTATGCGCGCGGGCGGCGCCGTCCGGGACTTTGTGGCCGTCGGGGATGTGCAAATCAAAGTCATCGGCGCGGACAACCAGATTCTCGACAGCGAGGTGCCGGCGCGCCAGATGCTCGAGCAAATCGTCGCCAAAACGGGCCTGCCGCCATTTATGCTCGGCCTTTCGTGGAGCTCGACGGAGCGGATGTCCTCCCAGCAGGCGGACGCCCTGACCAGCGAACTCGAGGCGTACCGCCGGATTCTAACGCCCGTCATCGCGCACATCGCCGATGTGTTTCTGCGCCTGAACGGTTTCGGCGCGAAAGCGGAAGTGGAGTGGGACGACATCACTATGCAGGACCAAATCGATTTAAGCCGGGCGCGGCTGTTCGAGGCGCAGGCCGAAAGCCTCAAAACAAAGCAGGGAGAAGGGGACACGACATAAACAAAGGCTTTTTTACCGAGCTTTCGCCGGAGGAGCCCTCCGCCGCGGATATGGAGCTCATCAACCGTTATACCCGCCGGGAGTTGCGGGCCGATGAGGTTTACACCTTCGGCGTCATTCTGTGCGACAACGAGGTCGACCGGGATTTTGAGCGTTTTGACACGGCGGCGCTTCCCGCCCTCGCGGCGCTTTTCGTCGGCAAAACGGGCATCGCCGACCACAGCCTGCGCGCGGGGGACCAAACCTCCCGGCTTTACGACGCCCGGGTGGTGACCGACCCCGGCCGAACAACAAGCGCGGGCGAGCCTTACGCGTTCATCAAAGCGAAGGCCTATATGCCGAGGACGGAGAAAAACCGGGACCTCATCGCGGAAATTGACGCGGGCATCAAAAAAGAGGTGAGCGTCGGCTGCGCGGTCGGGCGCGTGGCGTGCTCCCTGTGCGGGGAGGACCTCCGCATGGGCGGCTGCCGGCATGTCAAAGGCAAACGCTACGGCGGCGCGGTCTGCCACGGCGTGCTCAGCGACCCGGCGGACGCGTATGAATGGTCGTTTGTCGCTGTGCCGGCCCAGCCGGCCGCGGGCGTGACGAAAGCGTACACCGAAACGAAAGGAGAAAGAACCATGGAAGACATTTTGAAGGCGCTGCGAAGCGCGGAAGACGGCGCGGCGCTAAGCTTCAGCGAGGCGCAAACCCTGCTCGGCTACATCGAAGGCCTTGAGAAACAAGCCGCCGACGGCAGGGAATACCGGGAGGAACTGACGCTCGAGGTCATCCGCATGGGCCTCATCGCCCTGCCGCAAATGCCCGGCGAAAACCTGTCGGGTATTTGCGAACGGCTGACCGTCGGCGAACTGCGCGAGTTAAAAAAAGTGTTCGATGAAAGCGCGGGCCGGGTTGTGCCGCTGAGGCCGCAGCTGGTCAAAGAGGAAAAAGACGCGCCGGCGGACAACGGCGAGTTCAAAATTTAAGGAGGATTCATCATGGCTGTTTCATTTGAGGGGTTTCATGTCAGCGTCGCCACCTTCAAGGCGGCGGAGGGCCTCAAGGCGGGGGAGCCCGTCAAGGCCGAGGCGAACGATACGGCGGCGGCCTGCGGCGCGGGGGACGCGTTCTGCGGCGTCGCGATTGAGGCGGACGGCAGCTACGCGTCCGTGCAGCTGAGCGGGTACACCGTTTTGCCTTACAGCGGCGATACGGCGCCCGAGGCCGGCTATTGCCAGCTCGCCGCCGACGGTGAAGGCGGCGTTAAAACTGTCGAAACGGGAGGGCGCAGCCTGCTCGTCCTCCATGTCAACACGACGGCGAAAACAGCGGGCGTCCTTTTGTAAAAAAGCCCCCTTTCCGAAAGGGGGTGTCACACAACGTGTGACGGGGGATTCTCTTCACCGCCCGCGGACGGTTATTCTCCTTTTAAAAAGAGACAAGGCAGGTTCGCCGTTAATTCAATAAAGAAAGGAAGATTGTATGCCATACGATACCTTAAAACTCGAAAAAGGCTTGTACACCCAGGGCCGGCCGTTCACCGGCGCGCTCGAGGCGCTTGACCCCTCGGAGGACTACCGCGGCACGGCGCTCGAAGGGCTCGACGCCTACCAGCGCCAGCTCAAGCGCTTTGACATCAAAGTCAGCGGGCCGGGCAGTGACGCCGTCGAGAAGTTCTTTAAAACCTCCGATTCCGCGGCGCTGTTCCCCGAATATGTGTCGCGCGCCGTTCGCCGGGGGATGGAGGAGGCCAACGTCCTCCCGCGAATCATCGCGGCGACCACGGTCATCGACGGGCTCGACTACCGCTCGATTACCTCCGTTCCCGCCGGGGACGACAAGGAGCTCAAGACCGTCAAGGAGGGCGCGTTTATCCCCGAAACCGTCGTCAAAACGCAGGAGAATCTCGTTACCCTGCGCAAGCGCGGGCGGATGCTGACCGCCTCCTACGAGGCCATTCGCTTTCAGCGGCTCGACCTGTTCACCGTCACCCTGCGGCAAATCGGCGCTTACATCGCGCGGACACAGCTCAAAGACGCGGTCGACGCGCTCGAAAACGGCGACGGCAACGCCAACGCGGCGGACATCAGCGAAGCGGCGGTTTCCGGAACGCTGGCATACAGCGACCTGGTCGCCTTTTGGAATTTGTTCGACCCGTATGAACTCAACGCCATCGTCGCGTCACCGGATGTCACGGTCAAGATTCTCAACATTCCGGAGTTCAAGGACGCCGCGGCCGGCTTCGACTTTCAGCGGACGGGCAAAAATATCACGCCCATCGGCGCCGACCTGATCAAGTCCTCCGCCGTCGGCAGCGGCAAACTCATCGGCCTTGATAAAACCTGCGCGCTCGAAATGGTCAAGGCGGGCGATGTCGTGACGGAGTATGACAAGCTCATCGACCGCCAACTCGAGAGGGCAGCGATCACCTGCGTCGCCGGCTTCGCCAAAATCTTCAAGGATGCCGCGCGCGTGCTGACAGTCTAATGATGATGATCAACCAATGGACGGTTCTCAACCTCCTTAAACAAATCGCGGCCATCGATGGGGAAGCCCCGGCGTTTCTGCTGCCGGTGTGCCTGTTGTGCCTTGAGGAAATCCGCGGCCGCCTGCGTGACGCGAAGGACGAAAACGACGCGCGCGTCGGGTCGGCGGCGGCCGGGCTGGCGTTTTACCGCCTGGCGCTCAGACGGATCACCGAGGACGGCGCCGCCACAAGTTTCAAAGCCGGCGATGTGCAAATCACCGGCAGCCCCGCCGAACTGCTGGCGGCCGCGGCGAAGGTCCGCGACGAGTCGCTGGCAGCGGCGGCACCCCTGCTGCGCGACGACCTGTTCTTTTTCGGGGGTGTGGAGGTATGAGGCTCGCGCCGGTGTTCATAAGGCAGGGGCGCGAAACGCGCGTTCTTTATGAGGACGGCTCGCTCTCCGCGGCCTTCCGCGGTTTTATCCAGCCCCTGCGCTACAAAAACAAGATGTACCTTTTCGGCGTCAACACCGCCATCGGCTTCGACAGCGAGGGGCGCTACCTGTATATCGGCCCGCCGGGCTATGACCTGACCGCTCTGCCCGGCGGGGCCTGCCTGCTTTGCGGCGGCGTGAAATACCGCGTCGAGCGGGCGGAAAAAGTGTATAAAGGCAGCGAGCCGTTTTATATCTGGGCGATCGTCCGCGTCGTCGTGGAAGAAGAACCGTAGGGGACGGGTCATCCGCATGGACACGTAGGGGGCGTTTTCCACGCCGCCCCGCACAAACCACCCCGGCCCGCGGCCACCCCTCCCCAGAGGGGAATATTTTCGTAGGGAACGACCCCCGTGTCGTTCCGCTTTTGCAATTCTACCTCTCAGTCACCTGCGGTGACAGCTCCCCTAACATAGGGGAGCCAAGACTGTTGTGGAGTTTGGAGTGAGAATCATTGAGTGAAATCAGCGCCCTGCCGGCGGGCATTGCCGCCTGGCTTTCGGAACAGCCCGCCCTCGCGGGCATCAAATTTATCACGCAATTTCCGCCCGCGCCTAAGGCCGTGCCTCTCAAAAAAGTCACGGTTTCCGCCGGTATCGAGGACTTGCGCGTCACCGACAGCTTCACCGAAAACGACGAGGGTGTCCTCGTCAAAAACGAGTATTGCCGCCTCGCGTCGATTAAACTCAGCCTGGATATCCATGTGCCGTTCGCCGAAGGCGGCGCGAAATGCCACGATGTGTTCACCGACATCATCGACTGTTTGACCTTCGGCTCGGATTTGAACATCGTTGAGTCGGGCTGCGGCAGCGTGCGGTCCGACCGGAACACGGACGCCCTGGTGCTGGGCACTTGGGCGCTCGTCTCCGCCTCGCTTTGCCCGGCGGACGGCTCCTCGGTGAGCTTCGGCTCGTTTCTGAACAAGGAGCTGCTCTGCGGCAGCCATATCCGCGACAACGGTATCCATGTCACGCCGGAGGATAAGGTGCTCTGGAACGCGCCGTTCGCCGCGGGGGCGTATTTCGGAACGGGCACGGCGAGCCGCGTCATCGAAACCGGCTTTTCGCCGAAACTCGCCGCCGTGTTCGCGCTGCAGGCTCCGGCGGTGACGGCCGATTTTGCCGCCGGCACGCTGAAAAGCGGCTGGGGCGTCGCCGTCGAAGGGTTTGAAACCCAGGGAATCGAACTGGCAAGCGGCGGCTTCCGCCTTCTTTCGGGGCCTTCTTATGAAACCGGCGGCTGCCTGCCGCGGCTGAACGAAGCGGGGAGTTCCTATTTTTACATTGCGGTGAAATAATAAGACAGGGGACGGAACAACCGTTCCCTGTCTTCATCGGTTATCGCATACAGTGATGGTTACAACAAATTACATCCGTGCTATTGATGATAATGAAAAAATATAATATAATAAAAATAACATTCTGGAGGGATCTTTATGAGTAAAGCAATAAAAACGAAACGGATAATCACGGTGACAGCCGCCGCGGTTCTTGTGACGGCAACCGGAATTGCCGGAGGCCTCTGTCTGCGGAACAGGCATAAAGCGGCTGCTTCATTGAACATAGGCAGCAGCGAAACCACTCAAACGGCAACGCAAACAACCCAAGCGGAAACGAAGGCAGAAACCAGGGCGGAATATACGGTTTCCGGCCAAATCATCGAGGCGGCGATAAAGGCGCTGAATACTTATTTTTTTGACAGCAACAATGAAATGGATATTTTTTCAGCTTATGTGACAGATATTAACAAAGACGGCATTCCCGAAGTATTCGGCAGCAACGGACCCGAGAAATTCGCGGTCTCTTACAATGCGGAACGCGGACTGCTGATTGAAGATTCCTTTTATAATTCTTTCGGTGATAAGTTTTATTTTGATTTTGACAACCGGGGGTTCGTCGTCAGGGAAGACGGGCATAATCAGGGCACATATGATTGGCATTCGGCGACGAAGTACTCCGTACGGAAAGACGGTTTTAAACAAATCGGTCAAATTAAGGGCGATTTACACACAGTTGATTTTAATTATGAAGACGAGGCGGCATTGGAAGAATACAGGCTAAAATCGTTGGCGGATTTTGATAAAAAATTTACCAAGTTTACAAAAGGCCTTAACTTGGTTGATTATGACGACGTTGCGGTAACGCAGAACATTGATGAGTATCTTCACGCGGAATTGGCGATTTAGCATACTGCAACTGGAATACCGCGGACGGAGAACGCTGCGCGCTTTCACGGAGTTTTGAGGAACAGACAGGGGCGGTTCGTTATAAACCGTCCCTGTATCATTCTGCCAATTACAAAAAATCCCGGCAAATTGCTGTTGACAACAAGCCGCGGTTATGCTAACATAATTTCCGCACCGCATGGAGAGATACCGAAGTGGTTATAACGGAACGGTCTTGAAAACCGTCGTACCGAAAGGTACCGTGGGTTCGAATCCCACTCTCTCCGCCACCTTTTAATAACAAAGTATGTTACCATGGAGAAGTACTCAAGTTGGTGACGAGGCGCCCCTGCTAAGGGCGTAGGTCGGGTAACCGGCGCGGGAGTTCGAGTCTCCCCTTCTCCGCCACGAAAGCAGTCTATCGTTGATACAATGATAGGCTGCTTTTCTTTTTGTAAAAGCCTTGAAACAGCGTGGTTTCAGGGTTTTTAAGCTTTTTTACGAGTCAGCCTGAAATCATAAATCGTTGATATATAAGCTTTTGTGCACCCCAAACAATTAAATTATGCACCCCCCTAGTGCCTAAACAGGATAAATCCATTTATATATTAGGCTATTCACAGTAAGTTTTCAATTATTAACGCAAAAATGACTTGATATATTTCCGTTTTAGAGCAATATATTAACTACCATGAAGCGGAGGTATAGAAATGGAATTTAGAGATTTTGACATCTATTACGTTGTAGACAGTATGCGTGTGCATGGAGCCCAGGTAAAAACTATCTCAGCGGCAATCGGAGTGGAAGAAACTGAGCTTAAAGCTTTCATTCGGGCATACGACATAAGCATAAACTGGATGGCAGTTTACTTTGATATCCTACGCAGGAATCACAACGGTGAACTGCCCGTTCTCAAAGAAGAGGCAATCCAAACTGCAACTGGACGCCGAAAGTACAACAATATATTCTGGAAAGAGGCCACAAATCGTGGCATCCTTGTAGAAATGGCCGACATGATTAAGGCTGCCCTGCATGATCCTGACGTTTCGCTAACGAATGCATTCTGTCTGGATACATATGAAAAACATTAAGACTTTATCGCAGAGTATTGACAAGCGGGAAAACCTGCTCATCGATTTTGACGACGAGTTGTGGCTGGCCACGGTGCATCAATTAAAGGTTTGTTTTTAATGTAGAAATATGAGAATTAATATTGTATAATGCTTTCATCGTTTTAACGTTCAAAGCGGGAAGCCTATACCTCGATTAGATAAACCGGAATTTTATGAGGAGAAATACAATGAATGATACTATTAGTAATCAAATCTTCTTCCTGTTTACAACTTTTCGTTTCATAATCAATTACCCCCAAAACAAAGATTTGGAGGTAATTTTTACAGCCGGCACTTAAAACTCGAAGATGAACACAGCGCCTTCGCCCGGTTCGGAGGTCAACGATACCTTGACGCCGTGCCTATCGGCTATCTGCTTGGCGATGGAAAGACCCAGGCCGGTTCCGTTTTCGTTTTCGGCCGACTTAGTTTTATAGAAGCGGTCGAAAATATAGGGCAAATCCTCTTTGGGGATTCCCGGACCGTTATCTTTGACGGACACCGTCTTCCCTTTGTGCGTGAGGGAGATTTCACTGCCCGGAGGCGAAAACTTCACGGCGTTGTCGAGAACGATCAAAAACATCTGCCTGAGCCGGCCGTAATCACCCGGAACCGTTAAAAGTTGCGTATCCTGTTCCCTTTTCACCGCGATATTCTTTTGCTTCGCCATTTGCCCGGCGGTTCGCGCAGCGTCATCGAGCACCTCGCAAAGGTTCACTTCGCTCATTTCAATTTTAAAATCCGGATTCTGAAGGCGGGACAAATCAAGCAGATCGTCCACGAGCCTTTGAAGGAAGATGCTTTCGCCGAGCATTTGGGCATGATATTTTTTCACCTGCTCCGGCTCATGCACAACGCCGTCGCAAAGCGCTTCAAGCGAGCCGCGGATGACGGTTACGGGTGTTCTGAGTTCATGGGAGATATTCGCGACAAAATCCTGCCGCAGCTGCAGCAGCCGCTCACTTTCACGCGAGGCGAGGTCAAGCTTTTCGCTTAAAACATCAATGGCGCCGGCAAGTTCGCCGATTTCATCCCTTTGAGCGACACCCGTTTTCGCCGTATAATCGCCGCCGGCAAGCTTCATCGCGGAGCTCTGCATTTTTTTCAGAGGTTGGGTAAAGGAGAAGGAGAGAAAAACGGAAAGAAGAACCGCCAGAGCCATCGCGGCCAGCACACTGACTGCCAAAATCCAAAAACCCTGGGTATTCGCCCGGGTAATCCCTTCAACCGGCGAATGCAGAAGCAGAGCGCCGATGATTGTTCCACCCGAATAAATCGGCGTGCCGACGGTCAGGGTCGGCGTGTTCAAAAGTCCGCTGAATCCTTCGCTGAAACCGGTCTTGCCCGTGAAAACTTCTTGAACAACCTTATCGGCGTCAGCGGGTAAATCGGCGTAAATATAATTTCTGTTAGCGAGCCTGCTGTTTGTAATCAGTTCAAGGTTTTCATCCACAATCCAAACATCGGTCATCGCCATTTCGTCCAACACTTTCAGATAACCGCCGTAGTTGCCTTGCCTGCCTTTTCCCGCACCGTTTCCGGTTTGCGTATAATTTCCCGAAAGAGCCGCGGCTATCGTAACGGCGCGTTTCTGCAAATCGGCCTTGTAAATCTCAACCGTATGATTTCTGAAAAGCAACATAAAAACAATACCGATCATGATGGAAAATACCAGCAGGATAATCGAAAAATACAGCGCGAGTTTTATGGCTATTTTATTTTTCATTTGGTTTTTCCTCAAACTTGTAGCCGACACCCCAAATGGTTTTAATTTCCCAGTTTTTGTGCTGATACTCATCGAGCTTGGCGCGAAGGCGTTTGATATGGGAATCGACGGTGCGGCTGTCCCCGAAATAATCATAGCCCCATAAGCTGTTGAGCAGATTTTCCCGGGAAAACACTTTGTTCTTGTTGTTCGCGAGTGTCCAGAGCAGCTCGATTTCCTTCTTCGTTAGCGTTACCGGTTCCCCGTTAACCGCAGCGGAATAATCGTCAATATTCACAATGAGATTGTCAAAAGAGAGGATCTGCGCCTTTTGAGTATCGGTATTTGTGATCCTTCTTAAAATCGCGCGCACTCTTGCCATCACCTCGGCTGGCGAAAACGGCTTTACGATGTAGTCGTCCGCGCCGATATCGAGCCCCATGATTTTCTCGAAATCTTCGCCTCTGGCGGTGATCATGATGACCGGCACGGCAGAGGTTTTACGGATTTCGCGGCAAACTTCGAAACCGTCCGTTTTCGGCATCATCACATCCAGGAGCACGATATCAGGGTTCAGCTTTTTAAAGAGAGCCAACGCTTCGAAGCCGTCATAGGCGATGCTGACGGTATATCCTTCCTTTTTCGCGTACTCTTCCAGAACGGAAGTTATCTGCCTGTTGTCATCCGCTATTAATATGGAAGGCATTTTATCACCCCGCATTTTTTCTGCTGTTTTGTTATTATAACATATTGTAGAACAATCATGTGGCAAAAGTGTGTTTTCCGGTTGAAAATCCGCACAAATTTTTAGAATTAAAAACACACTTTTGCCACATATAGGGGGTATTCTTTAGGTGCGGACCAAAACAACGGCCGCAAAAAAAGGAGGTTATTCAAATGACAAAGTTCAAGAAAGCATTGCTGGTCGTCATAGCCGTAATCGCGTTAAGCGCGATAACAGTTACCGCATACGCCGCGTCGAATTACGGTTCGCCTGCCGAAGCGGTCGCGGCGCTCACGGGCAAGACGGTCGAAGAAGTGAGGCAGGAACGCACCGAAAACGGAAAGTCTTACGGCGCGATGGCACTGGAAGCGGGAAAATTGAAAGAATTTCTTGCCGAAAAGCTGGAAATCCGCAAAGAAAGACTCGCTGAAAAGGTTGCCGACGGAAAAATCACGCAGGAGAAAGCCGACGAAATCATCGCCGCTGTCGAAGAACGGCAGGCCAACTGCGACGGCACCGGTTCCGGTCAGCTTCAACAGAGGCTTGGCGGGCAGGCAGGCGGGAATCGGCGCGGCGGACAGGGAACCTGTGAAGGCCAGGGATCCGGTAACAGGCAAGGCGGAAAAGGCGCGGGCAACGGCACTTGCTCAGGCGGTTGCCAAAACCCGTAAATAATCGAATGAAACACAACCCCCGTAAAGCGCTGCTTGCGGGGGTTGTCCCGTATGCGGAACATTTTTTCTTTTTCTTCGCGGTAAAAGCACACTTAAAAAAATATTTCAAATAGTTATTGACATATGCCGGAAACTATGTATAATGGTAATTGAAAGTGACATATGTCAGAAACGATAAGGAGGTGAATCATATGCCAGGGAGAGACGGAACAGGTCCGGCGGGCCTCGGTCCCTTAACCGGAAGAGGATTTGGAAACTGCAGCGGAGCAACCATTGCCAAATACGGCGCCGGCCTGGGGTTGGGATTAGGGCTTGGGCTTGCTTGCAGGCATGGTTTCAGAGGCGGTCTCAGAGGAGGATCTTACGCAAATAAAACCACATCCGGCAGAACGCGGAAAGAACAGCTTCGGGAGCAAAGGGATTTGCTGAAAAGCCGGCTTGAAACCATCGATAAACAGCTTGAGGATCAATAAAACCCGTGGTTATAACCGGAGGACGCTCTGGTTATATCCACCATAATTCGAGGTGAACAAATTTTGCCAAGACCAAGAAAATGGAGAAATGTATGCTGCATGCCTGCAAACAACCGCTTCGGCCCGCTAAATGCGTCTGATTTTGCAAACAGCATTATTATGAGTGTTGATGAGTATGAAACCATACGGCTCATCGACCATGAGGGATTTACGCAGGAGGAGTGCGCGTCGCAAATGAATATTGCCCGCACAACAGTACAGGGTATTTACAATGAAGCACGGAAGAAGCTGTCGGAATCCCTGGTGAACGGTAAGATTCTTGTTATTGAGGGCGGAGACTATAAGCTTTGCGACGGGCTTGAAGCCGCGTGCAAATGCGGCGGCTGTTTCCGGCACAGGTACGCGAATGGTGCCATATCAGCCGATAAATAGCAGGATTATATAAACTACAACAATAATATTTTTGGGTGTAAATATGAGCAGCAACTATCAAGAGATATATATTTTTATAAAAATACTGAAAAGCCAAACCGGAAAACTGACCAAACAGCAGTTGCACACGCTCAAAGGGCAGGCCCTTGCCGGCGACCTGGTCGGCGCCAAAAAAGGGCTCAGCAAACTGATTTCAAGTTAAGAGGTTATTGATAAGAAAAATAAAGGTGGATGAAAAATGAAAATCGCATTGCCGGTTAACGAAAAAAACATGGAATCAACCGTTTGTATATCTTTCGGACGAACACCTTATTTTTTGATATACGACACGAAGACAAAAGCAGCGGAATATATTGACAACAGCGCTGCTGCCAGCCAGGGCGGTGCCGGCATCAAAGCATCGCAGATGATTGTGGACCACAAGGCCGACGCTGTAATGACACCCCGCTGCGGTGAAAACGCCGCGGAAGTTTTACAAGCCGCGCATATAAAAATATATAAAACGAATGGCGATTCCATTCGGGATAATATTGACGCTTTCGAAACGGGGAAACTGCCTTTGCTGGATGAAATTCATGCCGGTTTCCACAACCACGGAGGTCAATAGTATGAAAATCGCCGTTTTAAGCGGCAAAGGCGGCACAGGCAAAACTCTTGTAAGCGTAAACTTGGCAAGCGCTGCCAAAGCTTCCATCTATATTGACTGCGATGTTGAAGAACCGAACGGCCATTTATTTTTTAAACCGTCAAACATCAAAGAAGAAATTGTGGCAGTAAAAATCCCGTTCGCGGACAAAGCGCTTTGCACCGGCTGCCGAAAATGTGTTGACTTTTGCCGGTTCAATGCACTTGCTTACGCGGGCGGGCAACTGAAAGTTTTTGAAAATATTTGTCACTCCTGCGGGGGTTGTGTGCTGGTCTGCCCTGAAAATGCGCTGACCGAAAAAGAGAGAACGGTCGGTATCATACAAAAGGGAGAATCAGGCAATGTGTCTTTGTACTCCGGTTTTTTAAACCCCGGAGAGCCTTCGGGTGTGCCGATTATAAAAAAAATGATCCATGATAACAATTTGAAACGAGCAAGCTTGACATTTATCGACTGTCCTCCGGGCAGCGCCTGTATTGTAATGGAAAGTATCAAGGATGCCGATTACTGCGTTTTGGTAGCTGAACCGACAATCTTCGGCGCGCATAACCTGAACATGGTATATGAACTCGTTAAGCTTTTCGGCAAACCGTTCGGTGTTATACTGAATAAATGCCTGGACGGAGAAAACCCATCACAAAAGTTTTGTGAGGAACAGGATATTGAGATTATCGGACGAATATACTACGACAATGAGCTCGGCACCTTAAATTCAAATGCCAAAATTGCAGTCAGAGAGAGTGAAAAATATAAAACGATGTTCGCGTCTCTGCTTCAAAGCGTGATGAGGGAGGCAAGGCATGGTACAACTGTTAATCCTAAGCGGTAAGGGCGGCACAGGCAAAACTACGGTCGCCGGCGCTTTTATAGAATTATCCGCCGCAAAAGCATATGGGGACTGTGATGTAGACGCACCGAACTTACACTTGATTATGCCGCAACAAACCGATGCTGTCAAATCCGATTTTTATGGGTTGCCCAAAGCCGGTATTGACACCGGTTTATGTGTCCGGTGTGATTTCTGCAGACAAAGCTGCCGATTTGACGCTATTGACAACGATAACGATTATACGGTTAACCCATTCGCCTGCGAAGGCTGCGGAGTATGTGAATATGTCTGCCCGGCCGGCGCGATAACAATGAACCCGGCTGTTTCCGGCGAACTGATTCTGTATACAAATAATTCGGTATTTTCAACGGCTCATCTTAAAATGGGCAGCGGCAACTCCGGCAAATTGGTTTCCGAGGTAAAAAAACAGATGCTTTCAGCTGCCGCAAACGCAGAATTTGCCGTTGTTGACGGTTCTCCCGGAATCGGCTGTCCGGTTATCGCTTCCATCAGCGGGGCGGATATGGTGCTGATTGTTGCGGAGCCCTCGGTTTCAGGCATCAGCGATGTGAAAAGAATTGTCGAAACATCCAAAAGCTTTGGAGTTCAGCTTGCTCTGTGTATCAACAAGTATGACATAAATATGACAAATACCCAAAGCATTGAAGCGTATTGCATCAAAGCCGGCATTGATTTTGTCGGAAAAATACCCTTTGACCCGCAGGCAGTCGAAGCTGTCAACAGCGGAAAGAATATAACTGATTTTGATTGTCTCGCCGGGCGCGCGGTAAGAGAAGTTTATAGCAGAACTGTCCAACTGCTTATGGCAGGAGAAAAAGGTGTGAAATATGCGCATAAAGGCATTGGTTGAAAATATATCCGAATTTAAAGATCTCGGCAGCGAGCACGGGCTGAGTTTGTATATTGAAACAGAAAAACATAAATTGCTGTTTGATACCGGGCAAGGTTCCCTTTTTACCGAAAACGCGATAATACTTGGCGTGGATTTGACTCAGGTTGACATCTGTGTTATTTCCCACGGGCATTACGACCATGGCGGCGGGCTGAGGAAATTTTTAGAATTAAACAGCCATTCACCGGTATATGCCAACATAAAGGCGTTTGGCGATTATTACGCGAACCGAACGGATGCACCCAAGCAGTATATCGGGTTGGATAAAACGCTCCCCTTTTCTGAGCGTTTTGTATTTACCGGCGGGTACTTGGAGATTGAAGACGGGCTGGAGATTTTTCCCACCGTTACCGGCCAAACACTTCAACCTGCGGGCAACAAAGATTTGTTTGAAAAAACCGGCGATACTTTTATTCCGGACGGTTTTAGCCATGAGCAAAACCTGATACTAACCGAAAACGGTAAAACCTTGTTAATCGCCGGCTGTGCCCACAAAGGAATTATAAATATTGTTGAAAGCTTCCATGACCTGAAGGGATACTACCCCGATTATGTCATCGGCGGGTTCCATTTATATAACAAAGCTTCCGGCAACAGTGAAGACGAAGATACTATCAATGCCATCGGCAGATATCTTCTGTTAACCGGCTCTCAATATTATACTTGCCATTGTACGGGGATGGCGGCCTATACCAGCCTGAAAGCCGTTATGGCGGATAAGATTGATTACCTGTCAACCGGAAATGAAATAAACATCTGAAAAAGGAGAACACAATGAGCGAAAAGTGCGATAAAAACTGCGGCAGCTGCGCGGAGGATTGCGCAGAAAGAAAAGCGCCGATAAAGGATTTTTCCGAAAATCCGCATAAAATGAGCCATATCAAAAAAGTGATTGGCGTTATCAGCGGCAAAGGAGGCGTAGGTAAATCAATGGTAACATCCATTCTGGCCGTTAATATGAGCCGGATGGGTTATCAAGCAGCTATTCTTGACGCCGATATCACCGGCCCTTCTATCCCAAAAATATTCGGAATAAATAAGAAAGCGTCCGGCGCTGAGCTCGGTTTGTTCCCGGTTAAAAGCAAATCCGGTATTGGAATTATGTCCGTTAACCTGCTGCTTGAGAATGATACCGATCCCGTAGTCTGGCGGGGTCCCATCATCGGCAACACTGTCAAGCAGTTTTGGAAAGATGTTATCTGGGGCGATGTGGACTTTATGTTCATCGATATGCCGCCCGGCACCGGCGACGTTGCGCTGACGGTGTTTCAATCTATAGCGATTGATGGGCTCATCATCGTGACTTCCCCACAGGAGCTTGTTTCGATGATTGTTTCAAAAGCTGTTAAAATGGCCGAGATGATGAATATACCGGTCATCGGAATAGTGGAAAACCTGTCTTATTTTAAGGCGCCGGACACCGGCAAAGAATATAAAATATTCGGAGAGAGCCATATGGAAGAAACTGCGGCGAAGCACGGCATCAACGTGCTGGCGAAAATGCCCGTTGACCCGAAACTGGCCGCTGCCTGCGACGCGGGAATGATTGAGCTGTTTGATGTTGACTGGCTGGAACCGGTCGGTAAAGTGCTGGCAAAAATGCTGTAGAGGAGGCAGACATAATGGATTCTCACGCACAAAAAGCGAAAGACCATTTTATGGAAGGCTACAACTGCGCGCAGGCGATGCTTTGCGCCTACTGTGATGAAACGGGTATGGATTTTGAGCAGGCTGTGAAGCTCGCCTCCTCCTTTGGCGGCGGGATGGCGCGCCTGAGGGAGGTGTGCGGCGCCGTCACCGGCATGTTTATGGTCGCGGGGCTCAAATACGGATACACCAGCCCGAACGACGATGAAACCAAAGCCGCGCACTATGCGTTAATCCAATCACTCGCCAAGCGTTTCGAGGAGGAAAACGGCTCGATTATCTGCCGCGACCTGCTCGAACTCGGCGAACAGCGGCAGGGCCCGGTACCGGACAAGCGCACGGCGGATTATTACCAGCACCGCCGCTGCGCGCAATTGATTGAAAACGCCGGTAAAATGTTGGACGAACTCATCGAAAATAAAAAAACGGAGGAAAAACAATGAAAATCGCGGTAGCAAGCGAAGGCAGCATGGTCACCGGCCATTTCGGCCATTGCGAAAACTTTAACATCTTTGAGGCGGAAAACGGAAAAATCATATCCGCAAAGAGCATCCCCAATCCCGGCCACAGACCCGGATTTTTGCCCAATTATCTCAACGACCTGGGCGTCAACGTCATCATTTCCGGCGGTATGGGCGGTGGCGCCGTGGAGATCTTCAACGAAAAAGGCATCGAGGTCATCACCGGCGCGAGCGGTGAAGCTTTGTTCGTAACTTTATTGTATCTGCAGGGAGAACTTGAATCGACCGGCTCGGTCTGTCACGAACACCAGCATCACAACGAGTGTGAAGGCTGAATCATCCCGTGTTACTCGCCTTATGCGAGCCGCCCGAAAACCACGCGGCACATATAATATCTTTGCCAAAGCGCTGATGGTATCAGGCCGCAATCCGAATCCGGACTATCGGGATATATAGGGCATCATATATGGAAATCAGTGAAAAAACCGCGATGATTGCGATGGCAATCAATCTTGTCCTGTTCGGTTTGAAGTATGTTTCCGCAAGGGTTTCGGGGAGTATCGCGCTGAAAGCGGAGGCGTATCATACCCTTGCGGATTTTATCGCGTCGCTGACCATCTTTGCGGGGCTGAAACTCGCAAAACGCAAGACCAAAACGTTTCCGTACGGACTGTATAAAATCGAGAATCTCCTGTCCGTCTTTATTTCCCTGGTGATCCTTTTCACCGGATACGAAATCGTACTCAGCGTCATCAAAGCCGACGATACACCGATTACAAACTCCTGGCTGGCAATCGCTTGCCTCGTTATTTCACTGGTTGCCACGTTCATCTTTTCCCGTTACGAAAAAAGCATCGGGAAGAAAACCGGCTCCCCCGTTTTGCTGGCGGATTCGACACATATCGGCCTTGATGTGCTGAGCAATGTCGTCGTGCTTGTTGCGGTGGTTTTAAGTTTGTTCGGTCTCCAAATCGATAAAATCGCCGCGCTGATTGTGGTTGGTTTTATCGCAAAATCCGGGCTCCAAATATTGTGGAACGGGGTACGGGTATTGCTGGACGCTTCTTTGGACCACGATACGCTGTCAAAAATCGAGAAAATCATTCTGCATACCCCCCAGGTAACCAAAATGAAATCCCTGACCGGGCGCAATTCGGGTCGTTTTAAGTTCGTCGAGGCCAATATTGTCATTAAAACGCATCATCTGGACCGAGCCAAGTTCATCACGGACAGTATCGAAAAAACCATCAAGGAAAACGTTAAAAACATCGACCAGATTCTCATTCATTACGAACCGCTGCTGAAAAAGGAAATCTGCTACACTTTTCCCCTGGCGGATGATCAGGCAACTCTCAGCCCTCACTTTGGGGAAGCGCCGTATTTCATGCTCGCGACATTCTCGACCGGTAATCCCGTGGCCGCGGAAACACACATCATTCGAAATCCGTTCACCGAAAGCGAAAAAAGCAAAGGCATTCTCGCGGCGGAGTTTCTGGTCAAAAATCCGGTGGACTTTGTCTTTGTAAAAAAGGATTTCGGAAAAAAAGGCCCGTCTTACGTCTTTTCGGACGCGAACGTCGAAGTCATTGTCACAGATGCCGAAACACCCGGCGCCGCTCTGGAAAAACTCGGATTGTCGCTTAAGGTATCTTGATGAAACTCTGCCCGTTTCGGCAGCGGCCAGGAACATCGCCGCCATCGCGTTCGTTACCGAAAAGGTCCTTTCATAAAAGGACCGGGAAGCCATTTATCAAAAGGCTCTTGCACAGGAATCACCTGCGTGACTTCGTCACGGAAAGCGTCATACTTTCCGTGTAGAATATAGGCAAGCCAACCAAAAAAGCAACGCCGCAGCGCGGCGCTGCAAATCAAAAGAAGGAGGATTCAAACCATGGAAGAAAACACTGTCAACAGGATGCCATTAATCGGCGATCCCGCCCCCGCGTTCGAGGCCGTCACCACACAGGGCAACATCAAGTTCCCGGAGGATTACGCCGGTAAATGGGTTATTCTCTTTTCCCACCCCGCGGATTTCACCCCCGTTTGCACCACCGAGTTCATGACCTTCGCCACCATGGCCGAAGAGTTCAAAGCGCTCAACACCGAGCTGGTGGGCCTGTCGGTCGACTCGCTGTACGCGCACATCGCCTGGCTGCGCAAGATTCAGGAGCTTGAGTGGAACGGCATGAAGAACGTCGAGGTCAAGTTCCCCCTCATCGAAGACATCCGCATGGATGTCGCCAAAAAGTACGGGATGATCCAGCCCGGGCAGTCGAACACCCAGGCCGTCAGGGCCGTGTTCGTCGTCGACCCCGAAGGGAAGATCCGCACAATTCTCTACTATCCCCTTTCCACCGGCAGAAACTTTGACGAAATCAAGCGCATCATCCTCGCCCTGCAGAAAGCGGACAAAGACAAGGTCGCCACACCCGCCAACTGGAGACCCGGCGACGACACCATCGTACCGACCGCCGGTTCCTGCGGCACCGCGAAAGAAAGAATGGAGTCGAAGTCCGACGATCAGTACTGCCTGGATTGGTTCCTGTGCTTCAAGAGAGAGAAAAAATAATCTCTCCTCTCATTCAACGCATCCGCCTTATCATCTGATATATCCGCAAGGCCGCGAGCTGCACGCTCCCGGCCTTGCCTCTTTCTCATCACGCTGCAGAAAAATATCAAAACCGTTATTTGTCACGAAAACAGTCATACCCTTAACGCAATCGAAATATATCATGAAAATCCCGAGCATCGATTCAACCGGTCACATTCACCGATCCGTTCATTAGAACTGTAAATCAGGTCGGGTTAGCTTGTCAAAACCATCAAGACTTTGTTACTATTGTATCAAGTGAAGAAGAAGGCGGTATGAGTGATGGGTTTGCAGGAATCCGGCGAGATGTATCTGGAAACGGTCTTGATTTTATCCAAAAGCCATTCACCCGTCCGGGCGACAGATATTGCAAAATATATGGGATACTCAAAACCCAGCATAAGCCGCGCAATCGGTCTGCTGCGCAGTGCCGGCTTGATTGCTGCCGGCCACGGAGGGGCCCTGACGTTAACCGCAGCCGGCCTGGAAATTGCGGAAAAAACTTATGAGCGGCATATTTTACTGACCGAGTTTTTTGTCAGGCTCGGTGTCAGCCATGAAACAGCATCACGGGATGCCTGTAAAATCGAGCACAGTATAAGCAGCGAAACGTTTGAAGCCCTGAAAAGCCATGCCAGTGCTTATGAAGGCAATTCTTCCCAACCATGACAGAAAGCGCGTGCATTATATATTATGGTTTATTGACAACATCGGGCAAAGTGCTATACTTTTAGAGTTAGCAATAGGTAACTAAAACAATTCGGGAGTGATAACAAGTGAAAAAGAAATGGACCGCTGTCTTGTCCCTGATCCTTGCGCTGAGCATGTTGCTCGGCATGAACGCGTTTTCCCTCAATGACCAGACGCCGGCGTATCAAGCGCACCTGTCTTTCAACGCAGACGGGAAGTTCACCATTCTGCAGTTAGCGGATTTGCAGGATACGTTTGTGATGTTTCCCATCGTCAAAGATTTTGTCCGGGATATTGTCCCGGCGACAGACCCGGATTTGATTGTCCTGACCGGCGACAATATCTCAGGCGGTTCCTGCAATACCGGCATCCATGCTGTCGATACCATGCTGGTGAAACTGGCTATCAGCCAATATATGTCCATCCTGGAGGGATACGGCATCCCTGTCGCCGTCGTCTTCGGCAATCACGATGCCGAAACAACGGTCACCAAAGAAGAACAGATGGCCATTTACAGCACCTATGATTGCTATATTGGCTTTGACGAAGGCAGCGGTATCTACGGTTGCGGCAACTATAATGTGCCCATTTATTCTTCAACGGATAGCGGCAAGATTGCCTATAACCTCTGGATGATCGATTCCAACATGTATGACGAGGTCAACGGCGGTTACGATTATGTCCATCAGGACCAGATTGATTGGTATGTCAACACCGCCAATGAACTGCAGGCGCAAAACGGCGGCGTTCCGGTACCGGCCATGATGTTTCAGCATATCATTGTGCCCGAGATTTATGAAGCGCTGATGCAGGTCGACGCGGGGACACCGGGAGCGATTGAACGCGGCGGCAAATATTACGCGCTGGATCCGGCTAATACGAGAGCCGGCGTTCTGCATGAGCGGCCCTGCCCCTCCAACACCAACAGCGGGCAATATGACGCGGTTGTTGCGCAGGGTGACGTCAAGGCGATGTTTTTCGGCCACGACCACGTCAACAGCTTTGAAATCTCTTACAAAGGCGTTGATATTGTCAACACGCCGGGCGTCAACTTCGCCTCTTACGGCGATGAAGGCCGCGGTGCCCGCGTCATTACGCTTGATGAAAGCGACACCTCAACCTATGAAACCCACGTTGTGACCTATGACGAGCTGTATAACGGCGATGAGACCGCCGCGCTGCGCTTCGTTATGTACGGCAGAGAAAACGGCTTCGGCAACCAACTTTGGGCCGGGTTGCGGTACATCTTCAGGCTCGTGCTCTCTACGGCGATCTGCTGTTTTAAAGCGGCCGCCAAGCGTATTTGACTTTTCTCCACCGGTTGCTCACGGTTCTCGATGACTTCCTGTTTCGGAACAGCAGGTTCATTCAAATCTTTCGATTGTTTTTCTTTGACCCATAGTTTTTTTCAGCAAGAAAGGACATTCAACCATGAAAAAGACGATTCAAAAATGCCTGGCCGTACTTCTGGCTGTGATGCTGCTTTCGGGCTTGAACATCGGCTCCGCGGCGGGGGAAACCGGCGAAAACATACCCCGGCGCCTTTCGGTCTGCGCCCATACGGACGCGGTAACAAAGGGTTTCTGCTGGTATACCGACGCCCCGGCGGACTCGCGGGTACGCGTGTATAATAACGGGGTGGATATCAGCGGCTCGCTGACCTTCTCCGGCGGCGAATGCGTCGAGTGGGAAGGGGCTTACATGCACAAGGTGACGGTAACCGGGCTTCAGCGCGGCCAGACCTATACCTATGAAGTTGGAAACGGCAGCGTCTGGAGCGAGTCCGGCACTTTTGTGACCGACGACGGCGACGACACGTTCCGCTTCATTGCCATCGCGGATGTGCAGGCGAGCTCGCTTGAGAGTTTTCAAAAAGGCGCGGCGACCCTGAACGCGGCTTTTAAAACCGCGCCGAACGCGGAGTTCGTGGTGAACTGCGGCGACTTCACCAACGACAGCACCAATGAGGAATGGGATTATTACGACGAAACATTTGCCGCGCTCAACCGTTCCACCACGCTTGTCCCCGTTTCGGGCAACCATGACGGTTCCGGTGTGTGGCACTGGTTTGACAACATGTTCAATCTGGACACTTCCGAAAGCGTGCAAACACTCAACGGAGTCAATTACTCCTTCGATTATGGCAACGCGCACATCGCGGTGCTCAACACCAACGATATGGCCGCGGTATCCGACGCGCAGCTTCGCTGGCTGAAAAACGACTTGAACAGCACCGATATGGATTGGAAAATGCTGTTCATTCACAAATCGCCCTATTCGTTCGGCAAAAATATGAAATGGCCGGACGGGCTGTATCTGCGGGAAGCGCTCACCGCGGTGTGTGACGAAACCGGTGTGGACCTGGTCATCGCCGGCCACGAACATCTGTATCTGCGCACCAAAACCCTCTACAACAACCAGGTATCCGATACCGGCACCGTCTATGTTTTAGCGGGAACAGCCGGCACCAAACGGTACGAAATCCGCAGTTTCCTCGCCGGCACATTTATGGATACCAACATCATCGGCGCGATGACCGTCCAGAAAAACGGCTACGCGAACTATTGGAACGGCAGCGACTGGAACAGCACGGCACAGACAAATGTCGGCGGCTGCTTCAACGATGTGTCCGTCAGCGGCGGAACGCTCACGCTCAACGCGTATATCCTGGCCGATGAAAAAGACGCGCTTGGCAACGATGTGATTACCAAAATCGACTCGGTGACGATAACCAAGCAAACCGGGCAGAACACGCCGGCCTTTGAAGGAGACAACACCACGAGCGCGCCTGAATACGGCATCCTGGCGGTGCCGACTTTCCTTCGCCTGCTGATCTACAGTTTGACCGACTGGCTCCCGAAATTCCTATGGATGCTGCCGAACATTGTAAAGGTTTATATTGAGGAAGGCATTTTCTAACGCGGTGATGTATGATGAACGAAACTGTCAATGTGCTTGCCGGCGTGATGATTCCGCTCGCGGGAACGGCACTCGGCGCCGGCATGGTCTTCTTGTTGAAGAAGGATATAAAACCGTTTGTGCAAAAGCTGATGCTCGGGTTCGCTTCGGGCGTCATGATCGCCGCGTCGGTTTGGTCGCTGCTGATTCCCGCCATCAATATGGCGGAGGAACAGGGCGGCATCGCCTGGCTGCCGGCGGCCGCGGGGTTTCTGCTGGGCGTCGCGTTCCTGCTGTGCCTTGACAGAGTTATTCCCCACCTGCACGCGGGTTCGGACAAACCGGAGGGTAAAAAGTCAACGATCGGCAAAAGCGCCATGCTCATTCTCGCCGTCACGCTGCACAACATCCCCGAGGGCATGGCGGTCGGCGTCGTCTTTGCCGGGGCCGGCGCGGATAAGCCGAACATCACGCTGCCGGCAGCGTTCGCGCTGTCCATAGGCATTGCCCTGCAAAATTTCCCGGAGGGCGCGGTAATTTCCATGCCGCTCGTGGGCAAAGGGCTGACGAAACGCAGGGCGTTCGCGTACGGCGCGCTTTCCGGAGCGGTCGAGCCGGCCGGGGCGCTGCTGACGATTCTGGTAACCTCTCTGATTGTCCCGGTTCTGCCGTACATCCTGGCTTTCGCCGCGGGGGCGATGATTTATGTGGTCGTCGAAGAACTGATACCGGAATCACAGGCCGGGGAGCATTCCGATGTCGGCACCGTTGGTGCCGCGGCCGGTTTCGCGCTGATGATGGTCCTGGATGTGGCGCTCGGATAGATGTCAAGGGACGGGGGTTTGACAACTCCTTGTGCCAATACAGAACAACACCGCATATGAATATTGGAACTTATGACTATACAGATGATGAAAAAGGTAGTGTTAACCAAGTTGAGGTTCACAAACGAGATGCAATAGTATGATAAAGCGCAGGCATATCGGCAACTGTTATAAAGCTGACCCGGCATATGGCAAGGGTGTTGCGGATGCGCTTGGATTGTCAATTGATGAAGCAAAATAGATTGGTTGCTATTGTTATATGAAAGGTGTTGATCTAATGTCAGAAAAACGAGAGTTTACAGCAGAACAGGCCAAAAATATCGGAGAAAAGCTGGGTATAATCTGGGACAAGTTTGATGTTGAGCAATTTAGAATGGGCATGGATGTTGAGCTGGAGCACGGAATAAGAGATCCGCATACAAATGTGACGAACGACGATCCGCTGACGACGGGAAAAATCGCGCTCGCGCATTTAAATGAGTTTCCTGACTATTACACACGGCTTGATAAAATGGAAGAAGAAGCGGAAGAGTTTTGGGAACACAAATAATGTAAAGAACATACCAATGTCAAACCCGCAAGACTGGTTACACTGCCGGTTTTGCGGGTTTGTGTTGTATTCGGTGAAGCGTCATTCGGCATTTGTTTTATTAAACTCCGGTGTTTAAGCAAACGCTCATTTTGATATTTTGAAACAATACTTACTGTATTGACAAATACAATCGGTTATATTAAACTAACTATAGTTAGTACACACTAACCAATATGGAGACGGGGGATTTGATGATGACGCTTGATCAAGTACCGATTGGCAAAGAGGTTGCTATTTTAAAAGTCGGCGGCAAAGGAGCACTCAGATGCCGGTTTCTGGACATGGGAATTATTCCGAAAACAAAAATTATTGTACGCAAAGTAGCCCCGATGGGGGACCCGATTGAAATCCATATACGGGGATATGAGCTGACCATACGCATTCATGATGCTAAGAAAATCGAAGTATCGGAAGTGGGTGAAGGCGCATGATATTTGCGCTTGTCGGCAATCAAAACTGCGGGAAAACGGCATTGTTTAACTGCTTAACCGGCTCCAATCAGCATGTTGGCAACTTTCCGGGTGTGACTGTTGACCAAAAGTCCGGGAATATCCGCGGCCATAAAAATGCCGTGGTTGTTGATTTGCCTGGCATCTATTCCATGCGTGCTTATACAAGCGAAGAACTCATCACCCGTGATTTTATCCTGAATCAAAAACCTGACGGTATTATCAATATTGTGGACGCCACAAATATCGAGCGCAATTTATACCTGACTTTGCAGCTTATTGAACTGCAGATCCCGATGGTTCTTGTTTTAAATATGATGGATGAGGTCAGGAATAACGGCGGCACAATCAATATTATGAAAATGTCCGAACTGCTCAGTATTCCGGTTGTTCCGATAAGCGCCGTAAAAAATGAAGGCATATCCGAGGTCGTCAAAAAAATTGTCGATGTCTCAAAGAATAAAAATTATCCGAAAAAATATGATTTTTGCCCAAGCGGCCCTGTTCACCGTTGTATCCATGCCGTAACCCACTTGATTGAGGACCATGCGCAAAAACTCGGCATCGCTGCCCGGTTTGCTGCAATGAAACTCATCGAGGGGGATACATCGTTCACCGAGCTGCTTGGTCTCGACCAAAACGAGTTTGAACTGCTGGAACACAGCGTTGTCGAAATGGAACATGACCAAGGGATGGACAGAAACGCGGCGCTTGCCGATATGAGATATAACTTTATTGAAGGTGTTTGCGCCGAAACAGTAAAAAAGAGCAAGGAAAGCAAGGAACATATCCGGAGCGTCAAAATCGATAATATTCTAACAAACAAATATCTTGCGCTTCCTGTCTTCTTCGGTATCATGTTTCTGATTTTCTGGCTGACTTTCGATGTAGTTGGTGCGTTCCTGAGTGATTTACTGTCTTTGGGCATTACTGGTCTGACCGGTCTTGTGGATTCATCACTGACCGCATACGGCATTAACCCTGTAGTGCATAGTCTTGTTATTAACGGCATCTTTGCGGGTGTGGGTAGTATTCTGAGCTTCTTGCCGATTATCGTCGTGCTGTTTTTCTTCCTTTCCGTTTTGGAGGATGCCGGTTATATGGCGCGTGTGGCGTTTGTTATGGACAAGCTGCTTCGCAAAATAGGACTTTCCGGGCGCAGCTTTGTGCCGATGTTAATAGGCTTCGGCTGTACGGTCCCCGCTGTAATGGCAAGCCGTACTTTAGCCTCTGAGCGGGACCGGAAGATGACTGTCATGCTTGTTCCGTTTATGAGCTGTTCCGCAAAAATTCCGATTTATGCCGTTTTTGCCGCTGCTTTTTTTACAAAATATCAAGCGCTTGTCATGATAGGTTTATATTTAGCCGGGATGTTCATGGGGATACTTTGCGCGCTGGTATTGAAAAAAACAGCTTTTAAAGGTAATCCGGTCCCGTTTGTAATGGAACTGCCGAATTACCGCCTTCCGTCATTGAAGAGCGTTTTACTGTTATTGTGGGAAAAGGCAAAGGACTTTTTGCAGCGAGCGTTTACGGTTATCTTTGTCGCCACGATTGTTATTTGGTTTTTGCAGACCTTTAATCTGAAACTCTTTGTTGTAGCTGAAAGTTCCGACAGTTTGATAGCGCTCATCGGTAAGGCAATCGCGCCGCTGTTCAAACCGCTCGGGTTTGACGACTGGAAAATTTCCACCTCGCTGATAGCGGGTCTATCCGCAAAGGAAGCGGTGGTGAGCACGCTGGGTGTGCTTACGGGAACAAGCGTTGCAAATCTCAGCGCGAGCCTGAGAAGCTTGTTCACACCGCTTTCCGCAGTCAGTTTTTTGATATTCACGCTGCTTTATACGCCTTGCATCGCGGCGGTTACAGCGATTAAAAGAGAAATGAAATCCTGGCTTCAGACACTTGGCATCGTAGCCGCACAATGTTTGGTCGCCTGGCTGGCCGCGTTTGCGATTTATCAAACCGGCAGCCTGTTGAAATGAGGGTTAAATATGCAGTTCGAAGATTATACCGTTCTCGTCGCCGTTCTGATTTGCGTCATCGCTGCTATCGTCTTTATGGTAAAACAAAAGAAAAGCGGCAAGCGTATCGGATGCGGGTCATGCAGCGGAAATTGTTCTGAATGCACCGAAAAACAATCGGAGAATCGGGGGAGATAAGATGAAAATACTGGAAACTGCGGAAAACTATCTTGAGACCATTTATATATTAAAAAAAGAGTTGGGACGAGTGCGTTCCATCGATATCTGCAACAAACTCAGCTATTCAAAACCCACAATCAGCGTGATGATGAAACAATTCCGCGAAAACGGTTATATTGATATGGACGCCGACGGTTATATTCAATTAACCGGCAAAGGCGCCAAAATTGCTAAGCAGATGTATGAGCGTCATGTCATGATTGCAAACGCGCTGATTGCGATTGGGGTAGACGAGGAAACAGCATTTATCGATTCCTGCAAAATCGAGCACGACATCAGTGCAAAGAGTTTTGAATGCATCAAAAAGCATTATTTGGCACATAAACAGTAATTTAATGATAAGCAGAAGACAGGGGGATGGTTCATCTGTCTTGTAAGGGACGAGAATCCCCCTGTCGGTATAAACCGACGTCCCCTGTCTCTTGGTGGTTAGTATGAGTGATAAAGAGTTGAAAAGCTATATGTTAGTATAGTAAAATATACGCATTAAGTCACCATTAGTGTGCATTGCTTGAACCGCCCTCAAAAGAATCTTCGGGGAAAACATTGCTGGAGCGGGGCGAAGACGCAGGGATAAGGACCTACGAGAACGAAATAGAACGGATGCCGGAATTAAAGCAAATCCTTCAAGAAGAAGAAATCCACGAGCAAAAGCTGCACGATATGCTGGACGAGGAACGTCTATATTATGTCGGTGATATGGTTCTTGGTATGAACGACGCACTGGTAGAGCTTACCGGGGCACTGGCTGGATATACGCTTGCAATGCAGAACACACGCGTCATTGCCATGGCGGGCTTGATTACAGGCATCTCCGCAACGCTTTCCATGACAGCGTCGGGATATCTTTCCTCCCGTGAAGCCGGGCAAAAAGATGCAGTTAAATCAGCCGCTTACACGGGGCTTGCCTACTTGGTTACTGTCGCGCTCCTAATCATCCCCTATTTGCTTTTTCCGGCAGACAGATATCTTTGGGCATTGGGCATAATACTGATGATTGCCGTGGCGATCATTGCCGGCTTCAATTATTATGTTTCTGTAGCCAAGGGCAGATCATTCCGGCGCAGTTTCTTAGCAATAGTCAGTATCAGCATGGGGGTAGCAGCAATTTCCTTTGCGATTGGCCTGGCCGTCAAAAACATCTTGGGTATTGACTTGTAAACCATAGCAACACACAGACAAAAACGGAATGAGGATTTATAGTCGGTTTATATTCCGAATAAGAAATGCAACCCCCTGCCCCAAAATGTAACCCCCTATGGTGAAATGCAACCCCCTACCGGGATATCGTGTCATTGTATCAATTTGAGGCACTTGTGGCACACATTGTCCGAAAAGCCTTGTAATTCAAGGCTTTTCGGACTTTTTTACTACAATTTGTAATTTTTCAAACAGCTTTACCCCAGTATCCGCCTATAGGTAAAAAAAAGAAGGCTTTATCGCCTTCATATTGCCTCTATTAACCTCTTGACTCCGACCATATTGATTGCTCTTGTCATATTATACGCGAGGAAACTTAGCCCCAGCTCAGCTGCGGCTTTTTCTTTTCCTCTGCACAAGACATAATGAAAACCGTATGCCCACTTTACCGTTCCGAACGGATGCTCAACGATTGTTTTTCGCAGTTTAGTAATACGCTCATCATGCCGGACATGGACAATAATCTGTTTTTCTTTGATGTAGTCTCTTCGGTCAAGCGTATGATTATACGGATTACTGCCGTTCCGCGGTATCTCGTTGAGTCACTCAAATAGGCTGCAATAAGTTTTTCCTGCCCGTAATAGCAGAACAGAGTATTGCCTGCTTTGCTATAAACAAACCGATTTTCGCGGTTCTTTTCATCTTGGGTTAATGCTTATCCCATTAATAGTACAGCAAAATATGTGGTGTTGACAATACAAATAGGTGGCTGTATAATTTTGGTAAGTACAGAATAAAAAAATAGGAGAAGAAAAAATATGGAAAGAAATTTTGATGAGCAAAAGGCACAAGAAGCATTGGAACAAGGATATGAACCGGCGAAAGAACTATTAAATGACCCAGACAAATTTGAAAAATTTCTACAGCGACTTGAGAAAAAATTAAAAATAATTCCTGTGGCAGGCGAAAGATTGGCAGATATCCCCATCATGGCATCATTGCTTAGAAACTATGCCAAGAAGGAATATACGGATATTCCAATAGGCACTATTATTGCAATTCTCAGCGCTTTAATTTATTTTGTTTCTCCGCTGGATCTACTTCCTGACAGCATACCATTTCTAGGTTATATTGATGATGCAGCGGTAATTGCGTTATGTTGGAAAATGGTAGAATCGGATGTTAAAGAATATGTTAAGTGGCGAGAGGATAACAACAAGGTATTTAGCGTATAAACTTAGAGTTGTTTTACAATCGGAAACGTTTGGACTGCGCTGAAAACAGGGGAATCAGTACAAGCCAAGGAATTCGATGTAGAAGAGCGTCATTTTATTTCCAAAAGGGAAATTCAACCCCCTATCGGGATATCGTGCCATTGTATCAATTTGAGGTACTTGTGGCACATCATCAACCACGGTTGATACAATGAACCCCATCTCACTGCGAGGTGGGGTTTGTTGTTGTTATGGCTGAAGCCTTGTTTTCATATGCTTATTCTGCCAGCAACGAGCCTGCACAACCCGTGAATAATCCGGTTCAGGTTGCTTGATTTGAAACTCTGCCGAAAGCGAATTTACTTTTTGGTCTTGACTGTTGCATATCAACAGTAATTGCTTTATGATAAGGCATGACATGAGTTGTTTGAGGCAGAGAGATGAAAAGACTAATCGTCGACACCAACAAAAAAATATACCGGGCAACATCTGTGATGTTCATGGTCCAGCTTTTCGGTGCGTTTGGCGCGGGTCTGCTTTACTTTATCGGCCAGTTTTTTTTAAAAGGGCAGTTCCCGGGCACGGACACAGGCGGTGCAATCACTTCACTGTGGTTTCTGTTCTTTTACGCGACGGATTTCGCGGTCGTTTTCTTTGCTTTAACGCTGAGTTATCTGATTGCGGGCCTGCCGGCTATCGCGCCGGCGCTGACGCTCGCGCTTTATTTTGCCAATTTTGCCGGGGACCCGCTGCCCGGCAGCCGGTTTTATGTCAACTTTTTTGCCACCCCCGCCCATCAGGGCGGAGGCGCCAATATCGGCTATATCAGTTATCTGATTATGGCATTGAGCGTTTCGCTGATGATAAAACTCCTGTACATTGCCTGGGATAAGCTCAAGGACGCGCTGGGGAAAAAACTCGACTCTCCGTTGGATAAGCTCGGAAGACGCATCAAGCTGATTCCAAAATCCCTGACCGGCACCGGCGCGCTCGAAATGGCGGACATCTTACTGCTCTACCTGATTATCCCCGCGCTATCGGCGGCGGTCACATGGTTCTTAATCCGTTACGGGATTCAAAAGCCCTTTGAATGGCTCGGCGATGCCCTGATGGCTCCTCTTTCGGCCCTTGCGTCAAAAGGTACCGTGCTGATTGCCGTCATCATCGGCCTGATGGTCGGTTTCGACATTACCGGTCCGCTTTCGGCAGCGGCATTCACGGTTGCGGCTGCCTCATTCGCTGCCGGAAATAGCCGGTTAATGACCATCTATGCCGCTTGTTTTATCACCGTCGGATGGATCCCTTTCGGCGCGGTTCTGCTCGGTAAAATAACGAAAAGAACGCACACAGACGCCGACGACTTCAATATCGCCGTCAGCGGCCCCATCAACGCCTTCTTTGAAAACATCAAACTGACGGTCGCTTTTTCAATGAACTATGCTTACAGGAGCCCGTTTACGGTGATTCCGGGCTATATGGCCGGATGTGCGCTGGCGGGTTTCCTCACCGCGGTATTCGGCATTGTCAATACGGAATATCTGACGGGCTTGCCGAAAAACGGCGGCGGCAGAACGTATGCGGAACTTTTCGCGGCGGGCGAGCGTTATATCTCCTTCACGCTGCCGCTGCGCTCCGGCGACTGGCTGAACTGCCGCATCCCTTTGTTTTTCATCGTCGTTGCCTGTGGTTTTGCGGGAGGCGCTTTCATTATCTTACTGAAAAGCATTGAAACAAAAATCAGAAAAAGGCGCGGCACCTATTTTGAGACTAACGATGATATTGTCGCGGAAACGAGGAATTACGCGAAGCGGCTGAATAATAAGGATGTTGAGCTTTGAATATGAATAATATCTTACATGTGTATGGGTTGATTATTGAAATTCAATGAGAAGTATCTGTACTTCTCTATTGTTTTTAGCGCAGAAATCAAAAAACTTTTGAGGAGAGGATTTTTTGGGGCGTTCATTTGGTAAAATCAAATGGCTTTTTAATGAAATCAAAACTCACTGGGACACCCCCGCTGAGGGGAGATATGTTCCCTACAAAGAATATAAAGACGTTTTTCTTGCTGTAGGCAGCAACTACACAGGCTCAAAAGTGCTTGAATACATTTACTTTGCTTCGGCTTGCTACCTTATTATGCACCACTACAAGCTGCCATATTTAACTTTTTCTGTCATTGGAATTTTGAATATGCCTTTGGGTTACATTACTGCCCTGATGTGGTGGCTGGTTAGTGACAATTTAGGTTTTTTACCGAAAAAGACAGAGAGAAAGTTTTACTTAGCCTATGGGCTGATGATGATATTTGGCATTGCCTCAATCCTATTTGACTTTTCTTCTGTGTTTAATCAAACGGGGCCGTTTATAACCAAGCTTAATTCCTTTGAGGGAATGAATGCGACGGCATGCTTCAAAACCTTTGGCACTCATTTTTTATTTTCCGGTTGGGTGGGCGCAAGAAATATTTTTTGGCGAAAGAAGCTGCTTCCCAAGTATGGCCGCTATAAGTATTCACTTTACTGTGATGTTATTCCAAAATGTGTAATGGTTGTACTTATCGGCTGGCTTCCTGTTTATAACATTCCGGATGTTGCCACTCGTGTGTGGGTAGCAAACCTTCTTTTTGCAACATATAATGTTTTTGGCTTTGCCAACAATTTGGAAACTTGCACAAAAGTCATTAGCCCAAATTTACGGGACAGAATTCTTGTTCGTTCATATCCTGTTAAGCTTTCCCATTTCATTCACTCCATCGTTTCCATAATTCTGCCTGTGGCGGTTGGCGCTCTTCGCTACGAGTGGGCAGATATCAACATGTACCGTTACATTATTCCCGGAACGTTTATCTTATTTGCGGCAATTACCATGTTCTTTGCAGGTAGAATTAAAGAGAGAATTCCACAACCGCCTGTTGAGCAAAAGGCGCAGATTAAATTCTGGGACGGTATGTTCGGCGTTCTTCGCAACAAATATCTTAGAATAAACACCGTCGTCGGTCTTATAGATGCCCTTGGAAACGGTATGCTGCCATTTGTTACAATCCTATATTTATATACCTTCCGTTTAAGCGGCTTACCCTTTTCTTTGCTTACTATTTTAATTTCATTTGCAGGCACTCCGCCTGACCTGTGCTCGCCGTATTTCCTAAGAAGATTCTCGTATAAGCAGATTATGATTTTCTATCAGCTTACAAGAGCCGCCGGCACTATGGTTATCGCCGGCGCAATGTGGTACTTCGGTGACAACATAACTCTTTGTGGTACCATCTGCGTTGCAACACTTTTCTTTATGGAAATGACAAAAACCGTGCCCACTACGGCATCACATGACATGAATGTTCGTATTGGCGACTACCAAATGTACCTTTCAGGTGAGCGGCTTGAAAACTTTGCAGGCGTTTTCGGTTGGTTTACCGGACCGGTCACATCCTTTATAGGTCTTCTCATCCCGCTTATGCTTCTCAAGTACGGCTTTAACTCAAACTGGGACGTGCTTTTCATTGACGACTCAAGAAGAAATATAATAATTATTCCGTTAATTGTTGATGCCATAGGCTTCTTCCTTATGACTATTCCCTATCTGTTTTGGGACTATGACAGCAAAAAGCAAAATATGGTTATGGAGGTTCTCAAGAGAAGAGCCGAGGTAACTGAAAAGAAGGCGCAAGAAGAAGGCATGGCCGTTTCGGGCGGATATAAAGGTTAGGGGGTGGCTGTTGTGAGTAAGAAAGAAAAGAAAACAGAAGAACTTGAAAATGAAATTCGCCTTGAAATCCCGGAGGATGAAATTTGGACCTACCAAATTGAAGGCCTCGCAGCGCCACACGTTGGAAAGCCTTACAAGGATTTCACACTCAAAAGGATAGTTTTCGCTTTAACTATTATTGTTGCGGTTTTTGTTGCGATGTACTTTTCTGTTCGTACAATTGAAAAGGACACTTACGAGTATAATAAAACGGAAATTGGCTATGAACTTTCAAAGTTTTCAAACACCGGCTTCATTACAGAGCTTGATATTGATTTCGTTTCAGCTGTGAAATACGACAAAGGCAACCCGGACCCCAAAACAAATTTCATTATTATTAAGGATGAAGAAAAGGCGGTTACAAGCGTGTTCCAATATGCCCTGAACTGCGATGAAAAAGTGCAGGTTATCAACATCGGTCAAACGGTGGAATTCATTGACCCTAAAGCCTTCTACTCATGCTGGGCGTTGAGAGAAATCAGAGTCAGTGAAAAAAATCCCAATTATTGCTCTGTTGACGGCGTGCTTTATAACAAGGACAAAACAAGAATAATTTGCAGACCCTGTGACCACGATACCTATTTAGCGGAAAAATACGGTTGGGCTCAATACGAAGAAAATGGTAACAGAATTGAAATTGAATCAGACAATGCAAACTACGAGCGGTACAAAAAGGATGTTTTAACATACGTTATTCCATCAAGCGTAACCGTGGTTGGTGAGCTTTGCTTCAACTATTCAAATATGACAACGGTTTATATTCCTCAGGGAGTTAAAACTATTGAAACGCTTGGTTTTTACGAGATTCCTCGCTTAGCGGAGGTTTACTCCTATAAGTGTGAAAATGAAGTGACAGACCCCCATTTTACAGAGGAAAAATCACTTGGAGAGGTTTATAAGTCTCTTCCGGAGGGGCTTGCAGAGATTGGTTCCGATGCCTTTACACAATGTCAGGCTTTAACATATGTTTACATTCCCGAAAGCGTTACCTTCATTGGCCACCACGCGTTTTGGGACACCGTTTATAAACAGGACGGTGAGCTTCGCGGTGTTACCAAAATCTGTGCAGCGAAGACAGAGGAAGATTTTAACAATACAGTGAAAACAGGTGACCAATGGCGGCCCAAGTATGACTATAGGCTTTTCAAAAAGAGTGTAGATGTTGAGTACTCAAGTGAAAGAGCGCATTGACGGCATGCTTGCGATTATCACAGTTTGGAGCGGTTATGCTGCTGCACCCCCCTAAACGGCGAGAAACAGGAATCATTAAAAGGTTTCAATGTATGCTCGAATCGATTAAAAAACAGGTTTTCCTTTTTATGCTGTGAGGAGTAGGCAGGTATTTGCGACAAGAATGAACCACAGGTTAAAAAGTTGACTTGTGGTTCGTTTTTTAGTTATACAGGCATTTATAGGGGCTATTCGTTCAAGCTTTACAGAAATTATGATAATTGTATTATAAATGTTATTGTGATATCATATTCCCGAAATGCTTCCAATAAAATGGAGAGGTGTTTGGAAATGAAAAAGATATTCAAACCAACCTTAGCCTTCTTATTGGCATTTGTGATGATCTTCGGTACGGCGCCGCTGGCGGGGTTTGTGGAGCTGGATTTGAATTGGCCGGGCCGGCTGAATTTTGATTGGCTCAAGGTTGAAGCAAGCGCTTATAGTGAAGGCATCTATACCTATGAAGTCGCAAGCGGAAAAGCGACGATTACGGACTGCGATAATTCGGCAAGTGGCGCGATATCGATACCGTCGACACTCGGTGGCTACCCGGTTACGAGCATCGGGGATTGGGCGTTTGAAGGCTGCACCGGCTTAACGAGCGTGATCATCCCTGACAGCGTGACGAGCATCGGTGAATATGCGTATTACGGCTGTTACGGCTTGACGAGCGTGACGATTCCGGACTCCCTGACGAGCATCGGGGGTGGGGCGTTTGGAGACTGCTCCGGCTTGACGGCCATCACGGTAGGGTCAGGCAATACCGCGTACGAGAGCATTGACGGCGTGCTGTTCAACAAAGCGAAAACGATATTGATTCTGGTTCCGGGCGGCAAAGAGGGCGCGTATTCTATACCAAACTCCGTGACGAGCATCGGGGGGTCTGCGTTTTACAGCTGCACCGGCTTGACGAGCGTGACGATCCCTGACAGCGTGACGAGCATCGGGGAGTCTGCGTTTTGCGTCTGTTACGGCTTGACGAGCGTGATCATCCCTGACAGTGTGACGAGCATCGGGGAATATGCGTTTTACGGCTGTTACGGCTTGACGAGCGTGACGATTCCTGACTTCGTGATGAGCATCGGGGATAGGGCGTTTGGAGACTGCTCCGGCTTGACGGCCATCACGGTAGGGCAGGGCAATACTGCGTACGCAAGCATTGACGGCGTGCTGTTCAACAAAGAGAAAACGATATTGATTCAGGTTCCGGGCGGCAAAGAGGGCGCGTATTCTATACCAAATTTCGTGGCGAGCATCGGGGAGTCTGCGTTTTACGGCTGCACCGGCTTAACGAGCGTGACGATCCCTGACAGCGTGACGAGCATCGGGGAGTCTGCGTTTTGCGTCTGTTACCACTTGACGAGCGTGATCATCCCTGACAGCGTAACGAGCATCGGGGATAAGACGTTTTATTATTGCACCGGCTTAACGAGCGTGACGATCCCTGACAGCGTGACGAGCATCGGGGGATATGCGTTTTACGGCTGTTCCGGCTTGACGGGCGTGACGATTCCGGACTCCGTAACGTCCATCGGGGATGAGGCGTTCAATGGCTGTATTAACTTAACCATCTTTGGTGTTCCGGGCTCTTACGCGGAAATTTACGCGAATGACAACGGTATTAACTTTTCCCCGCTTGAAGAAGACGCGATGGCCGCTGACCCCGATTCCGGCTGTGTGATTGACAGCGGTACCGGGACGATCTACGGCCTCGAACCCGGTATCACAAAAGAGCAGTTTGAGAGCAGTTTCGTAAATGTCAGCAGTGGGTACTCACTGCAATACTCTGTGGAAGCAATAGGCACCGGCACAGTGGTGAATGTCATCGACAGCGGGACAGGCGAAGTCGTTGAAACCTATACCCTTATCCTCTTCGGCGATGTCAACGGCGACAGCGTCATAAATGCTGTTGACTTCGACATCTGCTCATTGGTTCAAAACTGGATGATTGAGTGGGATGAAACGGAGGACGCCGCGTTCATCAAAGCCGCTGACGTTAACGGAGACGGGCGGGTTGACGCTGTGGACGCGGATATCATTTCACTGCACGAAAACTGGCTTGTGACCATTGACCAGGCCACGGGGCTGGCCGGCTAACACCCTACAGGGCGATTTATCTGGTTTTGCAACAAAGCATTGACAATCTGTTTTTCTTATATTATATTAAATGGAGAAGGATAGTTAACTATTCTTTTTGCGCGAAGAAAAAAGAAAAAGAGGTGGAAAGAATAATGGGAAGACTGGACGGAAAAGTAGCGATCATAACAGGTGCTTCCATGGGTATGGGGGCTGCCCATGCACGCCGCTTTGTGCAAGAAGGCGCAAAAGTAATCATTGGTGATATTGCTGTGGAGGCCGGCCAAAAACTGGCAGATGAATTAGGTCCAAACGCTCTATTTGTGAAAATAGACGTATCAAAAGAAGAAGATTGGAAAAACGTTGTCGAGGCAGCTGAAAAACAATTCGGAAATATTACGGTATTAGTCAATAACGCGGCAATACTTGACCACCGGACAATAGAAGACACAACCGAAGAAAACTATCTTCGCGGAGTCAATATTAATCAAACCTCTATCGTCTTAAGCTATATTCATGTAGTTCCATCCATGAAAAAAGCCGGTATAGGTTCCATTATCAACATTTCCTCAATCCAAGGTTTTAAAGGCGGCAAGGGAGAGTTAATGTACAGCAGTACCAAATTTGCGCTGCGCGGCTTAACCCGTTCCGCCGCTCTTGAGCTTGCGGAGTTTAATATCCGTGTCAATTCTATACACCCCGGCGCAATTGAAACACCTATGGTTATTGAAGCTCGTAAAAGACAGCCTGAGGCAATTGCCGCGTTTGAAAAAGCGATTCCGTTGGGACGTATGGCGAAACCCGAAGAAGTATCAAATGTGGTCCTTTTTATAGCCTCTGAAGAAGCCAGCTACGTAACCGGAGCTGAAATTCTGGTGGATGGCGGTTCTATAGCGTAGTCAGGTCACTGTACCTTATCGGTTGATACAACCAACCCCATCTCACTGCGAGGTGGGGTTTTATTGAGAAATTTCTATTGATTTTACCGTCAGCTTTTACGAATACTAAAACTACCGAAAGCTATACTCACAGTTATAAGCCTTACCGGATAGAATCGATGTGATAAGCGCAAAGGGAGCGAAATGGGCTCCTTTTCGAGCGTATCACGGGAAAAGGGGGATATCTCAATGAGAAAATCAGTCCAATTGGACGCAAACGGCCATCGCAAGTTTGGTATTCGTGACAGTTTTGCCTACGCTGCCGGTGACTTTGGCTGCAACATGAGTTTTGCCCTGAAGGGCACTATGGCAATTTTCTGGACCCAGTTCATGCGGATGGATTCCCTCCGTTTCGCGGCGCTGCTGGTCGTGGTGCAGGTTTGGGATGCGATCAACGACCCGCTCATTGGCTCCATTATTGATGCCGATAGACGCAAGTATAAGCGCAACAAGTTTCTGGCCTATATCTTATTCGGCTCAGTCGGCCTCATTTTTGGCGGCGCCCTGTGCTTCATCCCCTGGAGGGGCGCGCCCGCCGCGGCCAAGGTCATCATCTATGTCTGCGGCTACGTGATGTGGGACGCCTTTTATACCATTGCGAATGTACCGTATGGTTCTCTGCTGTCTCTCATCTCCAATAAGCCCGCCGACCGCGCCTCTCTTTCCGCCTGGCGTTCCCTGGGTGCCTTGGCCGGCAACTTTGTCCCCGTGGTCGTCCTGCCGTTCCTGATCTTTGACGACAATAACAATATTATCGGCGAGCGTGTCTTTCTCGCGGCCCTGATTATGGGCATCCTGGGCTTCATTGCCTTCCAGTTCATGATCCGCAACACCGTCATCCGTGTGGAGGAACCGGTCAAGCGTAAGGAAGACCAGCCGAAGTTCAATGTTTTCAGGGCGATGGGCAACTTCATGAGCAACCGCCCCGCGGTGGGCGCCACCGTAGCCGCCATGGGGATGTTTCTGGGCCTGCAGGGCGCTGCCACGGCTGTTCAGGTCCTGTTCCAGTCCTACTTTGCGAACGCCAAAATTACCGGCGTTGTCCAGCTGTTCGCGGCGCTCCCCATCTTAATCTTTACGCCCCTGGCCCGAAAAATGGTTGTCAAATACGGCAAGAAGGAACTGTCCGTGGTAGGCTCCCTCATCAGCCTGGCGGCCTGCGCGGCTATGCTGGTCCTGCCCATTACTCCCGATATGTCCGGTTTGATGATCTATATCCTCTGCCAGCTGTTCAACAGCCTGGGTATGGGCCTCTACTCCACTGTCTCCTGGGCCATGATGGGCGACGCCATCGACTACAACCAGTGGAAGCATGGCGTTCGCGAGGAGGGGGTCACCTACTCCCTGCATTCCTTCTTCCGTAAACTGGCACAGGGCATCGGCCCCGCGCTGTCGTTGGTCATCATGGCATCCCTGGGGTATATTGAGGCCAATGAAGGCAACCAGGCCTTTGATGTGGCTCTTCGAATGCGCTACCTGGTTGCCGCTCTGTATACCGTGAGCGCCGCGCTCCAGTTCGTCGGCCTGGCTTTAATTTACAACATCGACAAAAAGACGCTGGCTAGGATGAACGCCGAACTGGGCGCGAGAAATGAATAAAGGGGATATTTCCTTGAGATTTGTTTATAACCTTAACTCGAAGTGGGCCTTCGCCAAGCAGGCTGCCGGAGTTCCGGCCAAGCTTCCCCCGGACTGGGATTGTGTCAACCTGCCCCACACCTGGAATGCCGTCGACGGCCAGGATGGCGGCAACGACTACTACCGCGGCACATGCTGCTATGCCAGAACGCTGGCTAAGGCGGATCTCCCGCAGACTGACCGCTTCTATCTTGAGCTGCGGGGCGCCAATTCATCCGCGGATGTGTATTTGAACGGCACGCATTTAGCGCATCATGACGGCGGCTACTCCACCTGGCGTGTGGATATCACCGGGAGCCTGGCGAGTGACAACCTGCTTGTCATCATGGTGGACAATGCTCCCAACGACAAGGTCTACCCCCAGGTTGCCGACTTCACCTTTTACGGCGGCCTTTACCGTGATGTGAATATCCTTTGTGTCAGTGAGTCCCACTTTGATTTGGATTACTTCGGCGGACCCGCCCTGAAGATTACCCCCGAGGTGCGCGGCAAGGATGCCGGTGTCAATATTGAGACCCGGATTACAAACCCGAAGACGGGCCAGAAGCTGCGTTATACTGTCTTTGATGCCTGCGGCTGCGAGGTGGCCGGGGTTGAGACCGGCGATACCAATGCGGCGCTGGATATCGCCGGTGTCCGTCTGTGGCATGGCCGCAAAGACCCCTATCTGTATACTGCCGTCATTGAACTGTTGGACAATGGGGATGTCATAGACCGCGTTTCCTCCCGTTTCGGCTGCCGTACCTTTACAATCGATCCTGAAAACGGCTTTTTCCTCAACGGCGAGGAGTACCCGCTCCGTGGCGTGTCCCGTCACCAGGACCGTTGGGGCATCGGTAATGCCTTGCTGCCCGAGCACCACAAAGAGGATATGGACCTGATCTGCGAGGCCGGCTTCACCACCATCCGTCTGGCCCATTATCAGCATGACCAGTATTTCTATGATTTGTGCGATGAACGCGGAATGGTCGTCTGGGCCGAAATCCCGTATATCTCCCAGCACATGCCCTCCGCCCGTGAGAATACGGTCAGCCAGATGAAGGAGCTGATCGTCCAGAATTACAACCATCCTTCTATTGTGGTGTGGGGTCTGTCCAATGAGGCCAGCATGAAGGGCGACAAAGACCCCGGCCTGCGCGAGAACCATCGTATCCTGAACGACCTGTGCCATGAGATGGACAAGACCCGTCCCACCGTTATGGCTGTGGTCTCCCCCTGCCCCATCGGCAGCCCGTATGTCCATATTCCGGACATCGTTTCCTACAACCACTACTTCGGCTGGTACGGCGGGGACACCTCCATGAACGGCCCCTGGTTTGATAAGTTCCATGCCAAGTATCCCGACAAGCCCATCGGCTGCTCCGAATATGGCTGTGAGGCGCTCAACTGGCATACCTCCACGCCTGCGCAGGGTGATTATACCGAGGAGTATCAGGCATTCTATCACGAGGAGCTGATCCGTCAGCTGTTCAGCCGTAAGTATATATGGGCCACCCATGTGTGGAATATGTTTGACTTCGGCGCCGACGCCCGTAATGAGGGCGGTGAGAACGGCCAAAATCACAAAGGCCTGGTCACCTTCGACCGCAAGTACAAAAAGGATTCGTTCTATGCCTACAAGGCCTGGTTGTCCGACGAACCCTTCGTCCATTTGTGCGGAAAGCGTTACGTCAACCGCGTCGAGGATGTGACAAAGGTCACCGTTTACTCCAACCAACCCGTGGTAGAGCTGTTTGCCAACGGCGTTTCCCTCGGCAGGAAGGAAGCGGCCGACCACTTCTTTTATTTCGATGTGCCCAATGCGGGCGAGACCGCCCTTGCGGCCGTCGCCGGTAATCTGCGCGACGAGGGCAGGATCAACAAAGTGGAAGTCTTCGACGAGTCCTACCGTCTGAAGGAAATGAACGCTCTTTTAAACTGGTTTGACATCACCGCGCCCGAGGGATATTTCTCTCTCAACGATAAGATCGGCGATATCATGAAGACCGTAAGGGGCAAGCTGCTGTTCATGGGGATGGTTGCCAAAATACTGCCAAAGAAGGGCGGCAAGGTTGCCGGCGGTTTTGAAATGAACGCCGCTATGATTAGCATGCTCGGCGGCTTCACCGTTCTGCGGCTGACCGGCATGGCCGGGACCATTGGTGTTCACCTGACCAAGGAAGATTTATTGGATCTGAACGCCAAGCTCAACAAAATCAAAAAGGGCAGACTGTGAAAGATTCCCGATGGCCGTTTCACAATGAATTGTGCTAGTCGGCACATGATTTGCCGGATGACGTGAATGGACCTCCGGTGATGATTTACCCTGCGAGTCATGAAAAGCAATTCAATTAATGGAGCGCGGCGAAAAATCATGGATTGGAAAGATATCAAGTGGATCAGTTTTATCCGCGTACAAAAAAGATTTGAAAAATGATCATCAAATTAATGAGCTTCAACATTCAACATGGCCGCAATCATAATTTGGCCGGCGATGTGGTGGATTTGCCCCTGATGGCTAAAGTGATTCGGGATGTTTCGCCGTTGTTTGTGGGTTTGCAGGAGGTATATGCCGACCAGCCCTCGATACTGTCCGCGATGACCGGCGGCAGCGCCTGTTTCGGCCGGGCCACGATAGATGAAGGGAAGGACTATGGCAACGCGGTAATTTCTCATCTGCCGGTGCTCTCCTGCGAAACCATTCCTATCCCCGATCCGGTTAAAAGGAGATATAAGGGTTACTACGAAACACGTTGCGTCATGAAGCTGAGCATAGATTGCAAAGGGAAACCGGTTACATTGTTGGTGTCTCACTTCGGTCTTAACCCCGACGAACACGAAAACGCTGTCAATACGGTCATTAACATTGCGTCGGCTTGCGGCGGCCCTGTCATTTTAATGGGAGATCTGAACATGCGCCCGGGAGAAGCGCCGCTTCAGCGCCTTGCTTCACAGTTTGCGGACGCTGCGAAAATACTCAATCATGAAGAATGGACATTTCCGTCTCACTGCCCTGACCGCCGTATCGATTATTTCTGGTACCGTGACGCGGCTCCCGTATCCATTCAGGCATATAAGGTTGTTGCTTCCGATCATCTCCCGCTGGTGGCGGAATTTGAAGTGTGACCCATTGAGGACGTCAAGGTGCGGAGTATGATGCTTGAAAAAATGGGCGATTTCTTTGACAGCCGGCTGGATGAATACGATGAACACCAATTGCACGGCATCGACTCGGCGCGGGAATTCTATCCATACACCGCCGGGTGTCTCCCAGCGCGTTCCGGATGCCGGATTATTGATCTCGGCTGCGGAACCGGATTGGAGTTAGACGAATACTTCCGCATCAATCCGTCGGCGAAGGTTACCGGCATCGATTTGGCGCCCGGTATGCTCAACCGGCTGAAGGAAAAACACCGCGATAAAGAACTGACCTTGATTCTCGGCTCGTTCTTTGATGTCCCGTTCGGAACCCGGCAGTTTGATGCGGCTGTATCGGTGGAGTCGCTGCACCATTTCACGGCGGCGGAAAAGCTGCCGCTATATGAAAAACTGCGGAAATCCCTGAAACCCGGCGGATACTTTATTCTGACGGATTACTTCTCTTTATCGGCTGAAGAAGAAGCCTTCCACAGAGAAGAACTGCTCCGCCTGAAGGCAGAACAATGCATTCAAGACAATGTGTTCTATCATTACGACACTCCGCTTACCGTCGCCCACGAGACGCAATGCCTTTTGTCGGCGGGTTTCTCTTCGGTTGAAGTCATGAAACACGGGGGGGCAACACACACCATCAAAGCCGTTTGAAACGAAAAAAGCGCCGCCTTTTCGTGAGAAAAGGGTTTGCTGTAAAATGTGGTATATTGTATTCAAACAAACAGGAGCATTTATAACATGGTAAGAACAGATTGATATGCCCAGTGAATCAGGTGGACTGTCTGTCAATCCGGAAGGTCATGGTTGCCGGCGCAAACGGTTGAGGAATTGAGGAAAAAAATCATGAATACAATCCCGGTACTTTAAAGCGAAAGGCGTTCAGCTCAGCTGTGCGCTCACCCTGGAAATGCCGAGCAACTATATTACCGGTTCGAATGTGTATCCAAAGCAGCGGGAAGAAAAAACGCTTCTGGAAGCCGGTAAAAAACTCGAGCGGTTCAACTTGGCGCTGGCAAAGAGAGAAGCCAGCTTTTTCGAGCTGATCCGGGACAATGTGCCTTGGTTCAGGACCGCTGTTATGAATTTCTTTTTAACCGGTTTTTTCTCAGCAAAAAAAGTTTCTATGCCACGGAGGCCTGCGATGCCTGCGGACTTTGCGAAAGGATTTGCCCCGTGGGGACCATCAAAGTAGACAAAAAACCGTCATGGGGAAAGGCTTGTACCCAGTGCCTGGCATGCATCAACCGATGCCCCCGCCGTGCCATCCAGTACGGCAAAGCGACCCTGAACAAAAGCCGGTATGTTCACCCCTGCATTAGAAATGAAAAGTAAGGTAAACCGAATATTTTGACGCTAATATCACCGTTGCCGGGTCAGGGTTTTAACACGGAATTGCGGGTTGCGGGACGGGGTCAAAATGCTACATCATGCCTGCTGAATGATTCAAAAACACAGCCGCTGCAAGGGTTAAGCGGCGTTTTTGAATGATTCAGGAACAAGGTTTATGAATGAAAACGGCCAAAAATCTTACACTTCGCCTTTGCGGCGTGTGACCGCAAAAGGCGGGGCAGGCAGTAATCAATGGACCTGAAACGTCAAAACAAGCATGTTTCGACGTTAAAAAGAGCAAATATTGCTCTTTTTGCAAATGCGTTTCGCAAAACACATTTGTTCAGTGGACATTATTTAACAAACACATATCTTTATCAACTCAAGCCCAATATTGATTAGTGATTATTATACAACGTGAATATAGTAACCAGCCTCAAACGCCGCTGTTTTCGGCTTATGATTGCCGGCAGCGCTGGTCTTTGCACTAACTCAACTTTTCGCAGTTAACGAGCATCATGCCTCTTGAAAACGACACATCAATGAAATCACCTTCTGCATTCTGTGCAGAGAATAAATAGACGCCGTCTTCAGTACCGTCATCTATGATGGCATCTTTTTTATAGCCGGCCTTTTTCAAAACATCAACATACCCGTTGACTTGCTCAGCGGTAACTCCTGCAACAAGCAGTACATAAGCTCCTTCTCCCGTTGAACCCTTCATGGTGATCAAACCGAAATGGGGGTTTGGTATCATTCCGAAGATCAAATCATCATTCACCTTTATATTGCCATATTGCATTTCGCCTTCTTCATCCTCCACAATCATCACATCGTCTTCGAAAGATACATCTAACCCTTCACTGTCTGCTTGTTCGATAATCGCTGATTTCTCGGCATCTGTTAACTTATCATATCCTTTAAAGTTCTCATCGCCGCCCAGTGTTTTGTCAAACAGCGTCTTTTCAAAGTCAGAAAGCTCAGCGGGCGCATTAATCTCTGAGCTAGAAGTAGTGGTGCCGTTTTGAGTTTCCGCCCGCGTGGCGGTAACGCCGCCGGATATTCCCGCAACGGTTGTGGTGATATCAACTTTGTCACCACAAGCGGAAAAGCAGAATATGGTAATCACAATAAAAAATAAAATAAAGAAACGTTTCATAAATTGGCTCCTGTTCTTGTTTTTGTTTGTTGAAACTTTTAAAAAACTCAGCCATTCGTTAAATCATTATACAAATGGCTGAGTTTTTTTAAACGATAAATCCTATATTGATTAAGAATTAGCCGGCAGCCTTATCTGGATAGTAGAAACCGGAACGCGAGTTGGCAGCGGCACCGGATGAAGTGTAAACCGAACTTCCCACCTTATTAACAGGCTTGACAACATTGTTTTTAATTTCAAATACAGTCCAGTATCTTCCTGTTCCTTGGTCTGTAGGTGCATAATAGGTTGACAATAGAGAATTTCCTTTGTATAGTTTTATTTGCGCAAATGATGTCGAAATTGAAGCTGTTCCATTTCCAAAACATTTCCAACCTCAATGGTAAATGAGAGATATTATCTTCCTTGGTAAGCATCTCGCTTTTTATTGTGATGATATGTTCATAATCGCATTACTTTGAGCAGTACGAAAACTCTCCGGCATTCCAACATTTTGAGGATTACTTTCGTATTTAAAAGTGTTTATCTCCGAAATAACACCGGAACTTGTCATACTAAACACTTCCCATTGTAGGATTGTCAAACATATTGGACAGTCAGATATTTAGGAAAGCTAAGGGAGAAAGATAACCAAGAGGGCGCATCGGGATAGAATTCGAGCGGCGGAGATGGGACCTGAGCTGAGCAGCG